>Ga0182004_10002834_pt1 | contig 13631 bp, 10 predicted proteins | sample Sormic07211540_1_FD_120479 | JGI IMG/M metagenome (GOLD analysis project Ga0182004, IMG submission 120479) | Endophyte microbial communities from Sorghum bicolor roots, Mead, Nebraska, USA - 072115-40_1 MetaG | ecosystem: Host-associated > Plants > Roots > Unclassified | place: USA: Nebraska...
TGACATGATAATAAACACCATATGTTCAATCATGAAAAGAATATCATAAGGTGTAGTACATGTTCAGATGTACGACTTCAGCAGTTTGCCTACACCTCTCCACGTTTGCATATCATAGTCTTTAATAAGGGTTTAAGCTTTGAAATTTCTCAGCAGACCCTTGCACCCCAATTCGTAACTTCGTTGTGAATTCTGTCACTTTCATTCAAACTGTCGTACTGGTTTTATCCACAGAACAAAGCATGAATTCCAGTTCTGTGCATTTTTGGACTGCCTGAGCCCTGTATTATAGAGCTGCAGCTTCCTAGGCTCAAACTACACTCTTGGAGTGTTCTCTATCGCTAGCTCAATGTTTGTATTGTTAGGTGGATTTTTTTTCTTGTTGATCCTATTCTTATGATGGCAACTAATACATCTTGCTCACTATGTCATTTCAGGTTCGTGAATACGTTCCTGACCTTGCAGAATCAATTGCTGGGCTGATCTTGTCATCCACCGATGAGGAGTTCCAAGACGAATGCATTGCACTTCTTGGGCTAGTTGGGCTAGGCTCGGAACGGGACATCTCGGAAAGAGCAGTTCAATCGTCAATCTCTGAAAAGATGATCCGTATCATAGAGATGAATGACACCAAGGAGAATGCAGAGGACAGCGTGCCTTATCTGTTCGAATGCGAGAAGCTGGAAGAAGATAGCGAGCTGGACGAAGAAGATGGAGATGAAGACATGGCTTTCGGTTTCTAGTATTGTTTCAGTATAGCCCACACTCCAGTAAATCCGCTCGCTGAACTAGAGGTTGTTTAAGTAGGAGTTAACGCGGCTGCTACGTCAATATTTAGAAAATGTAAATGCAGAAATTGGATGATTAAACGGAATATAATTGCAGCCTTTGCAGAATTTTTGTATTTTAATTAAACTAATAATGTTGGTGCTTTTTTTAAGAAATTAGAGATCACGCCTGAGTAAGGTCACGGAAGTCTCTCTAAGGCCCGTTCGGTTAGGACTTTTTCCGGCAAGAATAGTTTCTGGTGAAGATCTAGCTATACAAATTGCACAGCTATCTTTGGTGGGATTGGTTCCGGGGCTTGAATCCCTAGGAACCGAACGGAGCCTAGGGAACGGAGCCTACGTTAGAAGTGAAGCTTCTTCTTTATGTTAGCTTCTTCTTTATGTTTTGATGAAGAAACCATATTATTTCATCTGTAATATTTTTTCACAATCCATTTTTTTTCCCTTCAGACTAGTGTGGTTTTCTTTTTTTTATTTGTTTGTGAAAAGCAAAAGCGTGGTTTTCGTGAAATGGAGGAAAATAAATCTGTAAACTATATAAATAATACTCCTATAAAAGATGTTTGCTGTTGAGGAGTAACAAAAAAAAATGTTATAGACTGCTGTATCTGACGTTTTTTTTTTTGAAAGTATCACAGTTTTTTTAAGAAAAAAAACGTTTTTGTGATATTTTCGCTTTTATAGCACGTGAGCTCCGGATCCGTCGGCACGTGAAAATCCTCTTCCTCTGCAGTCTGCTCGCTCGCGATTGCGATTCCCACCAGTGCCCCAGCCCCACCATTCCACCAGGCACGAAACCTAACCCACCCGGCCGAGGATCCCAAGCGGCGGCCATGGAGCCCTCCACCGTCGGCGACGGCGGCTCGGCGGAGCGGTGGCGCGCGGAGGCGGCGCGGGCGTTCCAGCACTACCTGGACCGCGCGGCTCCGCACACGGCGGGGCGGTGGGCGGGCACGCTCGTGGCCGCGGCGGTGTACGCGCTGCGGGTCTACTACGTGCGGGGCTTCTACATCGTCACCTACGGGCTGGGCATCTACCTGCTCAACCTCCTCATCGGCTTCCTCTCCCCCATGGTCGACCCGGAGCTCGAGGCGCTCGAGGCCGGGCCCGGGCTCCCCACCCGCGGCTCCGACGAGTTCAAGCCCTTCATCCGCCGCCTCCCCGAGTTCAAGTTCTGGTATGCCACTGCGGTTTCTGTCCTGACCTCATTTTGGACTATGCTTAGTTCAGAGGCACCACACTGGCCGAGCTGATTGCTAGTAACTACGTACTATTGTACTAACTAGGGATCCAATTCTATAAGGCAACCGTAGCAATTTGCTGCTTTTGCGCTAGATTCAGCTGTGCTTGCTAGCTAATCTTTGCCATCCAGGCATTCCCCAACCAACCAGATAGCCAACGTTTCTCACAGATTGTACAGTCGACCTGAAATTATCAATCGGCTCATATGATAGTTTTCCATTAGTAGTGCTCGATACTATCCAACTTAGGTTCGATTTGTAGAAGGGAATCTAGCAGCCGGAAACGTGGAGTCGTGGAACATGGCCATGTTCCTTGTTTCCGGGAACGTGGACATTCCCGATTCGGGGAACATTTATGTGGGAGGTTCCCACGTTATAAAATGCCACCCCAAGTTCCCGTTCCTGTTCCATGTTCCCATTCCCTCGTGGGAACATGGCTGCTAGATCATAAGATATGCCGAGTTTGCGTCAGTTTTCAATTGAACCAACTATACGTGGCTTGGACCATTGGTGCTTAATTAGCTCACCCTTCACTAACCAACCAGCTAAATTTGTCTCATGGTCTGTGCATCGCATCTGAAATCATTTTTTTCCTGTTATCTATTTGTTTATCAGTAATTATTCAGCTGCTGGAGAACAATTACGGGCATCCCTCATCTTCAGTTGTAGCACTTAGTATTGTTGTAGGCTTAGAGCTTTTCGTTAATTGATGTTATGTGTGTCCTACTGAGAAATATATCCTAGTGAATGCGTATGCACAGTTTATTCCTACGAAAACAACATAGTACATTATTTTTATCACTTCTTCAGAATTCTTAGTAGTTACTACTGTACATTGTAATGCACTTTCTGAGAAATATAGGCTGCATTTCCTTTTCCAACTGATGTACTTTTGTGCAAGTTTCATTATGTAAATTGTTTTTACTTTCATATTGAATATTAATTTACCTTTTGCTGTTATAGTTTTATAGTGCAATACATTTTCACCCCTTTGAAGTTATATTGTGATGTTCTTTCTTTTTGCCAGAAGTCATCTACTTTCTGTATTCACATGGAGTGATGGAATTGAACAATCTATCACCATGTTGCTTCCAGTTTGCAGATAATATAAAAGGTTTTGCGCCAATGAATGCCTGTGTGGCACTGCTTTGCCCTGGGATCTGGCAAGCTCATTTTAGAAAGACATTTGCTGTTTCATGTGAACAATTTGTTATCTTTACTATTATACTATATTAGGAAAATCATGTTACTAGCCTACTCAATGTCTCAATCAAGCTTTGGTGTTTCAGTGGCTTGTAGTTTTCTGTCCTTTTTTTTCCAGTGGAAGTGTACAGCTGAAAGTATATGTTGACCAACTGCTTCTTGTTTCAGGTATGCCATCACAAAAGCCTTTTGCATTGCTTTTGTCATGACCTTCTTCTCTGTATTCGATGTTCCTGTCTTCTGGCCAATACTTCTTTGCTATTGGATTGTGCTCTTTGTCCTGACAATGAAGCGACAGATTGTACATATGATCAAGTACAAGTATGTCCCGTTCAGCATTGGAAAGCAGGTGAAACCTCTATGTTTCTGAGCTGTCGTGTTTCCTTTTACTGCTGGAAAGTTACACTTTGTAGCAGAGTTTCTCAAAAGTTAATAACAAATGTTTCATGTCATGTGGTTTCTACTGCCAATTGTGTATACTGTCTAGGTCTAGTCAATAATAACTGGTTCAAGATCCTGCATTGCTGATTGGTAGCATGATTCCTAGGAAGCAATCTGGATTCAAAGCTGAGTTAGAGCCTTTGCATTTCATCCTTAGTTTGTTCTCGGAGCTATTGGTGTCGAAATATAGGAACTTGTATAGGAGCTTGGAAAATATTGTATTTGACCACCACCATGTGTTGGCAAGTCTTTTTCTATTTTGAGGTTAATGGTTTTGCATCATGTCCATTGACAATACATTCTCCCTAGAATTGACTGAAATTTTTTAAGTGTTGACCTGCATCGGCAATTTGGTCATCATGCATTCATGCGACAATTACTGAACTCTGCTTGCAATTCCAATGCAGAGGTATGGTGGAAAGAAGGGCCCTGGAGCCAGTGCATCAAAAGAGTAAAGACCTGAGGGTCTGGGACCTCAGGAGCAAATGCCTGTGTTATCTGTGAGGCATCCTGCTGGCATGGTGGTATTTTGAGTACCAGCTACTGATAGTGAATGCACACCATATTCACTAGTGGAGAGTGGAGACTCCAGAGAAGCTAACCAGACTTTTGCATTGGTTGATGATTCCTGTTTCACATATGTAGTTTATGTACAATGACATGGAACATAGCTTACTGATCAAATTTCCAGTTCCTCTGTTGTACTGTACTGTGACAAGTTGTGAACCTGTTGAATCTTTGCAAACGCAATACAAGCAGAGACCGAGAGGACAAAATGGAATTGTGGTGCCCGGCCGCATGGTGGTGAAACATAGCTGTTATTTTTTTATGATCTTTCTCTTTCCAACATTGTTACTTGCAAGCGATTTACCGTGCATGGATCAACCACTCGGTCTGCTGCGTGTAGCTACGGCCATTGCCTGCATACCAGTACCAGCGATTATTTGTAGCTGCTGCTGCTCTTCTCATGGCAAATCCCCAGCTACTGATCTTAACCGCATGACCAGCTCAAACGTTTCAGCCATTGTCTATTTGTAGCTAACAGGCAGTTTGCACGAGCCCAGCGTGCGGTCCAGGACGATCAGCTCTCACAGACCTCAGTTTTGACAGTGGCTCACTGGCCAGCCCTCCTTGTAAGGACCGTGGACGCTGCAGAATTTGGACCAAGAAAAGCTAAGTCTCATCGGCACCCAGCGCAGTGATCTACGAGGAAGAACCAGAGGCCAGAGGCATCCGGCAATGGCGACGAGGAGCACGGTGGCAAGGGCTGTCCCGCTGTGCCTGTGGCTCGCGCTCGGCGTGGCCACCCTGACGCTGCCCCAGGTGCGTCTCCATCTATCATCTCCATCTGTTTTGCATATGCCTCCCATTGCCACTGCTCATCACTGGCATAGTTGCATTGTTGTCCTGACATCCCTTCGTCTATGCTGTGCATCCTATTGCTGTTGCCACCACCACCCGTCATTAGCATTGCTCTTCGTGTATGCATTGGCTGTTCACAGGCACATGCAGCAGAGGCAGACGCGGACCTCACCAAGATCACGAGCAAGGTCTTCTTCGACATCCAGATCGACGGCAAGCCTGAAGGTTTGTTTGCGCATGCAAAATTGCAAATACGTGGCGGCCCTTCTGAGGCTGAGATTTGCCAGCCCTAGTTGTATCATTAGTCGTGCGTGTTGATTCCTGAAACTTCTGATGCTCCAACCTGACTAACATTGGAGTGATCATGGATTTCATAGGCCGGATTGTCATTGGACTTTTTGGGAAGACTGTTCCCAAGACAGCAGGTATCATCAACTAAATTGCTGTTTAGTGTATGTGGGTCTCAAAAATGTTAACTGTATTTGTGCATCTTTTTTTCAGAGAACTTCAGAGCACTTAGCACAGGTATGTTTCCTAACTACCACTACCATGTCCCAACCCCTTACTTACCATGCAGTACTGAAATATATTCCTACCCAGTCTAGAAATGGCAGGCTACTTTATGATGTCAAAATGGGAATGGTAAACATTTGGTTCCAGTCATTTCTTTTACTGGAGAGAGACATCCCTCCATAATAATGGTTTGACAGTACACCGCTCTCTCTGATTCCTGTCATGTATTGTAAGCACCCTCAACTTCCATGTTACACAGGGGAGAAAGGAATGGGTGCGTATGGCGAACCTCTGTGGTACAAGGGATCCACATTCCACAGGATCATCCCAGGCTTCATGATTCAAGGAGGTGATTTCGTAAACCACAACGGAACAGGCTGCGATACCATTTATGGCAAAGACGTCTTCCCTGACGAGAACTTCAAGCTCAACCACGCCGAACCTGGTGACTAACTGTGCTACATGAAATTAACCTGCTTGAAGCACTGGTCAGTGCTCAGGTCTGATCAGCTGCATTGCAGGTACCATATCCATGGCCAATTATGGGAAAGACACAAACGGATGCCAGTTTGCCATCACCACCGTAGAAGGAAGCAAGTAATCATCTTCCTCTGGTTCTTTGAGCATCATCACTAGTCTAATCACCGTAGCGCCATTTTAATTTCTACAACAAAAGATTTTCTTTGCTCCCTCTTGAGAATTAATGCTTGTCATTGACCGTTCCTTTTCTTCTTCATGCTAAGATTACCGAAGAAATTGGATGGGGTACATGTTGTGTTCGGCAAGGTGGTGAGTGGAATGGACGTGGTCCACAAGATTGAAGCTCAAGGCCAGCCGAGTGGTGTTCCCAAGGCCAAAGTCCTCATAGCTGACAGCGGAGAGCTGCCCGGATCTGATGAGCTGTGACCATCCATTTTGATGGAAACTAACATCTGTTAGCAAAGCAAGTGCGGTTGTTTTTCAGCGTGGAATTGTGACCACCGTAGTCTTGTTTGATTTGGTTGGGGGCAGTTTATGTTGACTACAATGTCTAGTTCATATATGTACTTATTATTGGGGAATTATTAGATGAACAAACAAAATCGTAGTGATCTCTTCTTTAATTTATATATTAAGAACTCCCTTGTTTAAGAGAAGATGCAGGTTAAACTGCTGGTTTATATGTTTTAAGTTTTAACAGTGAAGGAGTTGACATGAAACTAAAAAGAATACTATCCACGTGATTATGAACCAGTACCACAAACGTCACCAGAGAGAGAGAGAACCGACTAATTATCCTATACAAGAGGGAGAGGGGTCCTCCTTAGGGTCATTTGGTTCTTCAGGATTGTACCAGGAATCTTTTCAGCTGATTAAAAGGTTATATAAATTAGGCTAACAATCCGACAGTAATCGTTCCAAGGGATGGATCTCTAGCAACCGAACAAGCCCTTTAATGAAAAACATGCGGAGGATAAAAAACAATACGACTCGAACAAATACATTATACTTGTTTGGTGAAAAATATCAATATATTATTCAGAGTTCAGGGACACTGTACAAATCCGTTTCTTGTTATTATATATTATAGCCCTGTTCGTTTGGCCGATAAGTTATAGCAGAAAATATTATTCGTTGATCTGCTTAATGACTGGCAGAAGCAGAAAATATTGTTCGCTGAATGACTGACAGACATATATACATGGGAGAAAGGAACGGCCAAGTCCGGCTAGCCTCTGTGGTACAAGGGATCCACGTTCCATAGGATCTTACCGCATGACCTGCTCATCCTTGCTGTGATAACTGGCAAACGTCTTAGCCATTGTCTATTTGTAGCTAACAGGCAGTTGCAGGAGGCCATGAGCCCAATGTGCGGTCCACGACGATCAGCTCTCACAGACCCTCAGTTTTGACAGTGCGGTCCAGGACGATCAGCTCTCACAAACCCTCAGTTTTGACAGTGGCTCACCAGCAGCCAGCACTCCTCCTTGTAAGGACAGTATAGACACTGCAGAAATTGGACCAAGAAAAGCTCAGGCTCATCGGCACCCAGTGACCGACGACGAGGAGGAACCAGCGGCCGGCGAGAGGCAAACCGCAATGGCGATGAGGAGCACGACGGCGAGGGCTATCCCGCTGTGCCTATGGCTCGCGCTCGGCGTGGCCACCCTGACGCTGCCCCAGGTGCGCCTCCATCTCTGCCTCCCATTGCATTGCCACTGCTCATCACTGGCATTGTTATCCTGAGATCCCTTCGTTTATGCTATGCTATGCATCCTATAAATTGCTGCCACCACCACTTGTCATCGTTTATGCATTGGTTGTTCATAGGCACATGCAGCAGAGGCAGACGCGGACCTCACCAAGATCACCAGCAAGGTCTTCTTCGACATCCAGATCGACGGCAAGCCCGAAGGTTTGTTTCTGCGTGCAAATATGTGGCGGCCCTTCTGAGGCTGAGATTTGCCAGCCCTAGCTAGTTGTACCATTAGCCATGCGTGCTGATTCCTGAATCTTTTGACGCTCCAACCTGACTAACATTGGAGTGATCATGGATTTAAATAGGCCGGATTGTCATTGGACTCTTTGGGAAGACTGTTCCCAAGACAGCAGGTATCATCAACTTATTGCTGTTCGATCGGTTCAGCAAATGTGAACAAATGTTGGGTCTCAAATGTTAACTGTATTTGTGTATTTTTCTTTTCAGAGAACTTCAGAGCACTTAGCACAGGTATGCTTCCTAACTACCACTATCATGTCCCAACCCCTTACTTATATACCATGCAGTACTGAAACATATTCCTACCCAGTCTAGAAATGGCAGGCAACTTATGATGTCAAAATGGGAATGGTAAACATTATTAGGTGCCCTCCAGTCATTTCTTTTACAAAATTTTTTACTGGAGAGAGATCCCTCCATAATAACGGTTTAGCAGTATACCGCTCTCTCTCTCTCTCTCTCTCTCTCTCTCTCTCTCTCTCTCTGATTCCTGTCATTTATTGTAAAGCACCCTCAACTTCCATGTTACACAGGGGAGAAAGGAATAGGTGCTTATGGCGAACCTCTGTGGTACAAGGGATCCACATTCCACAGGATCATCCCAGGCTTCATGATTCAAGGAGGCGATTTCGTAAACCACAACGGAACAGGCGTTGATTCCATCTATGGCAAAGACGTCTGGCCTGACGAGAACTTCAAGCTCAACCACGCCGAAGCTGGTGACGAACTGTGCTAACGTGAAATTAATTAACCTGCTTGAAACACTGGTCGTCAGTGCTTATGTGTGATCTGCATTGCAGGTACCGTATCCATGGCCAATTACGGGAAAGATACAAACGCAGGCCAGTTTGCCATCACCACCGTAGAAGGAAGCAAGTAATCTTCTTCCTCAATGCATGGTTCTTGAGCATCATCGCTAGTCTTGAATTTGTAATCGCCGCAGCGCCATTTTAACTTCTACCTCTTGAGAATTAATGCTTGTCACTGATCGTGCTTTACTTCTTCGTGCAAAGGTTACCGAAGAAATTAGATGGGCTGCATGTTGTGTTCGGCAAGGTGGTGAGTGGAATGGATGTGGTCCACAAGATTGAAGCTCAAGGCCAGCCGAGTGGTGTGCCCAAGGCCAAAGTCCTCATAGCTGACAGCGGAGAGCTGCCCGGATCTGATGAGCTGTGACCATCCATTTTGATGGAAACTAACATCTGTTAGCAAAGCAAGTGCGGTTGTTTTTCAGCGTAGAATTGTGACCACCGTGGTCTTTTTTTTATTTGGTTGGAGCCCCAGTGTTTATGTTGAATACAAGAGCGTAGTGATCTCTTCTTTAATTTATATACGTTGAGGATTCCCTTGTTTAAGAGAAAAGATGATGCAGGTTAAACTGCTGGTTTATACTGTTTTAACAGTGAAGGAGTTGGCAGGGAAATTACTAAACAAACACTATCCACATGATTATGAACCAACACCACAACCGTCGCAAAAAAAAAATAAAAGAGAAACAACCAACTTATCATCCTATACAACATGGTAGCCAAGAGCCATCTTGCATTTGCATGCATGCTGCAGGAATTTCCACAAGAGGGAGAGGGAGAGTGCCGCCACTCGTCACTGCTTGATGGTTTTACTATCACCTGTGGATCTATTGGAAAGCTTATCGTCAAACTGTTGTAAATGAGATGGCATGGATGACATAGGGTTGAGGTTTACACAAACATGAAATTTGGTTTATTATTAGTTATATGAAACCTTGTTGTTTGTAGTAGATTATTATATATGTGCTACCATTGGAAAATTGTATAAATAGACTACCCTTAAAAAAATTTGTCTATAAACTGGAAAACAATGGCATCAAATATGAGGCTATCAAAAGTGAGGGCGCGGGCGCTCAACCGCTCATGTTGGTGAACACCACTAGTTATTTTTCACCTCAACTTGGACAAATTTTCTTCAATTTCACCATCGGTCCTTGAACTTGATCGATAGTGTCATCTTGGTCTCCGAACTTTTAAAGTAATATATGTAGGTCTCTAAAGTTGTGATCCCACTCCATGAACTTCAAGGTGATCACTGCCGGTTCCTAAGCTTGACCGATAGTGTCATGCATTCTGGTTCTTGAACTTGATTTTGAGTCTCATCTAGGTCTAAATGAGGCCTAAGCCACTCTATATGCTAACATAGTAAGTTGATGTTTAACATAGGCCCGACATGTGGAATATATCTATGTTTTAACTTAGAGGTTTAAAATTCATCATCGGTCCCTAAACTTGGCAAGCATATTGTCATCAAGGTCCACGAGGTCACAGTTGTCAAAGATGAGGAATATAGAGGAGAGGTGGACATCACATATTGGGTCGTAACATTACCGAATATAGTGTGTGGCCCCGTTTGGATTAGAGTTTATATTAGGGTCTAGAATGACACTATTGGTCAAGTGTAGAGACTGACCGTGATCACTGGAAGTTTATGGACTGTGATAACAACATTAGCCGAGTTTAGAGACCTACGAAAATCACTTTGTAAGTTCGGACACTAGGACAATGTTATTGCGTTCAAAAAAAAAAACCATTCAAATATTTCCCTGTCACTGCGGCTGCCTACTATGTGCCAGCGAATTTTGCAGTTGCTGATGCCCTTGCTTCTATTACCGGCAATCCGTGGCAGCGTCTATTTGTAGCCAACGTACAGAGTGCAACAGCCAACAGACGGGCAGTTGCATGAATCCAACGTGCCGTCTATAATTTGTAGGGCCATCGCCATTTCTGCCTGGCCCACCTGTCAGCCAGCGCCAGCCCTCCTCCTTATAAGGAATGATCGAGGACGACGCGACGCAGCAGGGAGAGCCGCAGGTTCGCCGGCGACGAGGAGGAAGGAATCAGAGGCGCCCAGGAGACCCGGCCGCGATGGCTCCGCGCAGCTCGTCGGCGACGTGCTTGTGGCTCGCTCTCGCCGCGGCCATCCTGGCGCTTGCTCAGGTACGGTGCTCGATCGCTGATCAAATGCCTCCGGCAAGCTCCTTTGCTGCGACTGTTTGTGAACTGATCACCTGGCGTTCGATTCTGACGTATATATGTCATGCCATTGTCGCTGTTCAGGCACAGGGAGGGTCATCAGCGGCGGACCTGGAGAAGGTTACGGCCAAGACCTTCTTCGATATCGAGATCGACGGCAAGCCTGCAGGTTCGTGCATGCATGGTGATGCATGCTGTCAGTTGTCAGAATTCGCGGCTGCGATTAGCCCTCCCTCTCTCCCTGCATGTTTTGCATGGTCATACTGAATTACTGATGGCCTGATGCTCTCGACGCTGTTCCTAATCGCAACTTGTATTAATTTCACATGCACACAGGCCGGATCGTGCTAGGACTTTTTGGGGACACTGTTCCTAAAACAACAGGTACTATAATTTGCTAATAATACTAGCTAGCTCACAGATCAACAAATGTTGTGTGTTAATTTCCTTATGAGTTCGTTGTTGATAGGAAGAACAATGCTAACTACTGTCCATGTGTACCTTTTCGTTTTCTTATTAATTACAGAGAATTTCCGAGCACTTTGCACAGGGGAGAAAGGAACGGCCAAGTCTGGCAAGCCTCTGTCGTACAAGGGGTCGACATTCCACAGGATCATCCCGGGATTCATGATCCAAGGAGGCGATTTCACAAACGGCAACGGGACGGGGGCTGAATCCATCTATGACAGCACGATCTTCCCTGACGAGAACTTCAAGCTCAACCACACTGAAGCCGGTACTACTTACTGACGACTAGCAAATTAAACGCTGTGCTCTGAAACCTGAAACCTCTGATGAACTCATGGACAGAACTGAATTGTGTGCGATCTTATCGATCTGCAGGTACGCTGTCCATGGCCAACTACGGGCCAGACTCCAACGGCTCCCAGTTCTTCATCACCACTGTAGAAGAAAACAAGTAATAAATCAATCCCTTTTGAATGTTCTGTGATCAGTTTTCATGCATTTCAGTTTTGACTTTTGAGATTGTTTATATTGTTGCTGATATATGGTGCCTGCTACTGAATTTGGTTAAATTTGTGCGTGCAAATTGAAGGTTGCCGAAGAAGCTGGACGGGAAACATGTTGTGTTTGGCAAGGTGGTGGAAGGGATGGACGTCGTCAAGAAGATTGAAGCTGAAGGCCAAGCGACCGGCGTGCCCAAGGCCAAGGTCGTCATAGTCAACAGCGGGCAGCTCCCATCATAGAGAACTGATGATCCATCTATCTATCCCATCCATCTTGTTAAGAAACCAAACATTTGCTGTGTTTTTCAGTGTGCCATTGCATGTTGTTGTTGTCACGGTGCGGAGGCTATAGACGCCGTTGTATCGCAGCTCTCACTTCTCTTTTAATGAAATACATGTAAAAAAATGTTATTTGTCACAGTGATGCTTCATTTATTTAAATTTGTTTGGTTGGAGCTGGTTAGTACTCTCCTCGTTCCAAATTAAAAAAGCAAAAACGACCACTCATAGCTTGGCATTTTTGCCAAGTTTGCTCCTTCATTTGTCAAGTTGTCCAAATTGTAAACTCCAAATACAAAACCGTTGGATACCTTTTTTTTTTTGAGCTTTTTGGTAAATTACTCAAATGCAAAACCCTTGGAGATGCTCTTATATACTACTCTCTTCATTCCAAATAAAGTTGTTTTGCTTTTTTAATACATAGTAAAGCTTTTTTTTGTGAGAATAGTAAAGCTTATGAATATATAGACAAGCCAAAAAAAACTTATGTCTCGTTTGATCCTTGGAATTGTTGAATTCATTTTAATAATCATAATTTAGACACTGATTAATTAAGTTAATATGGTTGTATATAACATATTTTTGTATATTATTGTTGGTTCTGCGAGAGAGATACTTATGTGTTGAAATTGTACCATAGGGTAGTAAGTTGAAGAACGTGTTATAAATTACAAAATAGAAATATAGCACTACACTAAAAAAAATAAATATAGCACGACAATAGCTTATAGAATCCTTTTTTTTTCAGAAATCGTATATAAATTTCACACGCACTTTAATAACCTAGCGAACGATATCCAGCGAACGATACATGTCGGTCGCCCACCCTCCTTCCCCCTCCTCCCACTTCTCTTTCTGCTTGACGTCATCATAAAAAAAAGCAAAATATTTATTTCAAATTACTATAACTTTTAAATGATGTATCTATTTTTAATTCTGTCTACACCGGTGTGTTCAACGTGACGAGGCCAACAAAACTAGACCTCACTTATGTATGTTTCAAAGATTTTTATTTCTAGTAGCAATTTATTTATATTAACTTATAACATGTAAGTTATATTGCTAATTTATTCTGCTAAGTTATGCTGCTAACATATTATGCTAAGTTGTATTGTATAACTTCTGTTTTGTGTATAATAACTGTGTAACTTTCTATATACACTAGCGTATTAGTTGTGTAACTTATATACATATAAGTTGTATTGTGTAAATTATGTCTCCCTCTATTTCAAATTATAAAATGTTTTGATATTTCTACATATATTGATTTTGTTATGTATATACATATATAGTTGTGTCTAGATACATAGTAAATTCAATTTAGAAAAGTCAATATGCCTTATAATTTGAAA
>Ga0182004_10002835_pt1 | contig 13625 bp, 12 predicted proteins | sample Sormic07211540_1_FD_120479 | JGI IMG/M metagenome (GOLD analysis project Ga0182004, IMG submission 120479) | Endophyte microbial communities from Sorghum bicolor roots, Mead, Nebraska, USA - 072115-40_1 MetaG | ecosystem: Host-associated > Plants > Roots > Unclassified | place: USA: Nebraska...
CATGTCAGCATTTTAACTTAGGTGGCACCTCATTTAAGAGAAATAGAAACCACAATTAATATACATTGGGACTGCCCTAACTTTACAAGGTCTGCAGACGGCTGCTGATTCCAAAAGCAAAGGCAAGGTAACAACGTACTCTCTCCATCGCAAAACAAAGTGCTCATCTTGTACTGCAAGAAGTCAATTAAACCTATATTTAACTAAATATATATAAAAATATACTGATATTTATAATACCAAATAAACATTAGATTAATCATGTCGTCTATTTTTGTTGTAAACTCATTGAGAGATAACTGAACCTGATTGACTCCTTGCGACAAAAAAGTTGATTGACTCTACAGCATGCAAGACGTGCACTTGTTTTGGGGATGGAGGGAATATTTGGTTGTTATACATCCAAAGATAAGATGTTCCAATGTTTAAAAGCTTATTTGGATGAATTAGAGCTAGTTACTAGTTAGGCTAAAAATTAGCTTAAATTAGCTAAGGTTGTATATCTAATTTGCTAGTAACTAGTTAAACACTTGCCTAAAAAACTAGCCCATCTATTAGCCCTTATATGATGCACTAGAGTCTATTCACTTACCTAAAAGGTATGGTTTAAAGTATTGTTTACTGAGAGAAAAACACTCCAAAAAACTCAAGCGAACAGACTCTAACCGTGTGTTTGGTTGGAGAGCGGGGCGAGCCGGATCGCAGCGAACCCGTTCCCATGACTATTTGGTTGGAGGATGTGAGGGTTGAGTTGGCTTCAGGGTGAAATATTCCTCTTAGAAGTGGGTTGGACTCGTCCGTCAAAATCTGTCAGACGGAGCCGCTCCAGCCGGGTTGACTCTCACCAAACATTGAATTTCTTTAACTAAACACTGAACGGAGCTGCTCTATCCCTAATCCTTCAACCAAACACTGAAACGGATTGGCTCCATTCCCAAAAGCAGAAGTGTAACCAAACATTAGACGCGTTGGCTCTGCCTCCAAAACTTGGTTGGATGCAACCCAACCCAGCCAACCCCAACTAAACACACGGTAAGTGTGATTAGCCATGTATCAAAAACAGGCCCTTAGGTGGCGCTCGAAAAAACGATGCTGCTCCTGGTCCGAATTTCGTATCACGTTTGGCTCACACCTACGCTTTTCGTCCCACGTTTTGGATTTTTATATCATCTTATTCAAACCTTTTATATAAATATTTGAGGAACGGGGTAGCCAAAAGTCAAGGACAAAAGGAAACACGTACGCGCCGCTCAAGTACTATAGACACGAATCACACCTAAAACCATTGCGTCGTCGTCGTTCCAGCAGCAGCTCAGAGTTGGAACCCCCACGCACGCAGCATCGTCGTCGAACTCTTCGTCTCTTCCCGTTGCGGCGGCGGCGGAGATGGCGGCGAATCTAGAGGACGTGCCTTCTCTGGATCTGATGCACGAACTGCTCCGCCGCATGAAGTGCAGCTCCAAGCCCGACAAGCATCTCATCCTTATCGGTACGGGAGGCCCTCCCCTTCTTCCTCCCACCCGCAGGCGGCGGCGGCTCCGCGCTGTTCCTGGTGCTGCCGGGAGGGCAAGGCTGCGGCTTGCCGCGGTTCGCTCTCTGGATCCGCCGTACTTTCTTTGAAATCTTGGTTATTATTTCCTATTTCACTTCTTGCATTTGTGGCGAAGAAACCTGGCTTCGTTTTGGTTTGCATACTGGATTGTCTGCGATTTCTTAACATACCGAAATATTCACAATTGATCATGCGCTTGTAGATTAGTTCTGGACATTCAGGTCGCTGACTCCTCCTGCTGTTTGGTTTTGGTGATTTTGTTGTAATCTAGAATTCTTTAAGGATTCAAAGGATAATTGTAGTGTACTTGGCCTGGTGTGGAAGCCTTTTCTTCATGAGGATAAGATATGGGTGCAACTTTGTGCATGCGCGTGGAGATGTTGATCTCGAGTTCTCGACAAATGCTAGTCTGACCTGCCCCTTTTTAACATTGGGTCCACTCAATATTTATTGTCATCTAAACCTTATGCAACTATACTGTTAGTTTTTGTTGCTAATAATGATTATGCATTTAAATCGAAAAAAACTGCATTAGAGCATCTCCAAAGGTCTTTAAAAATTACTACTTGGTAAACCAATGATTATGTTAAGTGAATAAAATAAATAGGGAGCTCTATTTTTACCTTTCGTCCAATAGTTAGCTTTGCAAAACTCGGAAACCAGGCAGGACAGGAGAAAAATTGCAGCGGAGGGAGTGCCTCCGGACAACCGGACAGATAGCAAGCGGGAACTCACGCGTATATTTGTATGTTGAGAAGGTAGATTTACCAAGTGCTTATCTTTATGGAAGTTCAGATACAAAACTGTTGGAGGGCTGATTAGCGAGTTTTAAGGAGCTCTTGGAGATGCTTTTAACAAAATGATACTAAACTGTGATACCGAACACAAGTAAATTGCAATATATGGTGTGTCTACTATTTGGTGTTTTCTTTTCATGGTAGCCTTATTCCTTGTCATGCTATTTGACTTGATATATTATTCTTGTTGGGTAGTATTGTATAGGAAGAATTAATGTCATAGTGCCTTTTTGTTTCCTCATTCACAACATTTTGACTTTTGATTTCTTATTCTATAGTGCTCCTGATTTGGAGAGTTTGGCACCCCTTTCACTAATCTTGTAGGTCCACCTGGCTCTGGAAAGGGTACTCAGTCTCCCCTTATTAAGGATGAATATTGCCTGTGCCATTTAGCCACTGGTGATATGCTGAGGGCTGCTGTGGCGGCCAAGACACCTCTAGGTATCAAAGCTAAAGAAGCTATGGATAAGGTAATGTTAGCAGACCAAAACATATAAGAGAACTAACCAGCTGAAATGTTTCTTTGTGACTCCATTGTCCTTCCTGTTTTAGGGGGAGCTTGTTTCAGATGGCTTGGTTGTGGGGCTTATTGATGAAGCTATGAAGAAACCCTCATGCCAGAAAGGTTTCATTCTTGATGGCTTCCCTAGAACTGTCACTCAAGCACAGAAGGTCAGATGCTCGATCGATGCATCAGCGAAGAAACATTCCTATATCATATTCTTGTAGATTCTGTATTTGATTTAGTATAATTTCCCCCCACGCTGTTTTTTTTGAACATCCTGTACAGCTCGATGAGATGTTGGCAAAGCAAGGTGCTAATGTTGACAAGGTCCTGAACTTTGCAATTGATGATGCTATATTGGAAGAACGGATTACTGGTCGTTGGATCCACCCAGCCAGTGGTAGGACTTACCATACAAAATTTGCACCTCCAAAGTCTCCGGGAGTTGATGATGTAAGTCAAGTACGGAGCATTTAGTTTAGCCGCTTATTTTATGTTTGCGTGATCTTATTTGTATTGCTTCTACTTTCTTCTAGTCTTAGTGTGGATCGAATCAGTATTTTACCGTGTTTGTTGTTCTAGTTTTCCACTCAGCTTCATGTGGCATAACTTTTCCAATCTGTTAGATAATAAATTAGAGTAATCACATCTTGACAATTATGGCTGGGTGAATTTTTTTTCTCGAACACACAGGATAGCTACATGTCATTGTATTAAGAAGAAATGGCTGAGTCAATATTGGCATACTGTTATGGTCTGAGTCTGCTTGTGGACGCCATTATTTCTGCTTGTGGATGCTATTATTTCTCATTGCATGATATAGTTTGTTACTTTAAGCAGTGATGCAGCCTCTTTCTGCACCCTATTTCTCCCTCAAGGAAAACCATGCTCATGAAAAATGCACATAGATAAATTCAGTTGTTGCTATCTTTTTTGCAGCAAGGAAAAAAACCTGCATTATTGAAAGCACTTCCACTTTCTCTTGTATTCAGCTATTAATCGCGAAAGTTTATGTGATATATCCAGAATATATTTATCAGCTGTTGTGTATTTGCTCTTCTTTTTCACAAAGGTAACTGGAGAGCCATTGATTCAAAGGAGAGATGACACAGCCGAGGTTTTGAAGTCAAGGCTTGAAGCCTTCCACAGACAAACCGAGCCTGTATGTTATTCTTTAAAAAATTACTTTTCTGAAAAAATATCTTGTACCACTATATATGTATATATTAAAGTTATTTGTCTTACCTTCTAAAAATTGATTCTACTGTTTAAGAATTAATTTTGTTCATTGATGATATCCTTCCATTTAAATATTTATATCATCAATTATGCCATAGTAGTGCTGCATAAAGTTCAATGATTTGGTGGGCCCTGTTTGATGTGCATTTTTTATGCCCTTTATTATAGTTTTCACTCATATATGTTTTTTGTGATCACATAAGTCTTTTGGGCTCTCCACATTTTATTCATAGTTCTGATTTATGTCATGAGAATCAATTTGTGTATCTCTGTACTTAATGATGTATTTTTTTAGATCAGTATTATTCCTAATTTGAAAACAATTGGTTTGACCCAGGTGATTGACTATTACTCTAAGAAGGGCTTGGTGGCGAATCTGCCCGCAGAGAAACCACCAAAGGAAGTGACTGCTGAGGTGCTGAAAGCCCTCTCATGATGAAGTGTCCACTCTTTAGGTTAAGCATGAAATGTACCAGAATCCCTTTGTCTGGGTTTCTTCAAAATTTTACTTGCGCCAACATCATGCAGTGTCCTTTTTGTGCGAATGCACCATTTTGCCAACGCTTTGACAAGCTCGGGAACTGTCTGAATAATCTCTGTTTCGAATGAGAGAAGCTGTTTTTCAGTACAATGCTGAGATGATTACAGCAATTCGTCTTCGGCAAATTTTTCCTTGCTAACCTTGTTCCAGTGCTTTTCATCAATGCTATGTGACTGGCTATGATAATCGGGAAAAATACCTAGCTGTTCTGTTCGCCCAGCACCTTGCTCTGTTGAGTGGAGGTATCGCTGTGATGTCATATAAACGTTTCTAAGTTATATGATTCTGGGTATCTAGTGCGGTTGTACTCGTGCTTATGCTTATGCTTAGCTCTTCGTTAAAAGAACAGTTGGGCAGCCAGCGTGGGCCAGCAATGACAGAGGGCCGCCATCAAAGGCATTCCTGAGATTTCAAAGGGTCCAAGCTCCCAAGATCACAACACTATTGAACCCTTTTCTTTAATCCAGCAGTCGGGGAATCACTCATCGCATTGCGTTGGAGGCCTTATAGGGGCCAGCAAATTATACGAAAATTGCCTTAGATAAAACACAGCTGGTAAGAAAATGTTGCGTCAATCTCCACAAAGAACTGACTCTTTGTGAGGCTTGCATGTTGGAGCCATTTATAGTCATGCATTTTCATGATAGGAAACCGTTCACCAAAAGAATTCCAAACATGTGGGTACTTGGGTTAGATAAATAAAAAGATAAAATTTAGAACGTGGTATGGCAGAGCACACACTGCTACATTCTCCCAAATTTGTTCTCCACTTGTTTATCAAATTTGTATAGAAGTACAGCTTGTAACAAAGCTAATCTATTGTGCTAAATGCCTTAGTAATCCACCTTGACCTTGCTATCCAATTCAGTAAATTCTTCATAATATGCCTTGAAATGCTCATATGCATGGCTAATATCGTCAACGGCACACATTTCTCTGATGCTGTGCATTGATAATTGGGGTGCTCCAATATCAACAGTGCGAATACCAACACCACTAGCAAGTATTGGGCCAATTGTTGAACCACAAGCCATGTCATTGCGAACAACAAAATCCTGCATATTTGGAAAATGAATAAGATTCTGCCAATGCATCAAGCAAAATGAATAAAAACAAATACTAAAAACTTGAAAAAAAAATGAAGCAAAATTGATTTATTGACTAAAAAAATGAATAAAAACAAATACTAAAAACTTGAAACTCAGAGCATTGTCTGAATCCACATTATAAAGACAATGGTGTGAAACAAAATGTTTAGATGGAGCATAAAGTAGAAAAACATCCGTGGCCAATGTTCCTACAAGATACCAGTCTCTCATGAGAGAAGCATATATAGACAAATAAAACAAAACCTAAGAACCAATCTTCTAAAACCTAGTTCATTAGATCAGCCTAAGCTTAACAGCAAGGTCACCCAAAAAAGATGAAAAAGCTTAACGACAAAAGATAAACACTAGGAACACACATCATAATCATTAACTTTAGATGTGGATGGTATTGGATGCATTGAGAGCTCAGTTACATCTCTGACTGCAAAACTAGCTCATAGGGCTTATAAAATATGTTCATCCTTATAACAATTGTAGATCAATAAATGGATTCCTTATAACAAAAACAAATTAATATAAATCAGAACTATAAGGAAAAATGTCAGGGTACAAACCATAAGTTGGACTAACCATTAGTAATTCACAATTATTATATGGGGTCCTTTGTGTATCAACTAACCTGTACAGGTAGTTGGTGTCTCTCAGCGATTTCTCGGAAAATAAATGCTGTCACAGCATTTGTAGCATATCGTTGATTAGCGTTATGCTTGATTACAAGTCCTCCATGCAATTTTGGTTGGTGGTTCTCCTCATGCTTGTCCTGGAAAAGTATATCACAAAATGACTCAGAATTGTATTTATATCTTGATGCATATATGTAAAATGTTAGATAATTCTTACCATATAATTGGGGTGTAAAGCATGTGCCATGTCAGCAGACACCAGAAAGCTCCTCTGAATAGCCTTTTCTAGCAACTGAAAAGTATAAACAGATTAAAAAAAGCCATTTTCTATTCCAACTTGGAAACTAACTTATATAAAAACTGCAAATAATGTGGTAGGATAAAATAAAGGATAACAATTCTGAAAGGTTGAACACACATTACTAAGTACCTTGGAATTTGAAGAGTTAAAAGACCCAGTGATTCTTGATAAAGCATCCAACATGGCAGGGGAACCAGCTCCCTGAGCAGAATCAGAACCAACTTCTTCATGGTCAAATAGAGCTACCATTCGCACACCAGATTCATGGTCAAGAGAGTGTTCAACAGAACTGGAGTCGATTAGGGCCTGAAATAGTATTAGAGAAATAATTGTTATTATGATTTTATTGCAAAAAGGCATTAGTTAGGATTTTGTTACTAAAAATAAAATGCTCTTGGCGATACAGACTTGAAAGTCCATTAGATGTGAGAACACTCAGAATAATACAAGTACCATGGAACAGTTAATCTTATAGAGAGATTTGTTATCCAAACGAGAGGATATTACTAATAAGTATATATAAGTATTAAACTATGGCTAGCACATTTGATTAAACTCACAGTTAGAGCATCCCCAACCGTTTTGCATATTTCGTTTGGCAAATGAGGGAGTTTGCCAAGTCCCAAATAAATATGCCAAAGATAAAAAGAGTCAATCTCCAATGGTTTGGCATTTTTCACTTTCCAAAAAAAGGAATTTGTGGATCCACATAATTTTTCACTTTGCAAAAAAAGAAATTTGAGCACCGGAGCATGCACGGGGGCGACGCAAATCGCGCGGCTTGCATATATGCAAGTGCTTCCCTAGTATTTGCCAAGTTAATAAAAATGCAAAGCCCATTTGCCAAATCGTTGGATAGGTGTTTTTTAGACTTCTTTGCAAATACAAGAATGCAAAGGCCATATGCAAAACAGTTGGGGATGCTCTTAGTATTTTTTTTAAACAGAATGGCAGCTATAGGTATAAACCAAATATCTTCTATCCTACTACATGTAAGATTATATATTTTCATACCATTGGTGCAACTGCAAGTACCTAGCTCTAGACTTTATATAGAATAATGACACCAGGAAATCACAAGATGTGGTAGCTTAGGTAAATAAAATAGTAAAGACAAACCTTCAGTGAACAAAATGACATGCAAAGATTGTCGAGCCTTCCTGAAAAGATGAACTCTTTCATGGCACCTGCTACAGCACTTGGTTGAGTATCACATAGTTGCAGTTCAAAGTCACATATCTCATCAGGCTCACAGTTAGCCTCTTTAGCAATCAACTGCAACAAAAAAAAACATCAGTCAAAGTGGAAGTGGAAGTGTGGAACATACTTCAGAACCCAAGGACTCTTCGTATTTAGTTTTTATATTATATGTGAGAACCTCTAGTGATGTTGAACTACAATGTCAAAAAAGTACCTGCAATAGTAATGGATGATGCTTTGTGTTCACATTTTCGGATGTCTGCCTTGGGCCATTTTCTGCTACAAATTTCTGCATTTCATTCTGTAAAATGATGGTATGAGTTTACCTTCAGCATCAAAAGATGTGAGCTCAATTGATTTGTTGCAAATCAATTATTCAGGAAAAGTTGCTCATGCTATACAAAATTTGTCTTTTCAACCAACAAACAAATCAATGCATTCAAATCACCTTGATACATGTAGCCAGCACTGGAACAAGATGACTCTGATTGTTAACCTTGAGACCTTCTGAGTTGAGACTCCTGTACATAATGTATTAAATTATTTAGTGTCACTGTAACAGGCCACACTTTCAAGGGAGCCTACAACCTATAGGATTGATTGTACTATCACAAATGGCTGCAATAATAATAATATAATATAACAACAACAACAACAATAATAGTAAATAGTAACACAATGAGACATAGCAAATTGAAATTTACTGTGTCCCAACCTGTCTAGGTGAATAGCCAAAGTAGGTATCCTCATAATTGGTTCTTGTACCCGTACAAGCTTGTGTGCATAAGAGACCTCGCCATCCTTCTTCTCCCTTGTAATCACCCTACCAGCAACAGTAAGATCACGGTCGAACCATGTGTACCACAATCCACCACCATACGTTTGAACCCCAACCTCAAGGTAACCTCCTTTGGTTACCTGCAAAACAAGCAAGATAATATCAATAACTTATCAAAATGTGTATCATCAGCTACCACCTAAAACTCAATAACAACTTCTGTTCCTGGTTAAAACATGAATCACTGGTTACACAGACACCTGCTATCATATACAAAATTGAAATACAGGACACAAGGTACTCTGAAATCAGTGAGGGAGAGTTGAGGCTTGATACCTTGGATACAGGTTTGAGCTTGAGGCAAGGGCTGTCAGTGTGTGCACCGATGATGTGAAACCCATTGCCAGCAACGTATCTGTGAAATATCAACACACAAGCTAGCCAATTAATCCACATAACAAACAAGTCAACGCAATATGTACAGAATATTTTGTTAACTACTGTAGAAAGTATGGATTTAAGGCTCTCAAACCTAAGGCTGGTGAGAACAAGGAGGACGGGGAGCGGATCTGGCTCACTCACTTTGCGCCGATGGCGAAAGCGACGATGGTGGAATGGTTGCGTGTGAAGAAGTACTTGCGCCCAGGCTCGAGCCCCGCCCACTCCTCCCGCTCCGAGAGCTGCACGAACCCCGCCGCCTTCAGCCGCCGCTTCGCCTCGTCTTCTCCCGATGGAAGCAACAGCGCAACGGAGTCAGCTCAGATCAATTCCGCGAGGGGGAAAAAAAAGGGAAAGGGGAACAGATGATGCGTACCAACGGCGTGAAAGGCGGTGGGCGACACGTTGAGGAAGTCGACGAGGTCGGAGACGACGGGGGCGACGGCTGCCATGGGCGGTGGCGGCGATGATGCCGATGCGGCTGGGGAACAGCGAACGAGTACAGACGGAAGTGAGGTCGTGTTGAGAAATTTCCAAACTATAGGGGATGATCTCATCTCACCCTAGAAGGCAAGGAGAGAAAGGTTAAACAGAAACACGTGCTCACCTTCCGACCTCCCAGGCGATCTCGCTAGGCGCGATGGCGACACCGTGTTCTCCGAGTCCCGCGGCGACGTCCTGGACTCAGCGGTGTCGGGCGGCGGCGCGGCAGCGGAGTAGCTGGAAGAGAGTGGCAGATTGGGCCAAGCAATATGGTTTCTAGAGTATCTCCAACAGTTATGCAATTGAAATTTGCTATTCGTTGAAATTTGCTAAGTCTTTAAACATTTTATCAAAGGAAAAATAAGTCTATCTCTAAGTATTTGGCATTTTTAACTTGCTATTTCCTAAAATAGTGGACCCAACTATTTTTATCCGGGATTTTTTTTTGTTTGGCGCACTTCACGCGAGATTTTTCCTCTGCGCGGGAATTTCCGTCGCCCGTCGCCGCCAGTCCACGAAGTCGCAAGTCACCGCCGTTTCTGTGACTGGCGGCCCCCCGGTCCGCCAGTCCACGAAGTCACAGTTCGCCAGAGTTCCGTCGCACGCCAATAGTCCACGAAGTCGCAGGTCGCAGAGTTCACGTCGCGCGGGAAAAAGAGTTCGTGCGGGGAGGAGTCCTCGCGTGAAACTACCGCAGCGCGTGGGGAGGTCGCGCACGATAAGGAGTCCAAGAAACTCAGGATATCAAAAATGCCAAGCTATTGTGCTTATGCAAAAATGCCAAGTTTAGTCCATCAAATGTCAAGTTTGCCAAAATGCATAAGTCAAATACATAACTATTGAAGAGCAATTTTTAAGATTTTTAACAAATCTCTAGAATGCATAGTCCAATTACATAACTGTTGAAGATACTCTTAGTGAGAATATATATGAATCCTGCGAATCCAATTCACCCGCTGATCCGCTCCAACATGCCTAGGAAAATCCCGGACATCAAATAGAATATTGGAAGGACCCATATTCTACGAGCCTTAAGAGTTGGTTTATTTAAACTTATCAACCGAATTTATTAGTATTTAGCAATATTTTTCTCTTATAACAAATCAGCGAACAGAATAACCTAAACTTAAAAATAGATTGTTTATGATACTTTTGCTGACCAAAACAACCTTCAACAGACTAGGCAAACGAGCCACACATTTTGGTTTAGTGCCAATGTGCGATGCAAACATGCATCCTCTCTCCGTCCTTCTAAGTCTCCACTCAGGCTCTGTTTGGTTGTTTTGGATATTTTTAACATTTATCGCATCAAATGTTTGACACATACATGGAGTTTAATAAATATATACTATTTAGAAAACTAAAAACACAACTAGAGAATAATTTGCGAGATGAATCTTTTGAGTCTAATTAGCCTATGATTGAACACTAATTATCAAATAAAACAAAAATACTATAGCACTTGATAAATTTTAACACCCCAACCACCACCCCCATAGACACGTCGCGTCAGAGCAAAACACGATGTAGAGTCGTTATAGGCCCATCACCGAAAAGAGTCTTATTGGCAAAGCCACCGCTAGTGGTGGAGTGATCGTAGATCGGTTGGTTAGATTCTTATAGCGGAACTTATCTATCTAGATTCAAGTTCTCGATTTAGCATATGTATTCGTATTTTTTGGATTTAATCAATGATTTAACGGCGCCATGCTTTATGTGGTAGGTAACGTTCCCGTCGACAGTGAAACATCAGTGATAACTTTATGATTTTCAAGATTTACTGGCTCAATCATTTGAAGGTGCTCATAGAGATAGGTTTACATACATGTATTAATAGAGCTAAGTGTGCGTATATATTATAGACCACATGGTTATTTAGGCTCATCGATGAAGTGTAAAGGTTTTTGTTTGTGTTAAGAAACACTATTTTTAGATAAATAATTCTATAAAATATAGAATTATTTATCTAAAAATAGTGTTTTAACGATACTATGTTTTTAGTGGTAGGCGAAGTCTTCATCAACGACGAGGCGTTTGTGGTGACTTCTAGAATTTCAAAATCTGCCAGCTCAGTTCTTCATAGATGTTCATAAAGATAGAATTCAGGTATATATATTTATGGAATTAAGTATACATATGTGTTATGGGTGTCTATATTGTACCGTGTAATTTTAAAAAACCAGTTGTTTGTATAAAGAGAAACACTATGTTTTTAGATAAATGATTTTACAATTTACGTAATAGCAATTGTCTGAATTCCTAAAAATTTTTGAGTGATAATGGATTGCTGTGCTTGATAGTGGAGTCGAGGAGGTTGGCTGTGAGGCGAGGGGGGGAATGTGCGATGGCAAAGTATTTCATAAAGCCATGTTATTTCAAAATCAGTAAACATACTTTACATTTAAACGGTGCCCAAACCTATAAAGATTACGTGGCATTTTAAAAAACTTTGTATCATTTGAAGAGTCATTTGTATAAATATTAATTTTTATATTTTTAATTCTCCAACAGTTTTTCTATATCCCTATTATTGATTAGCAAAAATTCAAAAATAGAAAATAGTTATAGTTGAATAAGCATTCAGAGAAGCTGTTGAAGGAGAAATGCTCTTACGAAACAAAAAATGGTCGCCAAGAGCGCCTAATTCATTCTGAGCAAATCAAAATGAAAATAAAAATCCAAATAAAAATCATTTTGAGACGAAAATGATATGAAACCTACGGCATAGTATCTGTCCACCTGGGCCAATTATCGCACTCCTCTCATCCACACCACCAAACCTCCGCCGCTCTTCGCCGTCAGCCCGCCACTCCCCTCCCCGTCCCAACCGTCGCCTCGCTTGTCCCCGCCCGATTGCCCGGATCCCTAACGCCAATGGCCTCCGTCTCCCCCGCGGCGGCCGCCGCCGCGGTCTCGGGCTCTCACCACGGTCGACTCCTCCTCCCATCCTCCCCGCGCCGCCTCCCCAGGCCCCGCCCGCGCCCTCGTCCGCGCCTCCGCCTCGCCGCCTGCCACGCCGACACCCTCCTCCCTTCCTCATCATCGGAGGCCCGCGCGCCGCCGGCCCCCGCGGTGGACCCTTCCTCCGAATCTGCCACCGACTGCTTCGTCGACTGGCTGCGTGCGCGCGGCCTTCCCCCAGTCAAAGTGGACATCCGGGAGCGGCCAGTGCCCTGCTTGCGCAACGGCAAGGACCTGCCGCTGCGCTACGTCGCCGCCGGCGTCGACCTTCAGGTTGGTGTGGCAGCACGTGATTTTTGTTTCCTGCAGTAATGACGGGACTATGACCTGGATTTTATTGGCTGGCTCGTTTGTGGCGCAGGCCGGGGATGTCGCGTTCGAGGTGCCAATGTCCCTTGTCGTCACGCTGGAGCGGGTGCTCGGGGACGAATCAATCGGTGAGATAGCCTCTGGCTCTAGTAATCTATAATTCTATGTGTGCTTGTATTGACTACTCAGTTCTATCACTCATAGGAATTGCCAAAATGGGGAGTTTGGGCTATAATAAATTGATTTAGTATCTGAATAAGTCAGTAACCGAGCTGTTCGACATTTTTCTGCTAAATTGGCAAGCATACTTTGCTCTGAGATTATGTGGCCTGCTCATTCCTGTCTTGACTCTTGAGTAGATGTCCTAACCACGGGTCTGTTGCATTTTTCAACATTTAGAGGCATGTTTGCAATAATCAAGATATAAGAGGGATTGCTTTAGACATTTAGGGCTTTCCCCAAAATATAGGCTGCCTGTCCAATTTTCATGTTTTGCATCACTATGTCCAAGCTTTTTTGGGCATGCCTTGTGTTATTTAGCATTCTAGTTTGCAGCCATTGGCATCATTCATGCACACTTTTTGGTCAGATTCCAGTGCTTGCACAAAATAAGAAAGAGGAGGGCAGTAGGCATTAGGTCCTATCTTGGCGTTCGTGGAAACATCTATCATGTTTCAAAATGTTGTACCTTGACTTGGAACTTGGAAGCTGACTAGAAATGCAAAATGGCTTTACCTCTTTTTTCCTGCTTCAGTTTTCATTACATTGCATTTGGGTCTGCGTTTTTCG
>Ga0182004_10002836_pt1 | contig 13621 bp, 10 predicted proteins | sample Sormic07211540_1_FD_120479 | JGI IMG/M metagenome (GOLD analysis project Ga0182004, IMG submission 120479) | Endophyte microbial communities from Sorghum bicolor roots, Mead, Nebraska, USA - 072115-40_1 MetaG | ecosystem: Host-associated > Plants > Roots > Unclassified | place: USA: Nebraska...
AAACTCTTGGAACTGCTCAAAGGCTTCCACTGAAAAGAGGCAGGCGAAACAAACTATGCAACGTGTTTACCTGACTTGCTTGAAGCACTGACAAGTTCCTGTCCTTAGTAAAGGAACAGAGTTCAGGAAACTTTGTATTAAAAAGGAAACAAGCACAGCTACAAAGAGAACTCAAGTAAAATGAGCTGGTTGTTCCTATCAGGTGAATGGCAACTATAAACGAAGACAATCTGCTGGCGTTACCTAGATAATGATCTACTGGTTTTTGACACAGACCCAGTTTATCAGAGTAAAATTCTTCTAAACCAAACTATATATACTGCTAATAAGAAATTTCTGGATTTTACAGAGGTTGAGATTTCAATCACCACCGTCACAGACCTTGGAAACCCCATTTCAGTAAACCAATTATTATCAGTAGAGCATTTCTCATATATATAAAAGGAAGACGTGCTGAACATTCCAACCCGAAGTACTGCCAGTTGACCTACTATATACTAACGAGACGAACAGCCCGACGAAGCGCCTGTACCGCAAACGCGCAAGTTCGAAGCCTTGGCCCCGGAATTCCACCAGAGCGAGATGACTCCGGCACCCGATCCTGGTTCCTACGGTGACCGCGCGCCCGCCGTGCCCCCCAGGCCGATCCTGTTCCTCGCGCCAGAGCGGGGCAGGAGCAGGATCCGCGGCCGGCGCCCCCCGAGATCCGCCCGCACACGCCGAGCGCTCCTCTGATCCCCCCCCTGCAGACGACGAGGCGATCCGACAAGCACGCAACCGCACTGGCCGCACCGCGGGAGAGCGAAGAGCAGGGGGCAAAGGAGGGAGGAGCGAGCGAGTGATCGATCGACCGACGGACCTGCGCGGAGAGGATCTGGAGGTCGATGCCGGCGAGGCGCTTGAGGTGCTCCCGGAGGAGGCGCTTGGAGTCGTACTCCCGGATCTTCTTCCGCGCCATCGCCGCCGGCCCGAGCCGAACCGCCTTCTGGAAGCTAAGGGAAGGGGAGGAGGAGTAGGTGGGGGTGCCGTGCGTGCGTGCGTAGCTGCAACGAGCGAGCGGGCGACGACCGGTGCTGTTCGGGATTCGGGCCGGGCCGCGCCGGCGCGGGCAGGACGGGCGGGTTTATATAGCGAGGCCGAGGCCGCGACGGGAGAGCAGGGGGAAGGAAAGCGGCGGGCGGGCGGCGACCGCGACGCCTCCCGGCCGCGGTTGGTTGTTGCTGGTTTCTTTCGGTCACTGGTTTGGGTGGGGTCCTCCCGGCCGGGTTGGTTGGAGGTGGGGGGTGGATGGGATCTGGTTGGGTTGGTGCGGCGAGTGGTGTGACCAACCCACACAGGACCAGGACCCCCATCGCATTCGCATCCGGATCTCAGGCCTGGTTTAATTCAAAAAGGTTTTAGATAGTTTTTTTAAAAAAAGTTTTAGATTTTAATACTATAGTATTTTTAGCTATGGATTAATTAGATTTAAAAGATCCGTCTCGCAAATTACAGATAAATTATGTAATTAATTATTTTTTTATTTATATTTAATGCTTTATACATTTATCATAAGATTTGGTGTGACAAAAAATCTTGAAAAAAATTTAAATTTTAAGCAAGGCCTCAATCTCACACTACACAGATGCAGAAAAATCGGTGCGTCAATTTTTTTTTTTCAAATTGCAGTGCAGGTGATGATTTTCCTCGGACGACAAAACCGATGCTTGGAGAAGGAAGAACGCTCAGTTGCTTGCTTCCTTGCTTCAACAAAGAGGAAAACGTGCAAACGTGTTCGGTACCAGCTATGGTCAAGCATTCTCTCTCTCTCAATATAAGGCCTTATTTAGTTCGCAAAAATTTTCAAGATTTTCCGTCAAATCGAATCTTTGGTCGCATGTATGGAGCATTAAATATAGATGAAAATAAAAACTAATTGAACAGTTTACCTGTAATTTGTGAGATGAATCTTTTGAATCTAGTTACTTCGTGATTGGACAATGTTTGTCAAATAAAAACGAAAATACTGCAGTAGCCAAAAACCACAAATTTTACAAACTAAGGCCTTGTTTAGTTCGCATTTTTTTTAGATTTTGCTACTGTAGCACTTTCGTTTTTATTTGACAAATATTATCCAATCATAGACTAACTAGGCTCAAAAGATTCATCTCGTAAATTACAGATAAACTATGCAATTAGTTATTTTGTTTATCTATATTTAATGCTCCATGCATAAGTCGTAAGATTTGATGTGACGAAGAATCTTGAAAAATTTTGGGAACTAAACAAACAAGACCTAAACCTGGGTCTCTATCACCGGACGCTGCTGGCATGCTGTAGCGAAAAGCAACGTTGAAGCATCAAGCATCGCTGCTGCAGATGACAATGAGATGGTATTTTTTTTAAATAACAAACGATGAAATGGTGTTTGAAAATTCTGCGTTGTGGGTTGTGTGGTTACTATAATGAGCTATGGATTATTACTCCCGCCATTCTAAAAAAAATGATTCTAGAACCCCACGAACGAATCAAGACTGATTGTAAAATGACGCTGCTGTGCCTATAACATCCTGACATCTCACAACATTTCTTTTTTCTTTCTCGATTTTGAAGGAGTGCTCGATTTTTTTTTTTTAAAAAAAGGCGTGGCTACCTCAAACAAAACCTAAAGAAACATGACGACGGGATCCCATCACCGTCTAGCATCATGACACAATCCTGATTTGGAGGCAAGGCGGTGACGGCCGTGTCTTGGCGGGGATAGGGGCTCTTGATTGGGATTTTTTTTTTTTACCAGAACCAAATCTTTATTATTAGCAGCAGGAAGCTGCAATGAAGGGGACACAGTCCCAGGATACATTGTCTAGTGCTAATTTCAGAGGGCAGCAGTCTACATGCTCAGGATTTTTACATTCAAATTCTATTTTAGAGTTATTGAGCGAAGCATTGTTTACTGATCTAGCTAAAGCATGAGCTATGGAATTCCTGCTCCTGGGGATTTTTAGAATCTGACTTCTGATGCCATGACTAAAGTTGATAAACTTTTGGGTGTAAGGTTTGGAGTCCCAGGAAGCTGAACTGCTGTGGTTAGCTCCCTTGAGGCAGTTTACCAACAATTGGTTGTCGGTATTGAATGAGACTTGTTGAAAATCCAGCTTTGGAGCAATTTCTGCTGCAAAGGCAAGGGCTGCAGCTTCTGCCATAAGTACTGAGGTGATGTTATCCATTTGTATCTTGATGTAGTGACTGCAGTTTGTTGCTTGATCCTGAAGAAAAATTCCCAACCCCGCCTTTTTTGGCGAGTTTTGTGATACTCCAGGGTCAATGGAGGCATGAGTGTAGCATCTAATCTCATTAGGAGAGTCCGTGGACGTGTAAGAAGGAGAGAGATGGTGGGAGTGTAAACGACCCCTGTGGGGCTCATCTAAGTTATCATCAGATGTCTTTTCCAGCTGGATATTTTGCCTCAATTCCTTTACTTGAAATCTGCTGAAACTTTGAATATGCGTGTTAACCGCCAGGTGGACCTGCAAAACAGACCAACTTCGTTTCCGAAAGCGCAGATCATTCCTGGCTTTCCATATAAACCATAGGTAAGCCGTGACCTGAACAAGAATTTCATCAGAAGATCTGTTACCAATTATTTGGGCTAAGCATTGCTGAACCCCATCCTGCTCTTGGGATTTTGGAAGGAGCTCCGGCGGGGAGCGATTGTTCCATGCTGCAGAGCTCCACGAGGCAAAAGAGGAAAGGCGAAACAAGTGGACGAGAGGCCATCTACACGTCCGTGGCTCCGTGCTATAGGTAACTTTGCTGCCCATTTTTTACAAGGGCGGTGTTTTTTTAGGACATGATGGGAGACCAAAGAATAATATTGTGTGGTTGATCTTAGGGCATCCCCAACGCACCACACTGTCATTAGCCCCAGCTTCCACGTTGGATTGATTTCTCTAGCACATGCTGATCAGTAGCTCCGCAGACTAGCAGAGTCTCCTGTAGAAGCACCGAGTGCCTGGTCTGACAAAATGTTAGAACCACTGCTTTATACGCGTTGTGGCAAGTATGGATGTATGCTTATGACATGTTCCAGAGAAAGCTATGACAAAAGCTGAAGTTAGCAGTTGTACTTGAGTGTTGGCATTGACTGCTCGCGTTGGGGAAGCCCTTATATGAGTCTGTCCCATGGCTGACACTCTAGGGCTCTAGGTTGATTACCTAATGATACTCCTATATGTGCATTTTTCGTGCTACAAAATTTGAACTCTACGATTGCATTTGTGTTTAGGATGGAGGGAGTGCACAACTAGTCTCATTACACCCTACACAAGTATTAAGAAAGCAAAGAGTATATAGTTTTCTTATGTCATGGACTCCTAGAAAATATGACTTTAGTCAAAGGTCTATCTGACAATCATCTCTTCTAAGATATAGGGTTTCTAATATGGTTATGTGGATGTTAGTCTCACTATCCACATATGCAACTATGTCTAGATCACACCTGTCAGAGCAAGTATAATAAGTCTTACCCAAGAGGCTACACGATCATACATGTCATCAAATCCTATGTGGAGACGAGAGAATTGAAAAAGAGAAAGAAACGAGTTATTGCTTAATAGATCCCAATCCTAAAGATACCTTCTCTCGCTTCCTCTCTCGCTCTCCCAATCCCATGCGTCCTTTTTTGCTACTGTTATTTATTCTTTACACCAACCCATCAGCTTGTTCAATATACAAGACTACCTATTGCTAGTACATAGCTCGCTAGCAGCCCGCTACGGGTTGATGAGCTTATTATCCTTACAAGTATAGAGTGTTAAATCTAAAATGTATACATTGTTTAGACCACGACATCCAAAGACCTATTACTTACATGTTGTGGATCATTGCTACGTTAGAGGGAGAGAGAATAGTAACACCTTGAGAAATCAACGGCAACATGTTTTTTTAAGGTGGAGGGTGTGTTTGGTGGTGGTGGTGGGTGTGGGTGTGGAGGGGCGAGGGATGCTCTGTGTTGTTGTTGACCTTATAGTTGTTCTCACAACGGGGTGGCATTGCTTGTTTGTGCATTTGCTATTAGTTATGTGCAACAATAGGGATACCATTGCTAATGTTGTTTGCGCATTTGTTATTGCTTGTAGACATCATCTTTAATCATGGATTGAATGTCAACTAAGTTGTTGGTTGTTTGTCTTCTTTTTGGAGCATGCCTAGCTATGGATTATCAATTGGCTGATTTCGGCCGTGGAACTATGGAAGTCTACCAACAAAGGTAGCATGCACACTAGTCGCGGTCAGTACTTCCACCTGCCGACCGATCGCTCCATTTTCGTGGTGGTTGTCATGTTGTGTATATTTTTCTTACTTGGAAGGTGCGCCAACTTATATGTACCATATTGAGACAAGCAACAACACCGAAAAAGGAGGCCACAGGATGCTCATGATATATAGAGCATAGAAAATTAGAAATTAGAAAGAAGGGAAAGTGCTCCGGCTTTTCTAGGTGCATAATTATAGAACGACTAAAATTCGAAACGTAGTACTAGTAGCTATCACACCTTTTACCATTCACCTTGAAATGGATCTAAATAGCTTGCTAAACAGGGCCTAGATTATCACCACCCCATTTCTCAAACTAACCACACATGATTGATTATACCGGGGATCCCGTCCCGTAGACCGAAAGCAATTCCCGTAAACACCACCTCTAACAAACAAAAAACAAAGAGAGCATGCTGGGCTGACGCCAACGTATTAGCCAACTAGAGGCCTGATAGTTGGGCCAAAAACGAACACTTTCTGTTCCCATTAGCAGCAAGCTAACAACATTCAAACCCAGTTCTCAAACACAACTCTGTTAGTACACGTTCCAACATCGCATCCCAACAAAGGGGATGTTCTTCAGGAAAAATCCACAATCACACGTGGCGCGTGTGGGGCCAGGTGCCCTTGGGACAAAAGACTATTACCACTTTACCGGTACAATGATCCTAATGCTCACCAGCATAGAGGCATAGACACCTGCCGCCCACCCAAGTGCATCCAAACCTGCTAACCCCAAAACATGTCAGCGATGGAGGGGGTTGAGATTTGGGGGATGCTCCCTGTACAGACCAACAAAGACGCATTTACCTACCTGTTGTGAAACATAACCACAAGGGCGAGTTCCTGCAGCTCAGCGGATGTGGCAGCCGTGGAAGATTATTCATTTTGGTGAGAATTACTGGTAGGCGTAGAGGCAGGGTTTCGCCGGACGAAGCGGCCTGCTGGGCGTAGCCCCCTGTTGTGGCCACGCTCCCTGAACGCTTGTCCAGAAGCGGGAGGCCCCTCGGTTCGTTCTTCCATGCTCGGGCTCTGTTGGAAGTCTGTAGCTTTATTTTGGGATCCGACCGGCTGGTATTCAAGATGGCTGCCACCCCTTCGCCTCTCTGCATTCGTGCCATGGCTTGGCCTCCCAGCATCATAACCCCCCCTTCCCCTGTGTGCCCCACCTCCCCTGTGGTACCTTGTATTGGGCTGGCCTTGGCGACGCAGCGCAGGATTAGCCTGCTCCTGTTCAGTCTCACTCTTCTGGTTGCCATCTTCCCGTGTCAGGTTCTCCTGTTTGCTATGTGAGACCTCATCAGCGCCATCACTCCTTTTCATCGGTTTAGTGCTGGTGTCTTGATGTGTAGTTGTATCAGATCCTTTGGACATGCTGATCTCAAGCCCACCTCCATGGGACTCCACTGGCCCTTCAACAGCAATCTTGCCATCTGAGCTGTTCTGAGGATGGGAATTGGCTTTTGGCTTCCAGGCTCTAGAATGAGAAACTACCCCGCTGCCTTTCACATCAGATCTTGGCACATTCCTGTGATTGGATGAGCTTGAATCCATGACCGATGTTGCTGAGACAACATCATTCTTGCCCTCTCTACCTTTGCTCTCATTTGAGTAGCTACTTGCTTCATTTCTTTGAGCCTTAACATGCTGTCGCCTTTGCCTGTTAGCTGCACTATGTTCTTTCGCACCACCGGCCAATAGTGTAACTGTTTGAGCTGGAGCTGAGCTATTCTCAGCAGCAGCATCTGCATTGGATTTTACCTGTGTATCTTGCTTGCCAAGTTCAACAGGCTGATTCTGATCGGAGCAGTTCTGAACCTCCTTTGATTCATAAGAGCTGTCTGCTTGCTCAACAGAATCTGGTGCCACCAAAGCTGACTCATTTGGATTCCTCTTGCGCCAAGAAGGATTATATTTGCCTCCGTGTCCTTTGCTAGTTTTCTTGGGTTCAGCTGCAGCATCTGATTTAGCAGCACTGGGCTTATCAATTGCTTCCTTATCATGACTTGGATTTTGTTGTTGCAGCTCTTTGGACATAGGCTTAGGAACATATCTTTCCATTTCAGCCCTCTTTGTTCTTGTCACATTCTCCCCATCATTGATGGCTTTCCCTGACGGTTGAGTGAGGTCAGCTACTGCTGCATTTGGCATGGCTCCATCAGACTGCTCATTCTGCAATGGTGGCTTAACTGGTGCCCACAAAACACCATCATTACCATGTGGTTTCTCTATAGGCCGAAGAACATGCTGATGCTTTCCAGATTTTCTTGCTTGCTGAGGTCTTGGTCGGCTACTTTCTATACTATTTGTTCCATCTGGTGATTTAACAGGCTCCTGGTTCACAGGTTTAAGTGAAATCCCACCAACAGTTATACTTCCAACAGTTACAACAGTGCCTTCAGTGGGAACAATAGAGCTACTGATGATAACACCACCAGTATGTGTCTTTGGCTCAATATGTGTCTTTTGCTCGGTAGAGACTTTCACTGTATTCTGCTCATTAAACACCACAGGTGGATGTTTAGAAGTAACTGGAGCATCGTCAACCTTTTTCTTACTTCTCAAATGCCGGGTCCCCTTCTTGTTCTGAACTGGAGGATCATCATGTGGTGCAATAGCCGTCACTGTGTCGACGGGAACATCAATATTTTTCTTAGCATTCCCAGTGGTTATTGAAGCACTTGCCTTCTCGCCAGAAATTTTCTCCTCTGAAACATGTCTTTTCCTGTAGCCTTGCTTAGCCTTCACCATACTGATGTCATGCGACTGTGAGATACTCTTCTGCACAACATGCTCCATGTTGCTGGGTGTGTTCCTGACTGAGGATGAGGCAGCATGAGCATCAGGGTCTTTGCCACCATCTGAAGCATGCGATTGAGCAGTAGACTGGGACTGTACTTGAACCATAGTATGATTGGGATCATTAGGAGGCAGAAGAGCAGTAAGCCTGTTAGGCGCAATAACATCACGTGGTTCAGCAGTTGAAGTGGCAAGTTTAGGAGTCACATCAAGTCCAGCCTGTTGCTTATCATGCGCATCATCGGTTTCTACTTTTGTATCATTTGATTTCTTCTGAAGTACTGATGATCGCCTGTTCAATTCTTCTAACTTCGCGAGCGCTTTTGCTTTTTGGTTCTTTATCCGTTCCTCTTCCTCAGCTTTCAACTTTTTCGCACGTTCTGCAGCCAACTCCTTCATTTTTGCACGCTGAATAGGAAAAACAACAAATATGACACTAGTGAGCAATCAACATTCAAATTCCTAAGAACCATGTTCAACTCACTGCTTTGAGCATTTGATGCTGCATAATGATTTTTGTTCTACATATTGCAGAAATTCCACAGGTAACAAAAGCAAACAAGTGTCTTAATTAGCAAAAAGCTAGTGTTTTTCTGATGATGTCCACTAGCTGTACTGTGATATGAATCCCAACCAGAATCCCCGATGCAAATAGACAAGGTAGGAGAACTTATTATAACTTCAAGCAATGGCAATGCTGCGATAGAAAAACAAAAAATTCTAACTGCCTGATTTTCATATACAAGACAGTTGAGTTTTCATCAAAGTATAAAAATTTCGCTGATGATGGCCATTGGTGATTGGTCAATATCCCCCCTAAAGCTAGTTGCAATAAGGAATTTCCAAAATATTAGAATGATAGCCATAAAATTTGTAAGAATACCACAAATATATACCTGAGACTCATAATCAAGTGAAGCTGGCATATCATCAGGTACAGTCACAGGTTGCAGCTGCGAAGCACTCTCAGGTTGTTGGCCATGTTGAATAGTATTCCTCAGATCAGCTACTGGTAATGAAGTGGTTGTGGAACTTTCTCCCCGTCCATGACTTCCGAATTTATTAGCTGGCCTATCTTTAGAAGGACCATGATAACTGTTTCTTGAAGAATCACCTCTCCTATGTACATGATCGTTAATTGGATCACCAAGCTTGTCGGCTTTGCTAAATTCAGTTAACTGTGAATGTGCCGGTCCAAGAATTGTACCCTCGATGGGCACATTTGGTAGTCTCTGCACCACAGGAGAAATACGGGAAACAGCAACGGGCTGGTCAGATGGGCAAACCATAGCAGGGGATGAAACATCAGTGCTTTTTGGATGCTTCTTGAATTCCTTGGATGAAGCTGGTTCTGGGAGATTACGTGCATCAACATTTCTGGCTTTGTTGTTCAAACTCTCGATTTTCTCTATTAAAGCTGCATTCTTCTTAATGACAGGTTGCTGATCAAGTGCAATTGAGCTATCCTCCTTGAACTTCTTGCGCAGAGTGCCATCAACAGTTTCTCGGTGATGGGAATGTGCATTTTCATAAACAGATACATGTTCTGTACCAACCGAACCTCTCTGGTTAGGCACCGATTTTGTAAGTACCCTAGTTCTTTCAGCTTCACTAAAGGCGCCCCTTGTATCTGTCCTCATGTTCATATCAGCCCGGTTTCCATCAGGATGTGGAAGAAGCGGCGGTGCTGGCTGCACATTCCTTTCAAATTCACGGGAACCTCCTAGGCGATCTGGATTATCATGCAAACTCCCAGGCTGTCCTCGACGAAACACATGTACTTTATCAGATTCCAGCTGCTCCCTTGGAACTGTTTCATGTTTGCCTGGTCTGTTCTGAGGATGTCCAGGGTGAAACCTGTCATTCTGATTTGGGAATTGATTTAATATTCCAGGTTGGTGAGGACCTCCAATAAAATGAGGATCTCTAACATTGGCATTATTGAAATTTGGTCGAGGGCCATAATACCCATCATAAGGTACTGGACCCTGATAAACTGGTCTGACTGGAATAACAGGCTGATTCATAATATAGGAATTAGGAGCCATAGGATGATACACATCTCCATTTTTAGCGTGATATCCACCATGCCCAGGGCCCTGTCTTGCTGCAGCTTCAGAGTTTTGTGGGAACTGGCCATAATAACCAAATGGTTCAACAGGGAAATTACCATGGGGGCCAACAGGTCTGTATGGCCCACCTGGCACTGGTCCTCTATGCCACATTCCCTCAGGGGGGTGACCAGGAGGTGCACGCCATGAATCAAACTGCGGAGGCGGCATAGGAAAATTTGGTGGATATGGCTGTGGTTGCAGGCCTTCATTCGACACACTTGTGGCGGGGACAGGAGCACCTCCAGGGTGTGCATGCTGCTCTGTCTTCATGATATCAACAGGGTGATTATTGGATGGCGAGATTACTTCACCAGTTCCTAGCACACAAGATATTTCTCATTACTAGGTAAGGCAATACATATCCAACAGTAGTTGATGCTATCAACCAATGTTGCGATGATGAAATATATTATACCGGTTGTTAGGCTCTTCACTTGTTCACCTTGCGACACCTCTTTACCTGAACTAGAAGTTGGGCGCCCTTTCGAACTATGGCCTGGAATTTAAAAAAGTCGTGTAAAGAGAACTCTTATACACAAACTAAGTACATGAAACTGGCAGTTGTAGACTCAAAAAAATAGAAACAAAAACAATTTTTGCCCAAATAATTGATCAACGCTAGCATTTATATCTAGCACATGTGTAGATATTGAAGATAGCACAGAATTTGACATGCTAAACATAAAAACCTATAAAACCAAAGAAATAATTTGGCAGGAGCAGAAAACTTGAAAACATAAAAACTGCAGAGAACATTTTATGTTGTACATAATTACCTCGTTGACTGTTTGCTTCAGAGCCAAGCGTTGGGAAATCACCAGTACTTAGTGTGAACCCAGGCCCATGTGATGAAGATCCCTACACAGTTAAAAGTATATATATATGAACTGAATGATGCATTGAATCCTGATCTAAGCTCAGTTCTAGGTCTGCAGCATTACCGATCTATCAATAGTCCTTATTGATGCTTTCACATTGTCTGAAGCATTATCCGCAAATCGAGAAAGCTGTGAACTTCCAGGTCTTGTTTCCGCACTTCGGGGACGATTTGAGGCCATTGGTAGATGAGGTGATGGGAATGTGCCTGATGCTGAAGAGGGGCGAGAATTTGGACCCCAAGCATTGGGTGAACCAAGTGATTCACTTCCAGCTGTTGATGGCCTCGAGCCTCCGCCAGAGGAGGGTCGGCCATTGAAGTGACTAGATGAACTGGAACTTCCATCGTTTTTGGTAGACAGAATTGACGAGGAACCCCATGCATTTGGTGTTGTAGATGGTGCTTTGCTGCCCCAGGTGAGGGTGCCCCTAACATTGAAACAAGAGTCTCATGACACGAGGAACATTGAGACCATCCTAAACCTTAAAAAGAGCAGATGAGAAAAAAGGATGCATACTTACTTTGGAACAAGTTCCAGATTGGGATCAAGACCATTGTTTTCCAACCTAAATTAAAAAAAAACAAATCAATCCACATATAGAAAAAAAAGTCTAGAGTTAACAATTTGCTACCAATAACCTAGGAAAAATTTTACCTCTGACTTGGTAAATTAATCGGTTTTGGGACTTTCCCCAGAACAGTCATACCAGATTTCCTTGCAGGAGTAGCACCCCATCTGAAGAAAGCCATAGGGAATAGTTGATTATGCAAGTACAAAGACAAATGTTGGCAATCAGTACAACCGAAAAATGTACCCATAAAAATTACAAATACGAAATATCCCACTAAATGACATCACAAAACAAGGCAGTTCATAATATGGACATAGTATTAATCGGCAGGTGCAACAGAAGAATTGTTACAGGTGGGACAAAATACAGGAAGCTAAGTTATGTTCAGAAGCTTTTGAGATAACTAGCACATGGCTAGTTCTGGATGAGCCAAGATACTGTGCCTTATCGCCTCAATTTGTGATGTGTACACGCCATTGCACAAAGTTATTACGTATGTTATTGTGAAACCATTGATTAGGGATTCTCAATGTAAATATTACTTCCTCTGATCACAAATGTAAGTCCATTTACGTCTGTCCTAAGTCTGCCTTTTCAACTTTTACTAGCAATATCTATAAAGATATATTATCTTAATAATGATGAGAAGAGTTACATATTCTAAAGTAGTTTTCACTATGAACCTACTGGTTTTGATCTTGTGTTGAAAATTTTGATATTGATGGTCGAGATAAGAATAGACAAACCTAGAGGAACTTATTGTGACCGGAGGAAGTATAAGTAGAGCATCACAGCTTTTTACTAAGCCCACCCTAAAATCACAAATAGCTTACACAGAAAAGTTTCAAAAAAAAAAGAACAGAAGGCTTGATTCAAACATGGCAAAAGGTAAGCAAGCTCAATCACAGCGCAGAGCATAAAATCACCGCATCATTAACAGCCTGGTGGTGTTGTCGCCACAAATGGAGCCTGGTGTTGTCGCCACAAGTGGACTACCGGACACATCCAATCTCCAAACCGACAAAACCTCCATATAATTCTCACCAATAAAACACTTAGGCCCTCGCATGATGACACAAGTGCCACACCAGCTGAACTTCGTAGCTCCATTGAGCCAATCAGCAGCTCAATATCAAACCCAACCATGCAAAAACTAGCATCTATACCTCCAAAATCAATTGAAACAAGAGGCTGCTGTTCTCACACCCCCACCGCCCCACACCAAACAGATGCTAATTTTCTAATTTTTTATACCAAAAAAAAAATCACACGTACCAATGCAGAGGCACTACACGATCAAACCGGAATTGCGAACGGAAAGTTTAATAGAATAATTATATCGTGTGGGAGCGTAGGATGGAGATCACGAACCTCCTGTCCGTGGTGAGCAGGCTCGAGGCCATGGCCCCTTCTTCCCCGCGAAGAAGCTCCCTCGCGGAAAACGCCTCTCTAATTCCCCGGTGGTGAATCGAGCGGAACCAACAGCGGAGCGCGGCCGAGGCCGCGGGAGATCGAGATCTCTGGGGCCGCCTCCCAGGAGCCGCGGGGAGAGAGAGAGAGGGGGGAACGCCGAAACCCTAGGGGGTCGAACGAAGGAAGCGATCAGCGCGGGAAGCGGTCTGCGGTCCGCTCGGATCAGCGGCGCACGGCACGGAGGCGGGTCCCGGCGCAGGTAGTAGGGGGGGGGGGTAAACGGGGTCCTCGTCGCCCTGCCGTCCGGCGAGCGGCGGCGGCGGTGGGGAGGATGACAGGTGGGGCCCGCTCGTCAGAGTTGGAGGCGGGATGCCGAGGCGACGGGGTGCGACGGGGAAGAGAGAGAGAGAGAGAGAGAGGAAGGTTGGAGAGGCGTTCGTGAGAGCGATAAAAATAAAAAGGGTCGGAGAGGACGGACGCGTGGCGTGGCGGGAGTGGACGCGGGGACGGGAGCCCGTGAGCTCCCGTGGCCCCAGATGGCCAGGGAA
>Ga0182004_10002837_pt1 | contig 13616 bp, 13 predicted proteins | sample Sormic07211540_1_FD_120479 | JGI IMG/M metagenome (GOLD analysis project Ga0182004, IMG submission 120479) | Endophyte microbial communities from Sorghum bicolor roots, Mead, Nebraska, USA - 072115-40_1 MetaG | ecosystem: Host-associated > Plants > Roots > Unclassified | place: USA: Nebraska...
AGGCTGTAAGCCAGCTAAATGCTGAGGTGGAGGAGAGAGAAGAGGAGAGAGAGTAAAAGCGGGCTGTAAGCTTACAGCCGGCTCAGACACAAAAACCAAGAAAGTCTGTGAGACAGACAAGTGAGCCATGCATTAATAGTGATGAGCTAACTATTATATGAGTGGGCTGCAAGAAGGCTATAAAGAAATCTTACAGCCAACAGCTGACTGTATTATAATACTTGCTCTAACAAAGAACTAGTATTTTGAGGAAACAAACGAGAAGTTGTTATCAATCTGTCATGTGTGTGACAACTGTAGTACATTTGTTTTCTTGCTTCTAGTAGTACAGTACCAGTAGAATACTAGAGTGCTACATATATAGGCGGCGTGAAGCACGTTTTGATTGACCAAACGATTTGGTTGTTTATCCCAACGTCGCGCCTCCGTGACCCAGTCGTGACTCGTGAGCCAATGCAACAACAAACTGTGGATCGATGCATGCTTGCTTGTCGTCAAACTGCGGCACGGCTCCGTTTCAGTTCCTCCTCGCATGAGGGCTATATATAGCCTATAGCCCTATAGTTCGTTGTGTTTGATGTGGACACTTGAGATTTCTTTTTCTATTCGTTGCAGTTATCGATCGGTTCTGCACGTATACAGATAGATTTAGAACAACAACTTCATGCATATTATACCTTTATAAGTACTCTTTCTTGATATAAATCTATTTCTACAGTGGTCTCTGATCAATTTTTTTTTTCAAATTTTGAATGAGTTATAAAAACGCATCAAGATTTATGAAACCAAATTAGTATAATTAATTACATCATAAAATATATTCCTTATAATATGCTAATTTGGTGCCATATAAATATTTATCTGTTTTTCTCTAAACCTGGTTAAACATAAACAAGTTTTACTTCAGACAATTATAATAACTGATTTATCTAAGGACGAAGAGGCTATACTCTAATGACTTAACAAAGTTTTTCTTGTGTGAAAATAATTCATAAGAAAACCAATAAGTATTGAATTTAGTGAACGAGAATGGTAGTTTTGAAGAGCGAAAAAGACGTGGAGTGATTTCGAGAATCTATTTGAGCCCAATTTTTATTTGATTTATAAATTTTATGATAAAGAGAGGAGTTTTTTGGAGATATATATTCTTATCACGTGTCATAGAACGTTAGACAAACCAGTTTTAAAGTCTTTAAGGGTCTGTTTGGTTTCCCTCTGCTAACTTTGGCTACTAAAGTTAGTCACATTATTAGTATCTCAGGAGTGACTAAAGTGGGCTAAAGTGCCCAATGGACAAGGGTTGTCCCTTAATATTATTGCCCCTCCACCTTGATTTGTGGATTCATTAAGAGTAGTTTGGTCTTTATTGAACTACTTTAATGACCTTTAGTCACTTTTAGTCATTAGAACCAAACATGGGTGACTAAAGTTTAATCATTGGTTTTAGTAGCTAAATTTTATTCATGGAAAACCAAACAAGCCCTAATTCAACCTAAGTGGCGGTTGTATATATTTTTAGTTAGTTATTCTTTTTCCATGGATCGCGTGCCATCACCAACAAGACACGTGTGTTGACGTGGTTTATCTTCATCAATGTCTGCTGGTACATTGTGTTCATAGGTCAAGTGTCAATATATGAAGTGTCTAGGCTATAACAACATGTATACTCGATCTGATCGTTGTTTGTGCTAGAGATAAAGTAATAAGTTACACGTTGCACAAAAAGATAATTTACATGTTCTGACCACAATGTAGTTAGGGGATTCTAGCGAACATGTGGTAGTATATTATCTCCATTGTCTCTTCTCTCTTCTCTCTCTTGCTGAAAGAGTGTGGCTAGTTGTGTCACTAAAGAAGCATGTTGTTTCATTTCTGTAGGTTGTATGGGCCTTGATCATCATCGGCTCACAGTGGAGAACCAACTCATGATAAAGATAAGGAAGAGCCCATTTTGTTTCGTTGCACTTAGAAATGTATATGAAGAGTTGAAGACCTACTTAGTAATGTACATATGGATTCCGTCTTGTTGATCTTGTATTAGTACATGCATGTTATTATTCTCTCTGTCTACAACTTTTGTTGTTTAAAAATGTTCTCCATAAATAAGAGAACTCCTCCTGCGCATCTCAAATTTTTAAAAGATGTACACACTAGAATAGTTTTCAATACATATTAATATGCATGTTTCACTATTAGACAGGCTTTGTTAGTAGACTTAAGCTTTGTGGTGTGTTTGGGCCAAAGATCGTGCGCCTAGGGTTGCCTCTTTAGCAGCGTGTTTGGCATGATTCCACGTGCACTGCTTTGCCGCTGAAGCCAGAGCACCAAAACATGTCACTATGTCCATACACATAAAATGGATTCGGCTCTAGCTCCTCTAATTGACACCCATAAGCGCTTCTCATTGCGCGATTGTGCTTGGTGCAGCTCATTGAGCTCCTGTGGGTTGGAGCGGCACCAAATAGGGTTTTAGTATTCAACCAATAATATTTCACGCATATTAGATATTTGAATGATGATCACGTGACTCTTCAACTTCATCTAAATCCTAGTCGTTAGTCTTCCATGTCTGACGTCCCTCGTCCCATTGGCGCCAACGGTGCTGCTACTCTTGAACAAGATTACATGAGTGGCAATTGTGGTTGCCAAGGACGAGCAATATGCCACTGATTGCACTTGCCACGAGCGTAACTGAGAGCTGATTTCTTATGAGGAAAAAATACTACTGAATGGCTGACAGATTCGGCTGATAAGCTCAAGCGAACAAACAAATGTTTCTGCTCTTGCATAGGTTAAGGACACCAAGCAAGAGGTCGCCATCTCAAGGCATCGTGCATGCGCCGAAGCACGGCTACCGCGCCTCCGCTTTGAAGCATCTCTTATTATTTGATCATTTATCCGATCTAACTTTTCAACGTCCATGATGATATGGTCCAGCATGAGGGCACCGACATTGTCAACCTTCATGCTTAGGCTACCAATTTAACAATGTTCAAAACATCAGTGCCCATCGTACTCAACCTCACCATGGTCTACTACGTCCGTTGTCTTGACCTTTTCTTCCTCACTCTTGAACACTATTGCTCTCAGATCACATCCTAACAATGGCCCCGCCCCATGTTCCCTGATTGGAGAAAAAGCTCTCATGGAGCTATGGGATCATCTCCAGCAGCTTCAAGAAGATCGTCATGAAGAGCCACCCCACGTTCCTTGATTGGAGAAAAGGCTCTTTCTTGACGCCACAACTTTGTAAAAAGAAAAGACTACATGTTTAGTCAAAATCAAACTGTTGTAACTTTAAGCAAATTTATAGAAAATATGTCCATATATAAGTTAGTAACGTATTCAATTTATCATGTAATATAATTTCCAATACATCTATTTATTATAAAAAATAATATCTTTGTTTGGTGTAATAATTGTTGATACTTTTCTCAATAAACTCTGTTAGATTTACGATTATTTTACTTAGGCTGTATCAACTTGAGCTAAGCTCATTTTCTGAATTTCCAACCTGATAGATTTCGGCGGACTTAACAACTTAACCAACTGTAGTATCATTTATGTGTGAATTAATCCATCATATCTGGTTAATTACTTAGCGTTCAATGCAACACACATGATGAAGTGGTTAGCACTTGAAGTTAGAAGAAGACAAAAAGAATGTGAAGGAAGATGTGTATTTGCGCAACAGCACAAAGCACAGTGCCGGTGTGACGTTGCACAATGATGCAAAAAGGTAGTTAGCACTGACAGTCAGTGGTATTAGTATTTACTACATTGTTTAGGCCACTCAGCGACATGCCACTGACCAGGAGTAACTGGCGCGTCGCTGTAGTCACCCTAGGTACCTTTGTTTGTATGCTCATTTTTGGCAACAAAATATTGAAAGAAAAATACTATGTTCACTTTTATCTGTGTTAAGCTAAACTTTAAAAGTTGAAATTAATGTAATATCAAGATATATTTCAATGAGAATTTATTTGATGCTTTAGATGTTGGCAGATCGTTTACAAAACCTTATCAAAATTAAATAAGTTTTAGTTACTACAAAGCTAAATTGTCCTAACTTTATAAAAAAAATAAAATCATAAAATGTCCTATAATTCAGAATGTAGAGAGTATGGTAGACAAAAATGGTATTCAATTGCGGTGATTCATGGATAATACAACCTTTTTTATGGTGGTATCGGTGGTTGTCTATTTCTTCGATATGTATTGCTTCTATATATGTTGTCCACTCTGTGTGTTCCAAATTATAATTTATTTTGGTTTTTCTAGATATTTAGTTTTGCAATGCAGATATGTATCTAAGTATATAGAAAAATACATGGTTTTTTACATCTTTTTTAAAACATGGAGAAATTGAGAGAAGAACCAAACATATATACTATGGCCTTGTTTAGTTCCGAAAACTGAAAAGTTTCCGGACCTGTAGCACTTTCGTTTGTTTGTGGTAAATATTGTCCAATCATAGACTAACTAAGGTTAAAAAATTCGTCTCGCGATTTACAGTCAAACTGTGTGATTAGTTTTTATTTTCGTCTATATTTAATGTTTCATGTATGTGCCACAAAATTCGATATGACAGAAAATTTTGAAAACTTTTTGGATTTCGGGGTAAACTAAACGAGGCCTAATCTTTTTTTTCGTTCCACCGAACTACCGTAGTACTTTTTTCAAACATGTCCACATTTTGTACTGCCAAAATTTAGCATCTGGCGTGAGCACACAGCGACACGGCAACGCACGGGGAAGCCGCACGCGCACCCACCCTCCCATGTCCGATCCCCTCCCCTCCCCTTCCTTCCGCTCCGCTTCCCCTTCCCAGTCCCCTCGCCCCCTCAACTCCACCGCGCTCCAGTCCAGTCTCCTCCGCGTCTCGCCGCTTTCCCCTCCGCCCGGGCGCCGCGGCCCCTCCCGATCCCGTGGACGTCCTCGCGTCGCAGGCGGCGGACTGCACGACAGGTGAGCTCCACCCACGCGCCCACTCTCTCTAGTCCCTGTCTCTGTCAGTCGGTGCCCAGTTCCTCAACCAGCCATCAGTAATCTGTCGGCGCCGCTCGCCTTCCCTTGCCCTCGCTCCCGTACTCCCCTTCCAGCTCGCTTCTCGGACGCTGCGTATCGCCGCTATTGCCTTGGCGTGGGACTGTGGGAGTGGGACTCATCTCGAAGGCTATCAGCGCAAGATGCAGATCGGCCGCTGATGCAGCTGTGCTATGCTCGCAGATGCCAGTGCTGTCAGCAAGTGCTTCGCGCCACTCATAGCAGGCTAGCAACTTTTAGTTCCCTTGAGAAGCTGTAAGGATCTAGCGGCCTGATCTTGAGCACATGTATTCTTGGGGCAATGGCTTCATTCTCTTGCTCGCCCAGAAGAAAGAGAATGTGTACTCTGTACAGAAATTAAGTGTGGCATTTTGGGTTACAGTTGTGGCCCCTAGTCCTCGATCTTTCTTTCAGTTAGCATTCATGCGTCAACCTGCCATGGGTAGTAGAATGCACTCATGAATCGATGCACTAGTTGAATTTCGGCTGCATAGCGCAGTTATGAGCTCTGCAGGATTACAACTTACAGAGCCATTGTATCCTTCTTCCCTGTAACTAGGAAGCTGAATAAGGGGAGTCTGTATGGTAATTTTGCCTCCTGATTGGTTTCGTCATCCAGATGCAGCCGTCTGCTGGTTCTGGACTTCTGGTACTTGTAGACGCGTCTTGTACATGTAACTCTTCTCATAATAAGCCAGTAATCATCCCAGATCTTTTAAAAAAAAAGTAGGTTTTTTTTCCTCAATGCAGTAATCTAAAGGCGATTCCTTTGTTTTAGTTGACCAGCTTAGGGAATGTTTTACCAGTATTGTTCATGGTAAACTCAGAGTTTCCATCAACTGTCGGGAAACGTGAACTTGTATCAGCTCCATCTTTAGTGTCAACCAATTTCTTCTACAGAGGGGCAACAGGACTACTTTGAAGGTATTTCCTGAAACTTTATTTCATATTCATTTAGACAGTCAGCATTATGATCACATCTTGGATGTGGAAGCTGCAGAACTTTTCTTTTGAGAATTACACAGTACAACGGCGACGCTGTTTAATTGTGTCTGATACTTTGGATTTGTACATTTTCCAGTGAATTATGGGTGGGTTCTGCTGCTGCCTCAGTACTGAAGATTTTGAGGAATATGTCTATCCAAACAACCCTATCTATAGGCAATGCATATCCTTGAGGCATTTTTTCCACAGCATTTTTGGCGGGGTAATATGAACTTCTGTCCATATTTTCAATTATATTCTAGGCTCTAACCAACTGATCCAAAATGTCACGTGTTACATTGATTGATATGTGGATTTTGATACTTCTGATTCCATGGAACTGCTGGCAGTAGCATGTTGGTATGATTCTGGTGGGGATTTAGATATTCACCACTATTTTTTTTTTCTTTTCAAAATGGTACATTTTCTCTTCTGTCAAGAGGTATTCTGTGTGCTGGTAGGTGTATTGGCCTTTTTTATTGCATGGTGTTACAAACTGAAGAGTACTATATTCCTCTTTTAGAGTATTAGGTACAGTGCTAAAAGGAAACAGAGTCATAGCGACCATTCTGTAGTACTATGAAACCCAAAACAGCAAAGCTTGTTGAGACAATGCAAACATCGACGAGTAAGGGGTAGGCACATTTGACATGGCTAGGTAAACCTACTGGTGTTCTTTTACGAGTTCTACTGTGGAGAAATTATGTTGTGCATCTTAATGGCACTTCTGTAGTATTTTCTATATCCAGTTTCACATATAAAGTTCCTTCTAACTATAATATTTCCTTCTATGTAGTATACTGCAACATTCCAGAGGCTTGAGTCTAGACCAAACAACCCAGCTCAAGGGGTTACTCCACCGGGATCCACTAATCCAAGTGTCAACATAAATGACAATTCGCTCGCTGAAACTTATCACCTTGTTTCTAGACCACCTCCCTATGATACCGATCCTAGATATGCCCGTGTTCAAAGAGAGGGATTAGTCTCCAGGCGTGAAAAATCCATAAATCTTGCACAAGAAGAGTCTCTAGCCCTTAGACGAAATGGCAGCAGCTCTGGTATTGAGCATTTAGCTGCTCAGAAGAAACGGAGTAGCACTGAAAATGAGGGTGAATATATGGTCCATCGTTCTGAATCAACTAAGAGTTTGTCGGCAAAAGCTTATAGTAGCAGCTATGCAGTTGTCGCTTCAGAAGATGAGGATGTCTGCCCTACTTGTCTTGAAGGTTTGTGTCTATATAGATCTGCCTGAACACATAGCAGTTTATCTTGGTGCTTGAACATTTCTCCATGGATTCATTATGATTAATTCCCTGTGCAGAATACACGCCAGACAATCCAAAAATTATAACCAAGTGCTGTCACCATTTTCATCTTGGTTGTATTTATGAATGGATGGAAAGAAGTGATACATGCCCAATTTGTGGAAAGGTATGATACTGATGGTTCTGCACTCTTTGTGTTTTCACATCTCATAATTGCTAATCACCTATCATCAGTTTCTAGAATCGCAAAAAAAAAAAAAACCTAAGATGTAGTTTTATTTGCTGAGCTGACAATTTCTCCTCCAACCTGATTACGCTGCAGGAAATGGAGTTTTGCGAGAGCCCGTGATAGCCATTCGGTTTACATGATCTCACATCGGAGCAAGGGAAACAGTCTACAGAGTGTGGAATGCTGGAGAATTGTAAATAATAGTTATTCCTTATGGGATGTCCAAATAGATCTCTTTCTCGAGATCAGTTTCTTACATGTACTGAAATGGCTATCTAACTAAAATTCATGCTAGAATTTGCTTGCTCAGTCTTTGTTATATTTGCAAATGGTAGCTCGGATGGAAGCGCGGATTAACCTGATCATAGAGATTGTCTGGTGGTTGCTGTAGCTATCTCATGATGAATCTTTTACCTAAGGCATTGTTTAGTTAAACATGAAATTCAAAAACTTTTCAAGATTTCTCGTCACATTGAATTTTGTGGCACATGCATAGGGCATTAAATATATAGATCGAAAAATAACTAATTGCACAGTTTGTCTGTAATTTGCAAGACGAATCTTTTGAGATTACTTAGTCTATGATTGGATAATAATGGCCAAGTACAAACGAAAGTGTTACAGTAAGAACTAAAAAAGGCCTAAGTGCGTAGAAATGCTATGAACATCCTGTTGCAAGCCATCAAGAACAGATAAGTGCAGAGAGCATATAGATGCAGTAGCAAACAATGAGCTTTAGTTTGCTGATAAGCAACAGCTGAAAGTAGTTGCGAAAAAAAATACTACTAAATGACTAACAGATCCGACAGATAATCTTAAACGAACAAGCTGCATCAGTTTCAAGTGAGTCAGGGTCATCAAACCACGACTGTGATTCACGAGCCACATATAATGTCGTGGGTAAAATAAACTGTACATTCTCAGACAAAATTCCGTAAAAAAACATGACTTATACGGACAGAAGAAATAACTTGATCAAAATTATTTATCGGATACTCACATAGCAGTTACAAGCCATGAACATTGGTTACACAATGACGGCCAGGCAAGCCTCTAATACAAAGCCGATTCAGAAAATTGAGAGCAAAGGTACATCGTAAAAAAACTAAGAGCGCCAGCAAGCTAGCATTTTATTTAGTAATCGTCCACCAGCCAGTACCCAATCATTTCAGTTTTACACACTTGCCGTCTTGAGGCTGTTGCCCTTCTCCTGCAGGCTCACAAGTAGGCTGTCAAAGCTCTTCTTAAAGGAGTCCACACCTTCCAGCTCAAGCTGCTTTCCAACCGCGTCCCAGTCGATGCCAAGCTTCTCCAAGGCGCTGTATACACCTTCCGCCTCGGACACATTCGCATCAACTGTCCTTGAAACAGTGCCATGGTCTATGAATGCCTGCAAAGCTTGGTCGGGCATCGTGTTGACCTGAAAGTGCATCATTCCAGAGTTATTTTTGTGATGATAAGAACAATGCCGATTCAAGTGGAAACTCGTCACGAAAACATACCGTGTCAGGTCCAATGAGACTGTCCACATAAAGAGTGTCAGGATAAGCTGGGTTTTTGACACCGGTGGATGCCCACAACAACCTCTGTTTCTTGGCACCTTTCTTGGCCAACGCCTCCCACCTTGGTCCAGAGAATTTCTTCTGGTAGAGCTGATTTGCTAGTTTGGCCTGTGCAACAGCAGCCTGGCAGAACAGAGGATGAACATATTGCATAACTTCGTGAACAATTTAAATTCTAACATTAAGAGGCAGTTAATTCTAGTTTTATTTACCTTTCCTCTCAAGGCAAGTGCCTCAGGTGTTCCAATCTTCTCGAGCATTTTGTCAATAAGGCTGTCGACTCGGCTGACAAAGAAGGATGCAACACTGGTAACTCGTGATAAGTCACTCAAGCCAGAAGCCTCAAGTCCATCAAGGTAAGCATCAATCACAGCCTCATATCTTGCAATCGAGAAAATAAGCTGTAGTGACAGCAATGAATTTGAGATCAATAAGCTTATCACAACAGTTATACTAGAGTTTTATCACAAGTGTAGTACTATCATAAGAAAGCACTGGGCAAACTCGGCAATTACCGTGACATTGACGCTAATGCCATTAGCAATAACTTCCTGGATGGAAGGAACGCATTCTGCAGTAGCAGGGATCTTTATGTAGACATTAGGGCGGTTGACCACTTTGTGCAACCACTTTGCCGCTTCAACAGTTCCTTGAGTGTCATTTGCCAACCTAGGAGACACCTCCACAGAGACATACCCATCAGCCCCATCAGTCTCATTGTAGATAGGCTCAAAAAGTTTGCACGCGTCTTGAATATCCTTTATAACGAGTTCCCAGTAAGCACTCTCCGCGTCCTTTCCACCCGAAATGAGCTGCTTGAACTGATCATCATATGCGCTGGACGATGAAATAGCCTTTTGGAAAATCTGCATTGTGTTGAGAACATAGTCAGGAGTGAATGCGCAACCATGCAAGCGATCAATGGATCATACGTACAATGCAAAGCAAAATGTGGAAATAGAGGATTACCGTAGGGTTGCTGGTGACTCCACGAACACCGCTGGCGATAAGGGGCAGCAAGTCAGTGACAGGGCGGCAGAGGTTGTCGTACCACGGGGACAGGCCCTGGAGCTCGTAGAGATCATGAAGCGCGGTCTTCTTGGTCGGAGCACCATTTCCTTCCTTGGCAGAAGCCATCGCACTGAAAATTGCAATTCACCAAGTAAGGTCATGTCCACAGGTTAACTGGACTGCAAAAGAGTGGTGTACACAAAGGCGTTCATGTTATCCTTCTTGGAGCAGCTAGAATTCTTTCGACGTTAATGGAAAGCGCCGGTGCTTTTGTCAGCGTATTGCTGCTGCTGCTATCAAGAGGTCAGCGACACGGGAAGAGGAGGAAGCTCCGGGCACGGCAGTCACGGGAACCCCCAGTCCCCACCCCTACACGGATCTCGCGCCCGCACGGCGAGTGGAGATGCTGGTATGCCAGAAGGCTCCAACCCGTCCATTTCCCAATCGAACGACCGCAGAAACGTACAGGAGGCTCCATCCAGGACCAGATCGTGGGGTCCGTCCCTCGCCACATCAGGCCAGGCGGCATGGTGGGCTACGCTCCAAATCGACGCGGCAGAACACTGGCCCGCGATTCTAGCCTAAGATGCCATCGATCTCCCACCCGAAGAATGAAGAATCCAAAGCACGCAGGCAACGAACAGCTCGAATCTAATTTATCAAACCTCGCGAGAATTAACCGCCCACTGACTGAAGCACACGCACGGATGCGAAGCCCACTTCAGCCAACCAGACCGCGAATCTAATTCCACGGATGAGATAGAGCTCGGGCGCGAAAGAGGAGAGGGGGGAAGGAGGGAAGGGAGGGAGGGTGGAGTCAGAGTCACGCACATGATGGGGCTCCTGGCTCGCCCGGCAACGGAGACGGTGACCCGGCGCGGGGAGGGGGCGAACGCGAGGGCGGCGGTGCGGAGGGACGCCGGTCGGAGCGGCGCCGCCGCCGGCCGGGGCGCGGCTAGCTTGGACACCGTGCCGGTCATCGCCGCTCGTCGGGGGTTGTTGGTGGGAAGAGCAGATGGGATGGGTGGGTTGGTCGCTCACGGGGACGGGGGTTGTTGCGAGGTTTTGCTGCTCGTCAGCATCCATAAGTAGCAGACGCCTCCGTGTGTTTCCGCCCGCCGCTTTTACACGGACAACCCTCAGGACTTGTTCAGTTCGAAAAACTCGTGAAAAACGGCACTGTAGCACTTTCGTTTTTATTTGACAAGCATTGTTCAATTATAGAGTAACTAGGCTTAAAAGATTCATCTCGCGGTTTACAGATGAACTGTGCAAATAGTTTTTGTTTTCATATATATTTAATGCTTCATGCATGTGCCGCAAGATTTGATGTGACGGCGAATCTTGAAAATTTTTACGAACTAAACAAGGCCTCATTTTTTATTTTCGTCCTTCCGCCGTCCCGCGTATTTTGTCAAACGCAAAGACGCAGCTGACTTCTATTCTCTGTCGCGAATTACACGACGTGTACACGGACAACCCTGCTCATGAATATAGCAGACTCTAACAAGCATCTTCGAAAGACTGAGTTGGCATTGATTGCCGAAGTTGTCTTCTAATTTGCATAGTTACACTCATAAACACATACTTTGCTCTCATAAACACACACGGCTCCTAAAGAAAAAGAATGATAGATCACAAAAAAATCCAAGAAAAACAAACAACACCGTTCCAAGTTGACTACTTAGAATCGAACGGGTAGAATCCACCATAAGAAAACTAACTATCTAGATTACGCTTTATTCACCTCTCTAGTCTTCCCGTCGCTTCCTCCTCCACTATTTGGTGTAGTCAACGCTTATTTAGATCTTATAGCTAACAACTCTGTAAAATTTATCTCGAGTCCATCCAATATAAACAGAAGATTCTAACAGTGGATTAGTCTTGGCTAGTTATTAGCCAAGTAGTATATGTATAACTAGCTAAAATGAGCTAATAATTTATTATTATAGATGTAAGTATCTATTACTACTCGAGATCTAGATACGTCTGGTCTAATTTTTAGGTTCGAGTAACATACCTTTAGCTGCCAAACAGATGCTCACACGTCTCCTCACATGTGAAACAACACAATAAATTAAGATTCGACGAGTTCCATGAAACGCAACCATGTACACCACAAGCCATCTTCTTCATCCTTCTTAGAGTGAAAGCGACGTTCCAAGTTTCTGAAAATGATCGGAGAAATAGAATGTGTGTAGTAAAACTGAAACATTCATCATTTTCCTCTATAAAAAAGGTTGTAAAGGGAAAAGAGGAGTGTGTTCAGGGTTTGTGGTGTAATTGATGCGTTGGGTTGCTGAAGATATTTTTGACGTTGTACACACACAACAAAGATGGTTGACCTTGATGGATATGCCATGGCTTGGTTTTAAGTTTTAATGACATTTCACAATATATATTGAATTTTGTGTGTTTAGCCCCTTTACGACATAGTATAGTCAGTCCAAAACACTTGTCACGTTTAATTTGCAAGGCATCCATGCATACCTTGCCTGATTAATTTTACGTCGAACATATTCACAAAATACTTCACTCATAATCTAATTTTGGCAAGCATTTTATATATTTTAAAACTAGATAATTAAATTGCTTGTGTTTGGTATTTTCAAGATTTCACTAATATGTTATAAACAACATATTTTCATGGCCCTAGGATACTATTAGTGTATCTGTTATGACAAAAATAACATGAAAGAAGAATTTACTAGGATATCCACAATGGTAAGAGTCAGTCACTAGCTCTAAACCAACCTCTCCAATAATTTTAACTTTTAACAATTGCTCATAGTATAATTAGGTCTACATGACACTCTCATATGTTTTTGAAATACGTGTATAAGTCTACCTCTAATTAAGAGCTAGATTTTCTCTTACTTATATTAAAATATAAAAAATCGCTCAAAAATAGAATATAAAAAACACTTAAAACTAGCTTATAATTCACCACTTGTGGGTGCTCTTAGGAAACACCGACGAACATTATGACACCAGGAAGTCTTCTATTTAAAAGAGAATTTAAGGGAGCTCAGTAGAATCTTGCTCATTTGAGGTGTGTATTTGAAATTCAATTGTACGTATGCATTTAGGTCCGTGGTGTTTATCGTATTCATGCTTCAAGTCAATGGCATCGTAACGTGAAGGCACACGTGACGCAAGCAAAATGCAAATGGCGAACTTGGGGCGGCCCTTGGACCAACGAAAAGTCCAACAACCCTGATGCCCCCCCCTGGCTGCTACACAGACGAGTCGCAGGCTCGCAGCCAGCCCGAGAGATGCATCGCACAGGATGACAGGAGGAGGCTGCAAAACCGTCTAGGTTCTCTTCATCTCTTGTGCTGCACAAACCATTCGAAGATCGAAGATGACCATACATCTTAAAACCACCTAGGCCTTGTTTACTTCTTTAAAATTTTTGCAAAATTTTTCAGTTTCCCCGTCACATCGAATCTTTAGACGTATGCATGGAGTATTAAATATAGATGAAAATAAAGACTAATTACACAGTTTGGTCAG
>Ga0182004_10002838_pt1 | contig 13609 bp, 11 predicted proteins | sample Sormic07211540_1_FD_120479 | JGI IMG/M metagenome (GOLD analysis project Ga0182004, IMG submission 120479) | Endophyte microbial communities from Sorghum bicolor roots, Mead, Nebraska, USA - 072115-40_1 MetaG | ecosystem: Host-associated > Plants > Roots > Unclassified | place: USA: Nebraska...
GGTGTTTTGGTGGGCTTTTCCATTTATCTTTGATTTGCGCCTTTTCTGAATACGCTTTCTTGAAGTGCGCTTTCTCGTGTCTTTTGTGCCTTTCCACGTGTCATACCTGAAATTGATATTTGCCTCCAAACTTGTGGAAAGGTTAGTTCAAAGCCCTACCATCTATTTATTTTATTTATTAAAATGATGTTTATAATTATGAGATATGGGGTACCAACAGTACTTCTAGGTGAAGAGGCTCAAGTGGAAGCTTGGTTCAGTAGATTGTGCCAATCTTAATGCAAGATAGATGCACGGTTTGAAGGGAACGTATCATATGCTTGTAAATCAATTTGGAGGCACCCGATGGAATTCCTAGATGACATGTGTCATATAGGATCTCGCTTCGATCCATTTGGAGACAATGTTAGTTTTGGTGCAAGATAGATGCACGGTTTACGCCTAATGCACCATAGCCTCAGAAACCATTTTGGAAGCACCCGTTGGAACTCCTAGGTGAAGAGGCTCAAGTGGAAGATCGGTTTGGTCTATTTGGAGATAGTGCTAATCTTGATACAAGATGGGTGCACGGTGTGCGTGGAATGTACTATATGCTCGAAAATCAATTTGGACACACCCGATGGAACTCCTAGATGACATATGCCACATGGAGTCTCACTTCAGTCTATTTAGAGACAATGTTTGTTTTGGTGCAACTTTGGTGCGTGGTTTGTGCTGAATGAACCATAGGCTTAGAAACCATTTTGGACACCCCAGATGCTACTCCTAGGTGAAGAGGCTCAAGTGGAAGCTTGGTTTAGTCTATTTAGAGATAGTGCTAACCTTGATGCAAGATAGGTGCATACTTTGTGTGCAACGTACCATATGCTCGGAAATCAATTTGGACACACCCGATAGAACTCCTAGATGACATGTGTCATATGGAATCTCGCATTGGTCCATTCAGAGACTGATAGTTTTGGTGTAAGATAGGTGCACGGTTTGCGCCTAATGCACCACAGGCTCAGAAAGCATTTTGGAAGCACTCGATGGTACTCCTAGGTGAAGAGGCTGAAGTGGAAGCTCGGTTCAGTCTGTTGAGAGATAGTGCTAATCTTGATGCAAGATAGGTGCATGGTTTTCATGGAATGTACCATATGCTCAAAAATCAAGTTGGATGCACTCGATGGAACTCCTAGATGACGTCTGTCATATGGAGTCTTGCTTCGGTCTATTTGGAGACAATGTTAGTTTTGGTGTAACATAGGTGCATGGTTTGCGACAAATGAACCATAGGCTCAGAAAATCATTTTGGATGCACCCGATGATACTCCTAGTTGAAGAGGCTGAATTGGAAACTTGGTTTCGTCCGTTTGGAGATAGTGCTAATCTTGATGTAAGATAGCTGCACGGTTTGCTTGGAACGTAACATATGCTCGGAAATCAATTTGGACGCACCCGATAGAATTCTAGATGATGTGTGTCATATGGAATCTCTATTCACTATGTTTAGGGATAGTGTTAGTTTTAGTGCAAGATATGTGCACGGTTTTTGCCAAATGCACCATAGGCTAAGAAACCATTTTGGACGCACCCGATGGTACTTAGAGGTGTAGAGGCCCAAGTGGATGCTTGATTTGGTCTGTTTGGAGCTAATGCTAATCTTGATGCAAGATAGGTGCACTTTTTACGAGGAACGTACCATATGCTCGGAAGTCAATTTGGACGCACCCAATGGAACTCGTAGATGATGTGTGTCATATGAAATCTCGCTTCAGTCTATTTGGAGATAGTGTTAGTTTTGGTACAAGATAGGTGAACGGTTTGTACCTATTGCATCGTAGGCTTAGAAACCATTTTGGAAGCACCCGATGGTACACCTAGGTGAAGAGACTCAAGTGGAAGCTTGGTTCGGTCTGTTTGGTGATAGTGCTAATCTTGATGCAAGATAGGTGGACGGTTTGTGTGGAACGTACCATATGCTTAGAAATCAATTTGGACACACTCGTTGAATCTCCTAGATGACATGTGTCATATGGTGTCTCACTTCAGTCTAATTGGAGACAATGTTAGTTTTGGTGTAACATAGGTGCACGGTTTACGCCTAATGAACCATAGGCTCAGAAACCATATTAGATGCACCCAATGGTACTCCTAGGTGAAGAGGCGCAACTGGAAACTTGGTTTGTTCCGTTTGAAGAAAATGCTAATCTTGATGCAAGATAGGTGCACAGTTTGCATGGAATGTACCATATTCTCATAAATCAAATTGGACGCACCAGATAGAACTCATAGATGACATGTGTCATATGGAATCTTGCTTTAGTCTATTTGAAGATTGTGTTAGTTTTGGTTCAACATAAGTGCATGGTTTGTGCCTAATGCCACATAGGCTAAGAAACCATTTTGGATGCACTCGATGGTACTCCTAGGTAAAGGTGCTCAAGTGGAAGCTCAGTTTGGTCTGTTCAGAGATAGTGCTAATATTGATGCAAGATAGGTCCACAGTTTGTGTGGAACATACCATATGCTTAGAAATCAATTTGGATGCACCTGATGGAACTCTTAGATGACGTGTGTCATATGGAAACTCACTTCGGTCCAATTGGAGACAATGTTAGTTTCGGTGCAAGATAGGCGCACTGTTTGCGCCTAATGCACCATAGGCTTAGAAACCATTGTGGAAGCACTCAATGGTACTCCTATGTTAAGGGGCTCAAATGGAAGCCTAGTTTGGTCGTTTTGGAGATAGCGGTAATCTTGATGTAAGATACATGCACGGTTTGTGTGGAACATACCAGATGCTCGAAAATCAATTTGGACACACACGATAGAACTCCTACATGATTTATGTCATATGGAAACTCACTTCGGTCTATTCGAAGACAAAGTTAGTTTTGGTGCAAGATAGGTACACGGTTTGCACCTAATACGCCATAGGCTAAGAAACCATTTTGGATGCACCCAATGATAGTCCTAGGTAAAGGGCATCAAGTGGAAGCTCGGTTTGGTTTGTTTGAGATAGTGCTAATCTTGATGCAATATAGGTGCACAAATCGCATGGAATGTACCTCATGCTTAGAAATACATTTGGAAGCACCCGATGGAACTCCTAGATGACGTTTGTCATATGGAATATCACTTCGGTCTCTTTGGAGATGGTGTTAGTTTCGGTGCAAGATAGTTGCATGGTTTGCGCCTAATGCACCATAGGCTAAGTAACCATTCTGGACGCACCCGATGGTACTCCTAGGTAAAGGGGCTCAAGTGGAAGCTCGGTTTGGAGATAGTGCTAATCTTGATGCAAGATAGGTGCACGGTTTGCATGGAACATACCATATGCTTGGAAATCAATTTGGACACACCCAATGGAACTCCTAGATGACATGTGTCACATGTGATCTCACTTTGGTCTATTTGGAGATACAGTCAGTTTTGGTGCATGATAGGTGAACGGTTTGCACCTAATGCACCATAGGCTCAGAAATTGATGAGGACATCAGCACCATCTATACATCCACACCTACACCCACACCATCGCCAACACCACTTGGGCCTCTTTCTCGTGCCTGTGCCCGTCAACTCAACCATGAAGTAAGTTCATTCTTAAACTCTTGTCCATCATATTTAGACAATAGAGACACGTGCACTCTTGTTTTGCTTAGGAATGATGGAAAGGACCAGAAGCATAGGGGATTGGCACAGGCTAAATTTAAACTACAGAATTGTCCCAACTTGGGATGGCCACCAAGACTTCATACGGTGACCCATTTTGATGTTCAAATACATGGTGGAAAGCTTATGAAGTTTATTTTCACATGGGTCCAGTCTCATGTCCATATCCATAACGAGGCGGCCGCAATTGTCGACTTACTCGAGAGACCTTTCTGTGGACAGCTTCATTCAATAAGGAGCTCCATGCATGCATGCAGTGGATGTTATTGTTTTCTTCTATTTTTAGCGAGTCGAGGGATTAGCACCGCACACTCTGGTTGCTCTCTCTTGTATATAAAGGCTTCTACTGCCATAGTCACAAATCGGATTTTGTTTAATCGAGTTAGCCATTTGCTACCACATTTCAGCGCGCGTGTTGGATAAACCGCCCGTCTGATTGTAAAAAGGAACCCCACCATCTTGTGATTTCAGATCGAAAGTTCAATATATATATATTGCAATTGTGATTGTTCAAAGTGTTCTTGCTTGCTCTTCGATTGCTTGTGGGACGAGTGGCCTCGTGGCCAGGTCGCGCACCACAAGAACACAACAATCCTTGGAGTCGGTGTATCGGTTGCTAAGGCGCATCATCCTTGGATGGTTGTAGTCGGATCGTGAACGTCGTCTCCTTCCACTAAATCAAAGTTATCCATCTCCAGCAAAAGATCAGGACACCCTCGCTCCCATTATGTGGTATCAGATCAAGGTTTGATTGGTGAGAGATTTTAGTTTGCAATTTTTTTCCTATAGTCCAGAAAAAACCCTAAACCCTAGACCCATTGAGCCTTTTACTAGTACTACTTAGTTCAGACAAGTTGTGTTTGATTTACATCGGTTGAGTCGAATTGCTGGTCTTGGGTTTAGACTTTTAGAGTTTCAAGTTCTTGTCACATTTTAGTCACTGTCCATCGTATAATCTCTGCTTCAATCACTATTACCATATACATTTGGATTGTCTGAACTATCATCACCACCCTACTTGTGCACCATGTAAACTCCATTCACCACTCTCTCTTTTCACTTGTATGCATCACTATTTTTTTAGGCGCATGCACCCTTTCACTTCAACCCGTGAGCATCCTATTATTAACCACCACCTGCTGCATGCTCCTTTCTTCCATCCATACATCCTATTGTAAGCGCTGGTGCACATTCTATTTTCAGCATCCTATTATAACCACCAGATTTGTTCCACTCTTGCACATCTAATTTTAGAACATTGCATTCTTCCGTCCACTTCCAGCAGCGTGCATCCTTTTGTATCTACTCCACTCTTCTTTCACATTCTACTTTTAGCATCCCCATTGCAATCCGCAGCACCATATCACCATCACAATTTGCTAGTTGTATTTTTGTTATACTAAAGTCATTGTGCGTATTCTGAAATCTAATCCATCAAGATTCAGATTTATTTTAGTTGAGCAAAGTAGAAGAAAAAAACAGAAAGAAACAAAAAAATCAAAAAAAAGAAAAAAAGGAAGGAAAAGAAAAGAAAAAAAAGGAAAGAAAAGAAAGGAAGAGGAAAAGAAGGGAGTTATCTCTTGTTGTTCTTATTATTATTCCTGTTGTACCATGACTTTGTTTGTGTCTAGGCTCGTGTCTCTAGCATAGTCTAGCCTAGGACCAGCATAGCACCACCGTTGAATGATTTCTCAACTTGCTTTTGTAACTAATGTGGTGTTAGTATTTCCTTGCTACTTTCAACCTTTCTACAGCTCAACAAATTTGACTATAGCTTGACAGGGATTGATGTTCCGGCACCGATACACTTGCTTCTTAGGTTGAGTTGCTGAATTGTTGGCTGCTATCCCTCCTCCTGTTGAGCTTGGTAAGAACAGGTGAGAACATACATGGACAAGTGCTGAGAGTGAGAGGATTATAATAACCACATCCTAGTAGCATTAGGGCAGTTTTTATTTCACTTGTTTTTTTGTCTCCTCTCTTGTGATCATGCCAGGAGAATCAGATCCAACCCCAGATCCAACCCCACGACAATCACCACGGACAAAGACCTTTATGAAACACTTCAAACACAAAGTAAGGGAGCACACTAATGGCCTCAATGAGGATGTACAGGTGACCAATGAAAAGGTTGTGCAATTGGAGGCAGCACAAATTACCACCACCAGCAAGCTTACACGGTTGGAGGCATCTATTGCTCGTATGGACAAAAGCCTTGCTGCCCTTCTGAACCGTTTTGATGACTTTCACACAAAACATAAATTGAAGCATAATGAAGATGGAGAGCGAGTCGAAGATAATTTTGATGATGATTATACTGCTGATATTGAACATGATGATCATGACGCTCGTGATCGGCATCGCCTACGCCATAATAGAAGTGGTATGGGGGGTCACCGTCGACGTGAGGTACCCAATAATACTGATTCTTTCAGCAAGATTAAATTTAAAATACCTCCTTTTGACTGTAAGTATGACTCTGATGCATATATTTCTTGGGAAATTGCTATTGAACAAAACTTTGCTTGTCATGAGTTTCCTGAGAATACACGTGTTAGGGCTGCTACTAACGAGTTTACTGACTTTGCTACTATTTGGGGGAATGAACATGTCAAGAAAAATCCTAATAACATACCACAAACTTGAAATGCTTTAAAACGAATCATGAGGGCTAGATTTGTTCCTTCTTACTATGCACGAGATTTGTTATATAAATTGCAACAACTGAGACAGGTAGCTAAAACTGTAGAAGAATATTGTCAAGAGTTGCAAATGGGTATGTTACATTGTAATATAGAAGAGGAGGAGGAACCTGCTATGGCTAGGTTTTTTAGTGGACTAAATCGTGAAATTCAGGACATACTTGATTATAAAGATTACAATCACATAACACATTTGTTTCATCTTGCGTGTAAAGCTAAAAGGGAAGTGCAGGGACGGCATGCTAGTACCAAGAATAGTATTTCTGTAGGGAAGACTAATTCATGGCAGCCCCGCACGACTACTACTCCACCTACATGTGCTCCTATGCCTTCACAAAGCAACATGTCTCGTGCTAATCCAGCAAACTCAGTGGCAAAGACGATTCAAACGCCTACTACAAGTGCTTCATCAATGGCATCTACAGGTAGAACAGGAGACATTCAGTGTCTCCGATGCAAGGGATATGGACATGTGATGCATGAATCTCCCAACAAGCGTTTTATGATCGTCAAAGATAATGGTGAGTGCTCATCTGCTAGTGATTTTGATGAAGATACACTTGCATTGCTTGCAGCTGACCATGCAGGTAGTGAAGAACATTTCGAAGAACATATTAATGCTGCTGAAGCAGACCGCTATGAGAGCCTTATTGTGCAGCATGTGCTTAGTGCACAAATGGAGAAGGCGGAGCAAAATCAGCGACATACATTGTTTCGAACAAAGTGTGTCATCAAAGAGCATTCATGTCGCATGATCATTGATGGAGGTAGCTGCAACAACTTGGCCAGCAGCGACATGGTGGAGAAGCTTGCACTTAGCACTAACCCACACCCACATCCATATTATATTCAATGGCTGAACAACAGTGGTAAGGCAAAGGTAACTAGACTTGTACGAATCAATTTTTTCATTGGATCATATAAAGATGTTGTTGATTGTGATGTTGTGCCTATGCAACCTTGTACTATTCTGCTAGGTAGACCTTGGCAATTTGATAGAGATTATATGCATCATGGAAGAGCAAATCAGTATTCTTTTCTATATCATGATAGAAAAATTGTTTTACACCCTATGCCTCCTGAGGCGATTATGCAAAATGATGTGGCTTAGGCTACAAAAGCAAAAAGAGAGAGGAATACTAAACCTGTGACAGATAAGAAAGATGGGATAAAATTGAAAGGAAATTGTTTGCTTGCTATTAAGACTAATATTAATGAGTCGAATGCATCCACTTCTACTGTTTATGCTTTAGTATGCAAAGATGCATTAACTTCCCTTCATGATATGCTGCGTTCTTTCCTTCCAGATGTTGCTGACATTTTGTAGGAGTATTCAAATGTGTTTCCAACTGAAATGCCACCGGGGCTACCACCACTTCGAGGGATTGAGCACCAGATTGACTTGATTCCTGGTGCTTCATTACCCAACCGTGCACCATATCGGACCAATCCAGAAGAAACAAAAGAGATTCCGCGTCAAGTGCAAGAACTACTCGACAAAGGTTATGTGTGTGAGTCTCTGAGTCCTTGTGTTGTTCCTGTTATTTTAGTGCCTAAGAAAGATGGATCATGGCGTATGTGTGTGGACTGTCGAGCTATCAATAATATTACTATTAGATATCGCCATCCTATTCCACGCTTTGATGACATGCTTGATGAACTAAGTGGTGTTGTTGTATTTTCCAAAGTTGACTTGCGTAGTGGTTACCACCAGATTCGTATGAAATTGGGAGATGAATGGAAAACTGCTTTCAAAACTAAGTTCGGTTTGTATGAGTGGTTAGTCATGCCTTTTGGTTTAACTAATGCACCTAGTACCTTCATGAGATTAATGAACGAGGTTTTGCGTGCCTTCATTAGAAGATTTGTTGTTGTTTATTTTGATGATATATTGATTTACAGCAAATCTATAGATGAACATCTTGATCATTTATGTGCTGTTTTTCGAGCTCTACGAGATGCACGCTTATTTGGTAATCTTGAGAAGTGCGTGTTTTGCATAGATTGAGTTTCTTTTCTTGGCTATGTTGTTACTCCACAGGGAATTAAGGTTGACAAATCCAAGGTGGAAGTGATACAAGGGTGGCCAATACTAAAGACCGTCACCCAGCTACGGACTTTTCTAGGACTTGCTAGGTTCTATGGTCACTTTGTGCAGGATTTCAGCACTATTGCTGCACCATTGAATGAGCTCGCAAAGAAGCGAGTGCACTTTTCTTGGAGCACAGCACAAGAGAATGCTTTCAACATCTTGAAAGATAAGTTGACATATGCACCTCTTCTCCAACTTCCTGATTTTAACAAAACTTTTGAACTTGAATGTGATGCTAGTGGAATTGGATTGGGTGGTGTTTTGTTACAAGAAGGAAAACCCATTGCATATTTTAGTGAGAAACTAAGTGGGCCTATTCTAAATTATTATACTTATGATAAAGAATTGTATGCTTTTGTGCGAACATTAGAAACATGGCAACATTATTTGTGGCCCAAAGAATTTGTCATACATTCTGATCATGAATCATTGAAGCATATTCGTAGCCAAGGAAAACTGAACCGTAGACATGCTAAGTGGGTTGAGTTCATTGAATCTTTTCCTTATGTCATTAAACACGAGAAAGGGAAAGAGAATATCATTGCTGATGCTTTATCTAGGAGATATACCTTGTTGACACAACTTGACCATAAGATCTTTGGATTGGAAACAATTAAAGAACAATATGTGCATGATGATGATTTTAAAGACGTGTTTTTGCATTGTAAGGATGGAAAGGCACGGAATAATTTCTTTGTAAATAATGGCTTTGTGTTTAGAGCTAATAAGCTATGCATCCCAGCTAGCTCTGTTGATTTGCTGTTGCTACAGGAAGCACATGGAGGTGGTTTGATGGGACATTTTGGGGCAAAGAAGACGGAGGACATACTGGCTGGTCATTTCTTTTGGCCGAAGACGAGGAGAGATGTGGAGAGATTTGTTGCTTGCTGCACGACATGTCAAAAGGCTAAGTCACGCTTAAATCCACATGGTTTGTACATGCCATTACCTGTTCCTAGCGTTCCTTGGGAAAATATTTCTATGGATTTTGTGTTGGGATTGCCAAGGAATAGGAAGGGCCGTGATATTGTTCTTGTGGTTGTGGATAGATTTTCTAAGATGGCACACTTTATACCTTGTCATAAGACTGATGATGCCACACATATTGCTGATTTGTTCTTTCGAGAAGTTGTTCGTTTGCATAGTGTTCCAAACACAATTGTTTCTAATGAAGATGCTAAATTTCTTAGCCACTTTTGGAGAACTTTATGGGCAAAATTGGGGACAAAACTTTTATTTTCTACCACTTGTCATCTCCAAACTGATGGTCAAACTGAAGTTGTGAATAGAACTTTGTCTACTATGTTAAGGGCAATTTTTAAAGAACAATATTAAAATGTCGGAAGATTGTTTGCCCCATATTGAGTTAGCTTATAATCGTTCACGACATTCTACTACAAAGATGTGCCCATTTGAGATTGTTTATGGCTTACTACCACGTGCTCCAATTGATTTAAGTGCCTTTGCCAACTTCTAAAAAATTGAATTTTGATGCTAAGCATCGTGCTGAATTGATGTTAAAACTGCATGAAACAACTAAAGAAAACATAGAGCGCATGAATGCTAAGTATAAGATTGCTGTTGATAAAGGTAGAAGGAAATTGATTTTTGAACCTAGAGATTTGATTTGGATGCATTTGAGAAAGGATAGGTTTCCTGAGTTGAGAAAATCTAAATTGATGCCTAGAGCTGCTGTACCATTTAAAGTGCTCAAGCAAATTAATGAGAATGCATATAAGCTTGATCTTCCTGCAGATTTTGGGATTAGTCCCTCATTTAACGTTGCAGATTTGAAGCCATATTTGGGTGACAGAGATGAGCTTGAGTCGAGGACGACTCAAATGCAAGACGAGGAGGATGATGAGGACATCAGCACCATCTATTCATCCACACCTACACCCGCACCATCGCCAACACCACTTGGCCCTCTTACTCGTGCCCATGCCCATTAACTCAACCATCAAGTAAGTTCATTCCTAAACTCTTGTCCATCATATTTAGACAATGGAGACACGTGCACTCTTGTTTTGCCTAGGAAAGATGGAGAGTTCAAGAAGCATAGGGGATTGGCACAGGCTAGATTTAGACTACAGAATTGTCCCAACTTGTGATGGCCACTAAGACTTCATACGGTGACCGATTCTGATGTTCAAATACATGGTCAAAAGCTTATGAAGTCTATTTTCGTATGGGTCCAGTCTCATGTCCATATCTATAACGTGGCGGCCACAATTGTCGACTTATTGCAGAGACCTTTTTGTGGACAACTTCATTCAATAAGGAGCTCCATGCATGTAGTGGATGTTATTGTTTTCTTTTGTTTTTAGCGAGTCGAGGGACTAGCACCGCACACTCTGGTTGCTCTCTCTTGTATGTAAAGGATTCTACTGCCACAGACACAAATTGGGTTTTGTTTAATCAAGTTAGCCATTTGCTACCGCATTTTAGCGCGCGTGTTGGATAAATTGCCCGTCTGATTGTAAATGGAACCCCACCATCTTGTGATTTCAGATTGAAAGTTCAATATATATATATATATATTGCAATTGTGATTGTTCAAAGTGTTCTTGCTTGCTCTTCGATTGCTTGCAGGACGAGTGCCCTTGTGGCCGGGTCGCGCACCACAAGAACACAACAATCCTTGGAGTCGGTGTATCGGTTGCTAAGGCGCATCATCCTTGGATGGTTGTAGTCGGATCGTGAACGTCTTCTCCTTCCACTAAATCGAAGTTGTCCATCTCCACCAAAAGATCGGGACACCCACGCTCCTATTAAAACCATTTTGGAAACACCTGATGGTACACCTAGGTGAAGAGGCTCAAGTGGAAGCTCCGTTTGGTCTATTCAGAGATAGTGCTAATCTTGATGCAAGATAGGTGCACATTTTGTATGGAACAAACCATATGCTTAGAAATCAATTCGGACACACTCGATGCAACTCCTAGATGACATGTGTCATATGGAATCTTGGTTTGGTCCATTTGGAGACAGTGTTAGTTTCGTTGCAAGATAAGTGCACGGTTTGAGCCTAGTGCACCATAGGCTTAGAAACCATTATGGAAGCACCCAATGGTACTCCTAGGTAAAGGGGCTCAAATAGAAGTTCAGTTTGATCTGTTTGGAGATAGCACTAATCTTGATGCAAGACAAGTGCACGGTTGATGTGCAACATACCATATACTTGGAAATCAATTTTGACACACCCGATAGAACTCCTAGATGATGTGTGTCATATGGAATATTGCTTCAGTCCGTTTGGAGATACTGTTAGTTTCAGTGTAAGATAGGTGCATGGTTTGAGCCTAATACAATATAGTCTAAGAAACCTTTTTAGATGCACCCGTTGGTACTCCTAGGTGGAGAGGCTCAAGTGAAAGCTCGGTTTAGTCTATTTGGAGATAGTTCTAATCTTGATGCAAGATGGGTGCACACTTAGCGTGGAACATACCAAAGGCTCGGAAATCAATTTGGACACACCCGATGGAACTCCTAGATGACGTGTGTCATATGGAGTCTCGCTTTTGTATAATTGGTGATAGTGTTAGTTTCGGTGTAACATAGGTGCAAGGTTTGCACCGACTCAACCATAGGTTCAGAAACCATTTTGGATACACCCGATGGTACTCCTAGGTGAAGAGGCTCAGTGGAAACTCAGTTTGGTCCATTTAGATCTAGTTCTAATCTTGATGGAAGATAGGTGCACGGTTTGCATGGGACGTACCATATGCTCGAAAATCAATTTGGACGCATCCAATAGAACTCCTAGATGATGTATGTCATAGCGAAACTTGCTTGAGCCTGTTTGGAGACAGTGTTAGTTTTAGTACAAAATAGGTGCATGGTTTGCGCCTAATGCACCATAGGCTAAGAAACCATTTTGGACGCACTCGATGGTAATGCTAGATAAATTGGCTCAAGTGAAAGTTTGGTTTGTTTGGACATAGTGCTAATCTTGATGCAAGATAGGTGCACTGTTTGCATGGAATATACCATATGCTCAGAAATCAATGTGGACACAATCTGATGGAACTCCTAGATGATGTATGTCATATGGAATCTTGCTTTGGTCTGTTTGAAAATACTATTAGTTTCGGTTCAAGATACGTGCACGGTTTGTGCCTAATGCACCATGGGCTAAGAAACCATTTTGGGTGCACCCGATGGTGCTCCTAGGTAAAGGTGCTCAAGTGGAAGCTTAGTTTGGTCTGTTTGGAGATAGTGCTAATCTTTATGCAAGATATGTGCACAGTTTATGTGGAACGTACCATATGCTCAGAAATCAATTCAGATGCACCCGGTGGAACTCTTAGATGAAGTGTGTCATATGCAATCTCGCTTTGGTCCAATTGGAGACAATGTTAGTTTCGGTGCAAGATAGGTGCACGGTTTGCGTCTAATGCACCATAGGCTTAGAAACCATTGTTGAAGCACTCAATGGTACTCCTAGGTTAAGGGGCTCAAATGGAAGCTTAGTTTGGTGTCACAGAACCGACCAAATTATAAGAGATTAAGTGTAGAAACGATCGACGAGCAATCAAGTTTCCAAACTTGAGCCCATATAATCCCGGTAGTCAACTGAAATCACGAAGGACTTCAAACCAACATGCAACAAACCAAGATCGTAATAGTTCAACATAACACAGAGAATGTTACATAGTCATTCACTGCCATCGAAGCGGCACCACATCGGAGTTACTTAGTTATTGCAACACAAGTTTGCAGTAGTGGAAGCAAAATAGTTTACAACACACAGTCCAAAGTTTTTTTGTTATTGCCAGAGTCTCATGCCTTCCATCCAAAAGCAACAGATACGAAGTTGTTAGAGAACCATGCCCAACGATTTAGTCCTCATCCCCAGCGAGATGGAGACAGGTCTTGCAGAAGCCATCATAAAAGATATCATCTGCAACAGGTGGGAATAAACCCTAAGTATGAGGATGTACTCAGCTAGACTTACCCGTCTAGTAAAACCTAAAGACACCAAGGATCATGCAAGGCTAAGTATAAAGTGTAGCTAGCTTGACTCATGATTTGCCAGAAGCTTAAGTGATTACCATACCATTTGTAAAGGCATCCATTTAATCTTTATTAGCCTATCACTATATTAGCACCTGTACTAAAACACTTCACTTGATTATTACAAACAATAATAACCATATCA
>Ga0182004_10002839_pt1 | contig 13606 bp, 21 predicted proteins | sample Sormic07211540_1_FD_120479 | JGI IMG/M metagenome (GOLD analysis project Ga0182004, IMG submission 120479) | Endophyte microbial communities from Sorghum bicolor roots, Mead, Nebraska, USA - 072115-40_1 MetaG | ecosystem: Host-associated > Plants > Roots > Unclassified | place: USA: Nebraska...
ACACAGCTCATCGGGCCATGAATGATTGCTCGTCACCTCACCAATCCTGTCCTGCGATCCCCCAATCTATCATTGCCGATCCGGTTGCTTTAACAAACAATCTCACGCCGTGACGACGCATTTTGTTTTCGTTTTTTTCCCCCCCATTGTTCATTCAGTTTCGGGTTGCTATATAAATCCCTCTTTTTATTTTTTTGACTAATAAACTTTTTTGGACCGCTGTCAGCGAGACCAGTATTACGCTACTATTATTTTCCGAGCACATTAAACTGTTTTGCCTCAACAAGATTGTTTAACATGTAGTACTCCATCTAGTAGGCGGATAATACTAGCAACCACTTAATTCCAGGGTTGACCCCCCTCTCGAACAATGCATAAACTGTGTGTATGCTCATGCATGTTCCTGAAGCAACCGTAATCTTCCCCCTAATTTTATACACATTCACTTCCATTCCACGCATGATACTAATAATAATAATAACAAAAATAATAAACCACCAATGTCTCCTCTGTCAAGGCCAGGCTACTACTACTATCCGTTCCATGCCCAGGACACACACACACAACAACAACAACAAAACCAAGCCTGATTCAAGACAACGCATCCTCCTTTCACCTCTCAACGCCTCATCGTCACCTTTTTCTTTCAATCATCAATCAATCTATCAAGGACAGAGTTGCCAAAGCTAAAGAGGAGCGTTATCAGACAGAAGAGCAGAGCAGGGAGGAGTTTTCAGTGTTTGACGCAGGAGGAGCATTTCAGGGACAGCGACACAACTCTCTCAACTCTGGAGAGATCTGCCAAGCCAATACATGGCAACTGCCAAGGACTGCTGATGAGCAGCTGCTCGTCAAAGGCGTATAGCGCGTAGTAGGAATCCAAAATCAGATCAATTCGGCGGCGTCAGGAAAGGTGAGAAAGGGCCAATCTTTTGCTTCCTTGCCATCTTTAGCGCCCCTTTCATTCCATCTTTGCAGCAGCAGCCGAGCCTACCACAAGGCGTGCTTGTTTCTTTCCATGTTTTTTTTTTGTTTTCCATCTGGGTTGAGTCTCGTCTCTGGGAGATGAGATGAGATGATGAGGAGAATGACATGCGCCGCCGCACTGTTCGATGATACGTATAGTATTCTTTTTTAGCTCTGCTGCATCTGCGTCGTTTAAAAGAAGGTTCAAAGGCAAAGGCGTCTGAATCTTTAGCCGTTTCATTTTGTTTGTTTGCCGTCTCGTCCCTTTTCCGACTCCTCTGCTGCATCTTTATCTGCATGCCATGATATAACCATGATTTAGTATGGAGTCGTCGCCTCACAATCCCCTCAAAAGCAGCGGAGCTCGTGCAGCATAAACAACAGGACCATTTCGCCAAATTCCTCACCATTGTCTCCCATCAATCCTCACAAAAAAAAACTTTGAAAAAATACCGCATCTGCTGCAAGACGACACGGCAGTTTCGAATTTAAACCTGCGAATTTTATCTCTAGTCTAGTGCGTGCGTCGGCTTCTCCCGTTTTCGATGGATTTGTCGTGTCCATTGCAGCAGCTGGGCGAGGCCTTTATAAAGCCAGCCGTTGTTTTCTGCAGTGCCCAACTGAAAGCGTGACGGCGGAAGGCGAAGGCGAAGGCGAAGGCTTGGAGCACACAAGCGACGCCATGGACAGGGACAGCAGCTCGGTGTCCGACGGGAGCTCGGAGGCCGGCGGGGAGCGCGGCGGCGGGTGCTGCTCGTCGCCGTCCACGCGGAGCCTCGTCGACGCGGCGGGCGGCAACCTCAGCCGCACCGTGTCCGACGTGTCCACGTCCGCCTTCTCGGAGCAGTGCAGCAGCGTCAGCGTCGACGTCGACCACAGCGGGCCGTTCGAGCCCACCGCCGCCGCCGTGGCCAAGCTCATCGCCCGGTCGTCCCCGGCGTCCGCCGCCGAGTCACTCAGACGGCTCAGCATCAAGCCCCGCGCCGACGTGCTTGACCGCCGCTCCACCGACGACGGTACGTACGTAAATACGCAATGTTCTTGGCACAGAGCGATCACCGTGTCGCGTCGCGTCGCGTCTCTGATCGATCGGCCTGGGATGTGCGCGCAGAGCTGGAGCTGGTGAAGGAGAGGTTCTCTAAGCTCCTGCTCGGCGAGGACATGTCCGGCGGCGGCAAGGGCGTCTGCACCGCCGTGGCCATCTCCAACGCCATCACCAACCTCTACGGTAAGCAATGCAAGCAGACTCCGGACGTTTTCGTGTACTGGGCTTCTGGCACGCATCTTCATCGATCGGTAGATTAATTTCGTGTAACATGTCGTTCGATTGGTTCTCGCAGCGACGGTGTTCGGGAGCTGCCACAAGTTGGAGCCGCTGCCGGCGGGGAAGAAGGCGATGTGGACAAGAGAGATGGACTGCCTCCTCTCCGTCTGCGACTACATCGTCGAGTTCTACCCGTCCACGCAGACACTGCCCGACGGCACCAAAGTTGAGGTGCTGCATTCTGTTTATCCATGGATGTCTTCTTGCAAGATTCAGTTCCAAGAAACTTGAGGAATGTCATCTTCTCTTCCAATCGACATTATTGCTGATCAGGACGGATCGATTCGTGCAGGTCATGGCGACCAGACCAAGATCGGACATCTACATCAACCTTCCCGCGCTCGAGAAGCTCGACGCCATGCTCATCGTAAGATCATATCCCAATCACTGATCCCTCCATTGATTCTGCTTGGTCTCAGTCAGCAATGATGATCCCGATCATGCGCGACGGACGGTGCAGGACATTCTGGACAGCTTCCAGAAGGCGGAGTTCTGGTACGCGGACGCCGGGACGAGGTCGTTCGGCTCGGTCACCTCCTCGTCGTCGTCGAGGACGATGTCGTCGTCGTTCAGGAGGTCGGCTCACCGGAACGAGGACAAGTGGTGGCTGCCGGTGCCCTGCGTCCCGGACGCCGGCCTCACCGACAAGGCGCGCAAGGACCTTCAGAAGAGGCGCGACTGCGCTAACCAGATCCACAAGGCCGCCGTCGCCATCAACAGCGGCGTCCTCAGCGACATGGAGGTGCCCGAGTCGTTCATGGCCGTGCTCCCCAAGGTACGAAACGAAGGTGGAACAGTATACACATCTTTCTCCTCGCTGAAATCCTCGGGTAAATAAAATCATGGTGTTCGTTCAGAGTGGGCGGGCAAGCGTGGGGGACTCGGTGTACCGCGTCATGCTGGGCGCCGACAAGTTCTCGCCGGAGTTCCTGCTCGACACGCTCGACATCTCGTCGGAGCACGACGCGCTGGCGATGGCCGACAGGGTGGAGGCCGCCATGTACGTGTGGCGGCGCAAGGCGAGTGGCAGCCATGGCAAGCTGCCGTGGAGCAAGGTCAAGGAGATCGCGGCCGACGGCGACGACAAGAACGTGACGCTGGCGAACAGGGCCGAGAGCCTCCTGCTCTGCATCAAGCACCGCTTCCCTGGCCTGTCGCAAACCACCCTGGACACCAGCAAGATCCAGTTCAACAAGGTAACCCAAAACTGTCCAATCACATTGGCCAGCACACAAGATCATACTAGTTGACATCTGCTCATCAATCATCATACTCAACAGACAAAGGCATAGTTATCTGCACTCGCTTATCTTACTTTACTTTTTCTGCTATCCAGCAGTGCTTTTCTCTAATGATAAATCAGCGAACAATACTTTCAGCTACAGCAAACAGTGTTCTTGATCTGAATTTGATGAAATGAACTGACAAATTTGCAGGATGTTGGGCAAGCAATCCTGGAGAGCTACTCAAGGGTGTTGGAGAGCTTGGCTTTCAACATTGTTTCATGGATCGATGATGTTCTTTTCGTCGACAGGTCAATTAGGAAATTGGGTGACAACCTGAAGCCCTGAGTTCTTCAGCCTGCACTAAAGCTTCCCAGCAAAGGTTTTAGATGACTGTTGGTGAAGTTGCAAAAGAAGAGTACGTGACTGTAGCGTTAGTAGGGTGAGTTTCCTGACCTAGAGAAAATGTAAGGCCATCTTCTTAGCTTGCAAGAATGCAGAATGCAGAGTGTGTCTGACCAACAGTGAATGTGTATGGAGTGTGTTTTGATTTTTCCTGTCCTTTTATTTTGAGCTCTCGCCCTCTTATCACAGCTTGGTAACATGAGGATGAGTAAAAAGGGATCAAAATGTTCAGTAGCTATAAATGACTGGTCTTGCATCTTTTTAATACTGTGCATTTCGCAGCAGGCAAAGCTGCACAAAGCCATCCAGTTAAATTAAACTCGTGCATATCATCAGAGTTTTGGAAACACGGTGAATTGAATTTCAAGATCAGACAGTGATAGTCTAAGGGCACTCACAATGCAGACTCTATCATAGAGTCTAAAGTTATTTATTACCTCGAACAATGTGGACTTAGAGTCTAAATAAGACTTGGAGTTTTATTTTTTCTACCTCTTTCTTTAATAAATATACTGCAACATTAGCAAAATACCATAAATAATATGTAATTAATTGTCTTGGACTCTGTGATAGAGTCTTGCATTGTGAGTGGCGTAAGAGATAACTTGCAATTGCGACCTTTAAGGGCAGTCTCCCACTCGGCCGTCGCATGCGTCCGCAATCCAGGTGGACTTATTTGACTACACTCATATCCACCTTAATCCACGCGTTAATGAATCGAGTTGGATGCGAAGAGCCAAACAAGACCTGAGTTGGGACTATCAAAAATTTGAGGTCTGTGGACGGTTTTGCCTCCTCAGTGGACGGTTGTGATGATGTAATTAACAAATGCCAATTGTCAACTGCATTTGTCGCCAAATTGGTCATCATGTTATGTCACCATGTTGGTTGATATTCCTACATGAGAAATTATTTTGAAAGAAAACTTCCTAAATGGCAAATCGTCAAAGAAAACAATATCAAATCTGTAGGCATCTCTTTTTCTTCTCTAGTAGGGAATTTACAGGAATCAATGTCGATAATCACCTTAGAGAAGGGAATTATTTCCCGTGTGGTGAAAAAAACAAGTGACAAACAATTTTCTTCTATTTTTTTTAAATGACGAAAATGGCAGGAGGTGAACTCTGTCCGTCAATTCTGATAATTAACAAAGATTAGGATATTTCTCTCTGCTACAAATAGCAAGTGACATATAGCACCAAATACTTTTTTTTTATAATTTTTAGATAGAATAAAAATGTTGGCAAAAGACACATGTACCTTCGTCTCCTTTTCTTTCCCGAAAGATATCTCTTGGTTGTACACACAGGGTTTGTAATTTTTTGAGATCATGCTACCAAATAGTAGCTAGTGTTGTATGGGGAGAAGAGGCCCTTGCATTTTGGCTAAACTCTTCATAGTGAAGACGACAGAGAGTAATCTGGGAGAGGCAATATAGAGACCCACTAGCACATATGAAAAACCCGTGGGCTATCTATGAAGAGCAACTCCAACAGTTTAGCAAATAGGTTTGGCATTCTTGTTTTTTGTCAAAACTCTCAAAATCTCTTATCCAACAGTTTGGCAATTGGGTTTGGCATTTATAACAAGTTGGTAAATTCTTCTCCTTTCTTAGCATTTATACACACCTAGAATAGGTTTGGCATTCTGCATGCGTGTGCTTATATAGCAAGCTGACAACTTGATGCCTCTTCGTTGATCTTCAGAACGAGTAGAATTTTGTTTTTGCCAAGTCAAAATTGCCAAACACTTGGAGATGTTCTTTTTGTTCCCTCCCCATATCGTTTTGGGAGTTGGCAAATAACAACATTTGCCAAACAAAAATTGCAACTATTGGAGTTGCTCTTACCCAACCTAAAGCTTATCACTTGAGAGAGTACCCTTATGAGAAACTCCAACAAAACAAGGACTAGTGAAATGTGTGAGTTTTCCGATACCTTAGTAAAAACATCGTCTTGCGAGGGTTTGCATTCTCTAACGTATTTAGGTTTTCACATTTACTTTTAACCTAGTGTGTGTGTGTGTGTTTTTTTTATCTTCTGCATAGAAAAACTGTTTTAGCTTATTTCTGTGTGTTTTTATATTAAACTGATTTTTTTTCTGAAATTACTAAGCTTCAAACGGGATCTAAAAGAAAAACAAAAACCGCTAAGATTGAAGCTGCTTTGTATGCATGCAAAATCAACAACTTGACATAGAAAAAGATTCCACAATTCCTAAGCTGGCTACTTGTCCGCATATGTTTGTTATGTTTGTAATGTGTCCTGCTAACTTAGCTGTACTTTTATACGTATAAAAACGTGTTGCTCATAGCATTATTTCGATGGATCCGCCCGGCCAGCAGATTTGTATGTCCTCTTCTTAAATATGTCGACGCGGTTAAGCAGTGACGGCCGGCAGATTCCTCTGGCCTTTCTTTATATATGTATGATCACAAGTGTTCAACGTTATTCAGGAGTCTGCAGCCTGTCCAAGGTGAAAGGTCCTGGTTCCTGAGTCTGCATACATCCTGATGGACAACGTTGAGCTGGTGAGAGTATCCCCTTTGCGACTTGGTCAGTCAGTCTGTCCGTTTTGTATGAAATCTAATTAACTTCTGTTTAGTTTTGAAGTTTGCTTTTGTGATCAATGTACCTTTTGCCAAAGCGGGAACATCTATCTATCCATCTAAGTTACACCAGAAGTCAATTTAGTTTTTGTTCAGTGGTCCGTGATTCCGTGAAGTGCCTTTGTTTTCGAAGAAAGTCAGACAGGTACTGAACCCAAAGCGACGTGGTAAGACTGTTTGGTTCTCCTTCTTGCAGGGCCGTGGTTCCACTTCCTGGCAGCTACAGCTAGGCGCGCCCAGGAAATGGTACCGCACCAAGAGGATTTGGCTGGCCATCGGCCTCGCCGTCATCATCGTGGTGATCGTCCTCATGGTCCTGATAGCTTGCCATGGCTTCAAATGTCGCTGATCCTTCAGCCAGGGTTGCTCACTGCTAACGGATGGAAGGACTGGAAGCACAATAACACTCCTGCATGCTTTAGATACGCTCAATCATCTATGCAGCATTGCAGCTTCACATGGCGATGCATTCTGCTTGATGTTGTGGCGGTCTCTGTTTTCTCCTCTCGTTTTGATGCACCCTCCCAGTAGTTAGAGTTGTGAGCGATTCACAAATCCTTCTAAATTTTGTGTGACTTCTTGTCATATGGAGTATATATGCTTAATATAATTTTCTAGTTGCATGAGATGGAAGAGCCTGATTCCTTGATAGCAAAAACAGATATAGGCATAAAATGTATACACATTTGGATGTACTACTATCCCAACAAAGTACAAACCAATCTGTCCTCCTTTTGAAATTGAATGCCTAACAGTTCAGTTTTGGTCTTCATTCAGTGCGTACCTGCAAGCAATGAAAAATGTAAGACTTCCTTTTTTTCTCTCCCTCTTGCATCAAATTGCTCACACAACAATAATACATGATAGTAAGAAGTATTCCATGTTAGCAATATGCATGCTAATAAAGTTGTACTTTCTCCATTTTAAATGATAAGGTGTTCTGGTTTTTCTAGATATTTCGCTTTTGCTATGTACTTAGATATACACTGCTTAGGGATTTTTAAAACGACACTTTTATGGAAGCAAAGAGTTTTGTTTGTTATTGCAGTGATTAAAACTAATAAAACTGAAAATTCAGAAAAAAAAAGTTGACATAGATGGGCAGGCCACTCCATGAATAAAAGGGATGACGAATGAGCCCCCAAAAGAAACAATTTTCCAATTGGGAGAGGCAAATCATATTTTGGCAAAAGTTTGGGGGAGATCAAATGGTCATTTCCCCACTAGTATTTGACTCCTCCGTTTTCATATGGCACGCTTGTGGAACTTTTCATGTTGTTCGCCAATTCGCGCCTACCGCGCGCAGCAGGCTGTCAGGTAAGTGGAATAATCCCCACACCCCCCACGTCCCCGATGTGCTTGCTCTTCTGATCGCAGCATTCGGTTGGAGACGCGGAGATTTTCGGTTTGTAGAGGCCAATTTTCCGTTGCGTAAAATTCCAATGTGAGGTTACTTGCTGGGCTTAATCTGGGCAAATAAATTTTGATGCGGGTGATCATGTAGATTAGTTAATTTTGTTCCGCGGTTTGAACTCAATCTTGGCAAGTAAATTTTTTTTTCTCGAATACGCAAAAGGCTTGCGTATCTTTTGTATTAAGTAGAAGCAAAGTTTTTACAAGCGTGTAGGGCGCGAGGTGGCCTGCTACCCAAAGATTTTACATGGATCTTAGCCTCGCCCCCCCTCCTTTTCTTGTATGGCCTATTACTCCCTGATTAGACAACTCAAATTCCTTACCCCGGCCTCGATCCACAGATCGGCGGTGTGCTTGATGGTGGACAGGAGCTGGCTGCAGGTGGAGGAAGCGCTTCGGAAGCAGCGCGCATTCTGTTCCTTCCAAATTTCCCACGCGGCCAAGGCGAAGAGAGTGTCGGCTCCTTTTTGCTTGTCTCCGTGCCATCGTCTCCGCCATTGGTCCCACCAAGCTAGCAGAGACGTGCTACCCACCTGCGATGCGTCCGCTCCGAGGACGGCTAACATAGTCCACCAGACTTGGCGCGAGTACGAGCACGAGGCGACGATGTGATCGATGGTTTCGGGGTCTTGGTCGCAAAGGTAGCAGTGATCGTCTGCGTGCAGCCCGTGTCTTCTCCTCCTGTCCGCGGTCCAGTGACGTCCCCAGATGGCCAGCCATAGTAAGATTTTTACCCGCAAGGATGCCCATGTCACCCATATCCTGGAACATCCGGGGATCGGGTGAGAGGCTGTGAGCAGCGCCTGGTACGCCGACCTGGGGGTGTACTTGCCATCCGCTGTCTAATGCCAGATCAGGCTGTCCTCGCTATCGCTTAGCTGGGTTTGGGACACTCGGTCCCACAGCCTAAGATAGTCTAGGATGGCCGGGGTAGTGATCCCTCCGGAGATCTGACGTACCCAAGCTACGTCCGGCCAATCCTTCGGCGACGGTCGTCGTCTTGATGTCTCTTTGGCTGACGAACTCCAGGAGTGAAGGCGCCACATCCTTGACCGCATGGCCTTGGATCCATCTCCCTGTCCAGAATGCCGTAGATTGGCCGTTCCCGAGTATCGTGTATGTGGATGCGTCGAAGAAGGCCTGCACTTCCTTGGACGGAGCGATGGGTAGGTTCGTCCAGGCCCTGTTCTCGTCGACTCGCTGTAGCCATAGCCATCTGGTTTGTAGGGCGATGGCAGTGAGGTGCAGATCTAGGACGCCTAGTCCCCCGAGTTCTGTCGGGCGGCAGACTGTCTGCCAGGCCACCATGCACTTCCCCCGGACGGAGCCCTCTTTTCTAGTCCATAGGAATCTGCGACAGATTGCGTTAATCTCTTGTATCGCCCACGGCGGAAGGCCGTCCGCAATGAGTGTGTAGATGGGGATGGCGGAGAGGACCGATTTGATCTAGATGAGCCGCCCGCTTCTGGCCATGAGCGGTCCGTAGCAACCTAGGAGGCGCCTTCCGATGGCCTCGATGGTGGACTGGATCCTCGCCTTCGGTATCCTCCTTGTGCTCAATGGCAGGCCTAGGTATGTAATTGGGAATTCGGCGAGCTGGCATCCTAGAATCTGCTGGAGCTGAGGTAAGTTGTCGTCTGGCGTGTAGATCGACGTGATCGAGCATTTGGTTAGGTTCGTCTTGAGGCCGGAGACCTCGGCGAAAATGGAGAGAATTTCCTTGATGACTTTGGCGTCTCTGGCACTTGGGTGCATGAATATGATTACGTCGTCTGCATATAGGCTGCAGTGGTGTCGGAGAGAGGGTGGCTGCATCAGGCGAAGTAGCCTGTCATCTGCTGCCGTGGAGATGAGGCGTGCGAGCACCTCCATGGCGATGATGAAGAGCATGGGGGACAGCGAGTCTCCCTATCGCACTCCTCTCCTGTGCTTGATTGGTGGCCCGGGCCTTCCGTTTAGCAGGATGCGAGATGTAGCCGTAGTCAGCAGCACAGTCACCCATCTGCGCCAAGCGGTGCCGAAGCCGAACGCATGTAAGGCGTTGAGCAGGAAAGGCCAGGCTACCGTGTCGAAAGCCTTGGAGATGTCGAGCTTTAGGAGCGTCATAGGTGTTCTGCTTTTCCTCATGAGCACAGCAGCTCGCTGGACGAACTTAAAGTTGTCGTGTATTGTCCTCCCGCGAATGAAAGTGTTTTGGTTCTTGGAGATGATGTCTTGGAGCTTTGGTGCAAGTCTCGACGCCAGCAGCTTGGAGGCTAGCTTCCCGAAGCTATGTATCATTGTGATTGGCCTGAAGTCGCCCGGCGTGCTGGCGCCTGGCTTCTTGGGCAACAGCGTGACGTAGGCGTTGTTCAGACGGCCGAAGGCTCTGCAGTCCCCGAAGAACAGCGCATTCAGGGCGGCCATGATGTCCGGCTTTATAACCGGCCAGGCGACTTTGTAGAACGTCCCTGTGTAACCGTCCGGCCCTGGCGCGCGGTCTGGAGGCTTCTACCTGACGGCCGTTTCGACCTCCTCCTCGGAGAACGGAAGGTCTAACGCGGATAGGTCGACGGGGGTTATCCCGAGTGCTTGGAAGTCAAGCGTGTGGGATCCCGACCCGGGCTGGCCGAACACTCCCTTGAAGTGGTCATAGATCGCGGTTTCCAATTGCTCGTGTGATGTGTAAACCGTGTTGTTGTCGTCTCGTAGGCGGGTGATCGCGTTCCTGCGCTTTCGCCCTCGGGCGAGCAGGTGGAAGTATTTTGTATTGGCATCCCCGTCGGCGAGGAAGCGCACCCTCGCTTTTTGACGTGCCATGGTTCGTTCAAGGGAAGCCAGGCCTAGGGTCTTTAGCTTGAGGTCTTTTCGCAGCTGGTGCTCGCTGTCCGAGAGTTGCCTGAGGTCGGCGGCTCGGTCGAGTCGGAGGATGATGGCTCGAGCCATCAGCAGCTGTTCCCTGATGTTGCCGATCCTGTGCGCAGCCCACCTCTGGAGTTCGCGCGTGAGGTTCCTGAACCGCTCGTCGAGCCGGCGAAGCGGGTCTGAGGATCCTGATGTGCTGACCCATCCTTGTATGAGCGCCTCCTGGAAGCCGGCTGTCTTGGGCCAGAAGCTTTCGAAGTGGAAACGCCGCATGCGGTGGGAATATAGGTTTGTTTGAAGGAGGAGGGGGCAGTGGTCCGAGGCGTCCAAGGAGAGTGCCTGAAGGTGGCAGTCCGGATGCAAGCCCTCCCATTGAAGTGAGACTAAGGCTCGATCCAGCCGCACCAAGGTGGGCGATCGGCGCTCGTTGCTCCATGTATAACGTCGGCCGTGAAGGTGCAGGTTGATGAGCTCCAGCTCGGTCACCGCCTGTGTGAAGCGTCGTAGATTGCGCCTGTTGATTGCGTCGTTGTTTTTGTCCGCCTCGTCGAGGATGAGGTTGAAGTCACCGATTACGGCCCAAGGGCCGGAGCATGCGTCCCTGACGGCTGATAGCTCTTCCAAGAAGAGTAGCTTGTCGCTGTCTTCCTGCGGTCCGTAGACTACCGTGAGCCACCATGGCTCTCGATCGCCGACGGCACCTGTGTGCACCCTGACAGTAGCGGAGAAGCAGCCTATGTGTAGGTCGGTGAGGTGGATGTCTGGCTGCCGCGCCGCGACTAAAATTCCGCCGCAGGACCCGGCGGCCGGCACAAACGCGTAGTCAACAAAGTTCATTCCAAACAGCGAAAAGATAAGCATTTGAGGTACATCATTCTGCGGCTTCTCAGTCTGCACCAGCGTGCGGACGGAGTCACGCCGAGCGCGTCCGTTCAGTCCGCGCGCATTCCAACATAGGATTATAGTGTTATCCATTACATGCTGCTACCGGTGCTTCGCAGCTCAGCCCTACGTGGCGCGTCGCCTCGTGGAACGCCGGGGACGTTCGCCGTCGGGGAAGAGCTCTTGCATTGCTTCCGCGTGTGTACCTCCATCGCTTCCTAAGAACATGGCGTCCAGTTTCTGCTGCGCCTCCGCGATTCCTGCTGCAGGGGCGAGGCCCAGCCGCTGCATGACGAGGATCTCCCCTCTTTTGGCAACGGGTACCTTGGAAAGGGGCTGAGCCGCGATCCTGCTGCTTCGCAGTGGCATTTTGGAGGAGGAGTCGAAGACTTTGGTAGGCAACAGAGGTGTTGCAGCCTTCTTGAGGACCTTCTTTGCGAACCGCTTCAACCGGCCGCTGAGGGAGCCCGTGCGCTGGTCACTGGCATCACCGTCTAAGCCGTGGATGTGCCCTGGAGTGCTGCGGTCAGCACTGGCCTTAGCTGATGTGGCGCTGGCAGAAGCTTCATTGTTGCCGAAGCTCACCGGAGGAGGCGTGGTCGGCGGCTGCTCCGGATGCTCTTCCAGATTCGTTGAACCCATTAGGAAGCGGTCGGGGGGGTTCACGCCGCGCAGTCCTCGTGCTGGAGTGCAGGCTGGGGTGGACTCCTATCCGCCGTCAACGGCGGGCGCTGCTTGAGCAGGCGATCCCCTTGCGGGTGCCTCCTGGCTCTGGCTGTAGGCGACGACGGAGGTCGTGCGAAGCGGACCCTCGAGGGCAGCGGCCCAGTCGGCGTTTATGTCGTGCGTCCCCTTGCAGCGGTCTCGATCCCCCCCTCCAGTCGTGGAGGAGTTGGCGCTGTGGTCGAGTCGTTGCGTGTCAACCGTTGGGGAGTCCGCAGCGTTGTCCAGAGCCTGCGTCGGGTCATCCCTTTGCTCACTCCCCGTGGCGGGAGCGAGCTCCGCCAAGTTCTCGCATCGTCGGGCCGTCTCACCGGCTTGGGCGGGCAACCATACCACAACGGGCTCGATGGTGTGCTGCTGCTGCGGTTTGGTCTCCGGCCGGATCGGTCTCCACACCTGGCGTGCGGGCTTCTTGGTCTGGCGCGCGGCCGCTGTTGGTCGTAGACCGGCAATTGCGTTTGCGTCCCGGTGGCGCGCCGCAGGTGCCGCCCAGGTTGGAGGGCCGCGGCACGCAAGTCCGGCAGGTCCCGTACCGGCGCACGCCCGCGCTGTCCCTGCCTGGTGACAGGCGGGCCCATGCGCGGACCCGCGCCCGCCGTGCCTTCGGCTGCCGTAGTCGGCGTCACCGTCCGGGATGCCGCGGTCGCAGGCGAAGGCATGAATCCTTGGCCCGCTTCCCCTAGAGGAGTGGAAGCCGTCGTCGGGGTCGTCGAGGCCGCTACTGTCCGCGTCCGAGGCCGGAGACCCCCCCGGTCTCGACGACGGAGACCGCGGGTTGAAGTCTGCGACGCTCCTGATGTGGATGAGGACCTTGTAGGCCAGCGTCTTCTTCTCCCTAAGGTACGGCGGCAGGGCTGGTCCTCCGGCGTAGAGGTGGCAAGGTGGTTCGTCCTCGGATATGCCCAATCAGCAAAGCAGAGGGATGTAAGACGGGTGAGCAGTCCAAGCGGTTACCTTGAAGGTGGATAGGTCGTCAGCGGTCCGCGTGGCGTTGTCGATCTCCTGTATCCAGCAGGAGGGCGTGAGGATCTTCGCCGCGGTGTCTTCCCGCCACGCGTGAGGGGGAACGCCCTCGAGGACGATGTTGACTCGGTAGCGCAGCGTGGACGCCTCCGCGTGGCGGAGCTTGGTCCACGACCGCAGCACGAGGGCGGTGGAGCCGATCGGCAATGGGGACACGGCGAGAACCTAATCCTTGATCTCCTGGGAGCCGTAGAG
>Ga0182004_10002840_pt1 | contig 13604 bp, 12 predicted proteins | sample Sormic07211540_1_FD_120479 | JGI IMG/M metagenome (GOLD analysis project Ga0182004, IMG submission 120479) | Endophyte microbial communities from Sorghum bicolor roots, Mead, Nebraska, USA - 072115-40_1 MetaG | ecosystem: Host-associated > Plants > Roots > Unclassified | place: USA: Nebraska...
ACTTAGCTTATACAAAAGCCCGAACAACTATCCCGGGTACCCCCGTGGTAGGCTATTAATGGTAAAACATCGATAGCTGGCGTGCTAGGTATGGGCTTTTGGTGGATTTACATCCGAGAGCTTGATGGACTCGACAACATGATCTTCCCAGTGGGATCAGTCTTCATCTTTAGGTCCTAGATCTGTGAGGTGAGTGGTGATGGCAAGCTCTAAAGCTATCTTCTCAAGGATTCAGAGACCCATGAAGTGGTCAACGATTCGACGATTGTGACAAATCAGTTCGTTGAGAAGTTCTCAAGGCTCACAATTTTGAGTTCTTTTTCACTAGGACTCCAGAATATAGCCTCAGCATACTAGGAACTCAACTTAGGATTTTTTGAAGATTCTCTCAAGAAGCCAAGTACTTTCCTGTTGGACTCAACAACGCGGCTACGTCTTATTAAGCACAACTTCAACATCCAGTGCAAAGAATACCTCTAACGTACAGGAGCATAAGAAGGACTCATACTAACGATGACATTGCAAGATTGTATCATCCATTGATAGGGTTCAATTACTGAAGATAGCAACATCCAGCTAGTAAACACGACAATGGTCTTACCTTACCATGAAGGAGATTCGCTATACAGCACAAAATATGCCACTAAAATCCTCAACAACTCTGGAACAAGTAAGGCTATCTGTACCCAGTAAGTATTCATGGTTTGCCCTCCTAGATCACCATTAATTCTTCTAGAAGCACCCGACGTTAGGTCAACGGATGAACTAAAATCCAATTTATCACATGAGATCTAAGGGAATCAAAGTGAAGTTGAAGACCAAAGGCGAGCTAGAGAAAGAAAGAACAAGTTGAAGTAGGGATGCCAACATCAGGGCAAGCAATGTAAAGAAGTCTGGACCAAATACGAGTCTAATCTAGCCAAGTACAATAGGAAGAAAGCAAAACGAGAGGACAAAGACAGGCGTGTAGCCAGAAGGATGCATAACTCTTCTTATGCCAAAATTCAGGAGTAAGATGAAGAACTCGAGGCTATTTCTCATCCTAATGAAGAACAGGAACGCCTTTGAGAAATCATTCGGACAGCAGCCCTAGGATACAAGGCGAGAGAACTCACTCAGAACAACCCGCTAGGATTTGCAAAGACTAGACAACCAGAATCAACAAAGATCTACTTTTGAGAGATGGGACCAGCAGGAAACAACAACAAAGGAAGCAGGGCAGAACAAAGCCAAAGCAATATAATTGAGCAACCAAAGGATAATAGAAGAAGACCACCGTTTCCCATAGCTCCTTGAAACTACTCGTACTCCCATCGCGTGATAGTTGGAAAGAGTGCAGAGTAGGGTCCGGGTATAGAGAGGCCAGAACACTCGACATGTTCCCTTGCTTTGTGAATTAACTTCTTTTAGTATGACTGCCCGACAAGTTCAAACCTTCCAACCATTCCAAGTATGACGGCAAAACAACCAAAATAGTGGCCCAAAATCTACTCTTAGTCAGTTGAACTAGCCTGTGGTGATAATGACATCAAAGCACTCTTCTTCCCCAAGGCTAGAAGTCATGCCATTCCAATGGTTTGACAAACTGAGGCCCGGATCGATCAGAGGTCGCAAAGTTTGTAGAGAGCCTTTTTGTGAGAATTTTGCTAGCATCATCACACATCCTATTAATCAAGCCGAATTAAAGGGACTCAAGCAAAAGAGTGGTGAAAGTCTTAGAAAATTATACCGATGATTTGGTGAATTACGTGCCCAAGTACACGACATCACTAAGAAAGAGGTTATCGAGGCTTTCTCCTATGGAATCCTAACTAAGTGGCAATTCCATGATTTCTACAAAGAGAACCCGCAGAGCAATGAAGAATTCAAACACACAGTGGAAAAGATGATCGTTGCAGTGGAAAAGACTAGAGAGAGGTTTCTAGATCAAAACAACAAAGGCAACTCTGACCGACAGATGGCAACGGGCAACAAGACAAGAAGCAAGGACCCAAGAACAATGTAGCTATGATAGACAAAGCAAAGGAACCTTTTTCCAAACCTAAGAAGTTTGATGTCATTGAGAATATGCACTACATATGGCACCCACACGATAATCACACAACTAGAGATTGTGGCATCTTCATTGATAGATACACAAGGAAAAATAACAAGGGAGACCAAAAAGAAGACGACCAGAAAAAAGAAGATGATCAAGGGGACAAAGGCTTCCAAAAATCCAAGGGACCAGTAGTAGAAATCTTTGCTGGACTACCAGGTTCTAGGAGCAAGCATCAGGACAAACTAGCCCTTCGAGCCATCGAAGCGTACAACACGTGGTTCCTTCATCGAGCCGCTTCTGTCATCTTGTGAGACGACGAGGGCTGCGTCTCTACGCCTGACCACATTCTTTTTTTTGCAAGAAAACCAACATAGAGACGGTCTCAGCCGACACGTTGTGGATGTCCTTATTGTTGTTTCAATGTCCACTTTTTGTGTCAAATGTCTTAAACCGTTTCCTTGCATTCCTATCATTGATTCATTGTTGCGTTGACTTTACAACGTGCCATGAGGAGCAAGGACAGAGATCGATACGTTGCTATGAGGAGCGAGGACAAAGATCGATGAGTTTGGAGTGAGGGAGCGCCATGAGGAGGACAGAGATCGATGAGTTTGGAGTGAGGGAGCACACGAGAGTGCTTATCATGGCTCTTGATTTTCGCTTGCAACATAAAAAAAAAGAGTAATTACGGAAAACAAGGGGTGAGCATGACAAGTGGATATGGCTACTAGTGATAGGAGACAACAAGATCCAAGGTTGACATTTTCGAGAGAAGAGGGACACAAACCGCAAAAACCCTACTCTCAAGCCTTGAAAAGGAGGGCCCCAAACAAACAACTCCCCAAGCCCTAATTTATAGGGGATCTCCACCAAGTGCCCCTGCACTCAGGACTGCACCTGCGTGGAAACCGATTGCGGCTCACACGCCCATCGGGCCTGCCATCCTCGCGGCCTGGATTCCTACCTAGCCTTCCGATTGGCCTCTACCTTTGCCATCAGACTTCCCGAACTCGAACCCAACGCCCACAAAACCCAACGTCCACAAGCATTTTCAGACAGAACCAAAATCGGTAGCTGAAGCAGTTCGCTCGTCAAACCAGTTGAGACAGGCTGCATTCCTTTTATAAGAAAGACCACAATCACCAAAGGCTACCTTCAAATCAAAAAGGAAGACGAAACTTATCCGGGACACGAGGTACGATTAAAGTGATTAAAACTCTGCATCCAACAAAGATGTGGTAGTAAAATTGAGGTCTCTCACAAGATAACACTAACATAGCTAGACAAAAACAGATGGAATCACATTGCTTGGCAAGGTACATCAGCAGAATGCAGAACAAACACCACTTCAGCAGCACCAATGGTAGTCTCCTTCGATGCCTAGTCTGCGTAGACAAGAAATGAATGTAAGACATCAATTACATGTTGGATCTCATGATAGAACATAAGCAATGTGGTTCGACTGAGGCATTCTGCAGATCAATAAGGGTAGATACATTGTTGAACAGAAGGCGGTGAAATTTGGACAACCATTTACAATGCCACACTGAAATCATGTCTAAACAAGGAAAAAACATTAACAAATCTTGGCCAAATTGGCAGCTATATAATCCATCGACATTCAAATTGAATGACAAAACGATTTATTTCCGCATTCAAACTGAAGCACAAAACCATTTATTTCCACTATTGATTGACCAAATGAACCATAATGATTGGATTGATCAACTAAATTAATATCTAGGCCTCAATGAAAAACTATTAGCAAAAACAAACAGTGCTCACTCAACAGGATATTGAAATGGTCTTCTCAATAACAAAAGAGTTGTAGCACAGCAGAACCTGCTGAAGTTCCTACACAACAAATCTGTCAGCCATTCCGCAGTGCTTTCTCTCACAACAAATCAGCAAACAGTTTTCAGACAAGCAAACAAGCTAGACATATATACTAACAATTAGCTTCCCATGACATGAAACAAACAAATCAATAACAGTAGCATCTCTCTGCAACCCTGGCAAGAGCAAACCGTAGCAGTAATAACAAGAGAGGTTGAACGAATTTCACCTTCAAGCGGATGGGATCTCGACCTCGCCGTCATCAATCTCCTGTTGCAGGTCCTTGGGGTCCTTGCCGTCTACGGTGCATCCGACGCTGACGCAGGTGCCGAGGATCTCCTTGACGGTGCCGGCCATCTCCTTGGCCATGGACCTGGGCCTCATGGTCTTGGCGATCTCGACGACGTCGTCGAGGCTGATGTTGCCGCTGTGCTTAATGTTCTTGACCTTCTTCCTGTCCCTCTCGGGCTCCTTGAGCGCCTTGATGACGAGCGCGGCGGCGGAGGGCACGACGGAGACCTTGGCCTGCCTGTTCTGTACCGTGAGCTTGACGGTGACGCGGAGGCCCTTCCAGTCCTTGGCCGTCTCCTTGGCGATGTCCTCGCCGATCTTCTTCGGGGAGAGGCCGAGCGGGCCGATCTTGGGCGCCAGGGACGACGCCGCGCCCACCTCCCCGCCCGTCACGCGGACGAAGACCTCCACCACCTGCGACGGGTCGAGCTTCGGCGGCATGGCTGCTGCTGCTGCTGCTTGCTCGGCGGCTGGGTAGGGTTTGGGAAAGGGCGGCGGACTGGCGGCGGCGGCGGCGGCGGATGGTTAGGGTTTCGGCAGGCCGCGGTGGGCGTCTTTATATACGTCTCGTTACAAGGTAGGCTTGCTTGCCCATCTCGTTGGCTTGTTTGTGATTTGGGCCTTGGGTCACTTTGAAAGCCCATATAAAACTCGGCCCACACATGGATGTGGCCCATCTTCCCCCTTCCCGGCCCACGCCGATCAGGGATTCAGGAACAGAGAGCGCGCGCGGCGGCCGGCGGCGTGCCGTTTCGACGGCGGTCGCCGCGCTGGCGCTGACTCCACAAAGTGGAAGTGGGTTGACGTGGCGTGGCGGCCAGTGAAGCGTCGGTGTCCTGACACATGCATGCTTGCCTGCCATCGCGAGTTCGCGACGGCTACCTGCCGCCTTCCTTCTGTTCAGGTGGGTTTCAATTCAAGCAGGCGTAGCTGCTGCTGCTGCTGCTGAGGTTCATCATCATCATCATCATCCACTAATAAAGTACTAGAAACACACAGAACGTATTAATTAGGTGCAGGAGAAAGGAAGCAACCACAATGATGAGAGTTTATGAATACGCTTTTGCTACGGGCTGTGTGTGTGGTCGATTCAGCAGGGCAAGCTTGTACATGTGGCCATTCGATTCCTGCTCTCTCACAAGATTAATCTTTCTCTGCTGGTTCTGGTTCCATCGTCTCGTCGTCAACCATGGCTGAGTTGTTCACTTCACAAGGCAATGCAATGCCTTCACCACTCACTCGCGTCGAGTGCACCCACCGCCATGGATTCTCCTTCCTTCTCTAGCCTTGGAAGCAATGATGGAGCTGACGACGATGACACCGACGCTGCGTGGCCATTGCATGGATCCCAAGCAATCACCTCAGCCTCAGCTGGTGCGCTGCTGCCGCTGCACCGTCAGCTTCCCCCAAACAGTGCGTGTGAGTGTGACTACGAGAACGAGACGACGCGCTCGCATACATTACATGGTCCAACCTCCACTTCATCGGTGACGAAAAGTCAGCCTGTTTATTCCTCATACATAACCCGATCGGCATCAGAAGCTTATATTTGATCAGAATAATGAATAGCCGATATCTGCAGATTTCCTGGGTTAATTAACAATCTGACATTAACTTTGAGCTTCCACTTGCAGTTGCCGCAGCTCCCAATTCGATTGGGTGCGGATAACATGGCATCGGGAGCTGAAAGCTGATGGATGGAAGGTCCTTGTCTGTCCAAGACGATCTACCTTAACTGACACTGTTCGCGGCCAGCATCCCCTTGCCTGATTACCAGTGAGCGAACGAGTTATAACACCTCTCGGCTTTTCCTGATCAGGCAGCAAGGCACATTTAGCAGCCTTCCAATCAGCTTGTGCTGCAGTTGATGAAGAATCTAATCCTCCTTTTTTCTTTTCGATCGGTGCATGAGTAGTCAGCGTTGCGTTTCTGCAGCTTTATGGTCATTACTCATTACGTCCTGTATTTAAATAAAAAGAACACTAGGAATCGACCGACAACCTGCCGCCGTTGCTGCATTCATTCAGAGATGATTTCATTTCAGTTCGTCCATGGATGATGTCAAGCTTACCCTGGGCTGATGCAGGCAGCGCACTGCAAATACGCAAAGCCTGATGGCATTGATCATCCCTTTGAGCAAAGCAAAGCAACGCAAAGCAAGCGTCCCGAGATGGCATTGGTCCAAGACGCCAAGGAAAAGCTTGAATTTACAGGTACACTTCGTTTTCAGGGATTCTGAATTTCTGATGCAGCAGCATGCAGTAGGTGCTATACGAGGCAGCATCAGAGTGCAGCCTTGTTATCATTATCCTTGATCCCGTCGATCGTCTGTGTGCATGCCAGGTGACGGATGGTTGTTGAGGTGCTGCTGTCAGAGCTTGTACTTCCATTCCAAATGCCTAGAAGAAGAGCGTCATCTGTTAACCTCATCATCCTGAAGTCCACTTCTGCTCCAACATCTAGAAGAAGAGATTGTTGATTACACTGCCCAATGCGTCGTCATCTCCATTGTTTCTCAGTCAGTGGCAGTAGTGTACGTTGAACCATCTCCTGTCTTGCCCTGTATTTTTAACTTTGACCTTTTTCTTGCGAGTGCAAAAAAAAAAGGCAACACACGTGGATACATACGGCCGAGAGTGTAGTACCGTTGCTTGGAGGTCTTGACCTCACCTCAGCATCACTCTTGGCTCAGCTTCAGCTCCTAGTCCTAGTCCTACTGATGACGGCGACCTGCTACTGGCGCCCGAGAGTGGCCTCTGCCCTCTGCTAGTCTGCTGCTACTAGAGTCCAGAGGGAGCCTGGGGGGATTTGGTGACACTTAGACGTCTGATCGATGTGTGGCGTTCCATCTAATTGATCCATTCGCCTTGTTAATTTGTTGCTGTAATGTACTATTACCTGTGTCTCTGGCTGTTTGTTTGTTGAAATAAAAGGTGAAGAAAGCTTGTTCCTTTTTAGATTTTATTATTGTAATTATGCAGAGGTACTCTCTGTGTGAGATGTAGTAAAAGTAGGAGCCTCAAGGAAAATTATGACTCTTGGTCACGAAAAAAATCCACAGCTGCTTGCTAAATAAAGATAAATAGTTAAGTATAAGAGGATGGCAAATGGTACGTACACATCTTGTGTGACATGAAAGGTGCTACAACTGAAGTGCTGTGGCACAAACCACTGAATGAACGAACCAAAAAAAGAAACAAGAGAGCTTCTAGCCTCTAGGGGTCAAGTCATGAATCAATGAATTTCTCAGTGAGGTGTCAAGTTGGCCCTCTGAAACTGAAACAAAGGTGTTTTAATTAGCAACGGGGGACATATGCGTGCGTGCTGCTTCCACAACAAAGAAGAGAAGCGAGCAGCCGCGATGAGATTAACAAAATGTAACGGCTCAACTCTGAGTGAGGATTAGTAGATCAGGTCAACTGAATGAAAGCCAAAATGGCTTGGAAGTCAAGTCACCACTCTTCAGTACTCGTACAACTTGTCTCAACTTCCAAGCTGTTGTGTTCTCTCCAGCACTTGTGTGGAGAAAGAACAGCCTCCTGGTCATCTGCCGATGAACTGGCGCGCCGCCGACCGTTGCCGGGGAGGGGAAAGCAAAGCTTCACCCCTCTCCTTTGCTTCTTCAGCAAATCATGGGGCGGCGGTGGCGTGCTGGCGGTCGGGAGCTTGTGGTCGTCCGTCATGCCGCCTATTGCCGGTCCGGCAACAGCTAGCCGTGCCGACAAAAGGGTTAGTGCCAGAATCTACATTTCTGTGAGTGTCATCGGGAGATTGGGGGGGGGAGTGGTTGGTTGGTCCTCTGTCTGTCTGTCTCTCTCTCTCTCTCTGTCTACTAGGGTCTTCTGCCGTACTGCAAAACCATGAGGTGGTTAGCTGATGACATGTCCGGCACCACCGACGGCGAGGCGGCAGCGTCGCCCTGGCACCAGATGCCGTCCCGGACATGCTGCAGGGTCAGGAACGCGGGGAGCTGTCGCCCTCGGCACGTGATCTCCACCTGCACAGATTGACACAATGCATTGCATGCATGCTTCGTCAGTTCAGTAACTTCAGATTAGTTCAGTGCTGTCATCAGAATCAGAAAAATTAACAAGCTCAAACTTGCGCGGAGAGCATCGCTAGTTTTATTCCGGAATGACTCCACACAGATCCATCAACCAATACAATCGGGAAAATAGTGAGAAAGTGATTGGGGTTGGAGATTGATCTTTTTCCTCCAAGTGAACAAACCTCCCCTGCACACAAACACAACCATAGGAACTGCAAAACTTGCAACGGCCATGCATGGCTGATTGGTGCCTGACAACACACAAAAGGCTACAACGCCCAGACAAACTAAGTGGTGCCTGACGCCGATGTTTGATTCCCCTGTTAGTTTGCGATAATAGCAATGCATTACCTTATCCCCCTACAACCACATGTGTGTGTGTGAGAGAGAGAGATGCCCAGACAACCTACTACTACATGCATGTACGATTTATCTGGGAGAAAGAAACTATAGAAAGAGCAAACTAAACGTGCTTACAAAGCTGCAATTGCAAAGCACAGATCTCAACAGCTATCAGTCCGGCCCAAAGTGTACTATTCAAAATTACCAAGCACAGATCTGAGATGCAAAACTGTATGTAACTCTTGTATGCCTTTTTTTCTCCGGCCTATGTCTTTACTGTATTATTTTTCACGGGCCATGTACGCTCCTCATTTGTTTAACCAGACACCTCAAGCTCAAGTCAATGGCTTACAGTCTTGAAAACAATGAATCGCCAAGCCTATACTGAACACCGGCCCACACGATAAAAAAATTCAGAACATTTTCTATTAGTACTAGTAGTATATATAGTAAGCACTAAACAGGGTCCAAGAGCAGTTAACGTTGATTGATTGGTTGGTTGTTTCTTCCTCCTCAAACCTGCCCTTGAGCACGCATGCATGCATTAGGTTAGCATAAGAAGCGCCCACACCCGTGACCCCAGTGTGCAGGTGTTGTAGTAGCCTCCTCCTCCGGCCGTGCATGCTTTGCTTGCCTACCTAACATGCCATGGCATGACAGCAACGCCTGGCCCTACTATGATTTTTTTTTTCAATTTTTAGGTACAATACATAGCGCCACCGACATCGCCGATGTTGATAGCAGATCCTAAAATAGAGAGCTCGTGCTGCATACTCACTAAATAAAATAGATGGCATTTGACATAATAATTGCACTCTAAGCCATAATTAGTACCAAGGACAGGAAAACTTTTGCCAAAAATTGCATATTTTTTCCTTTTTTAAAGATGATTTTGCAGTACAGATGCTAATTTGGAATGTGCATGCACCAGTGGGGCCTTTCCGGTGACATGTTTCCAGGTAGAAGTCCAACCCCTCAACCTCTTCCCCCTCTAGCTCCACCGACGCCAATTCAATCTTCCAAGGCAAAGTTTATTCTTTTTGATATGTTTCCTTTTTCTCTCTCTTTTCCATCTCAGATCAGAGTCAAATACACATTACAAGCATGCACCAGGAATCGATTGTTAAAAAAAGAAACAAGTGATTTCCAAATACTCAGATGGGGCGTTTTCAATTCAATTAAGGCTGTTTTTCTCTGGTACACATGTGCCACAGGACTAAAATATATATCTTAAGGTATGAATCCTTGAATGCAACTCCAATATATATATTCACCTATAGTACAAACCATCCCATTCTTGTTTTTATCCATTTTTATTTATTCTATAATAAAAGAGTAGTTGACACTTAACATCTATGTGTCACTGTTAAGAGAGTACGCTTATATTTATAGTACTAAAATGGAAGCATTGTTACTTTTACGTTTTGCATGCGGGGCCAAGAGAGTACACTGGAAACACTATGGTACCACTATGAATAGACACAATACAGTCTTACAGAAACAAATTAGGAGTTTGATAGTTATTCCACATCCATCACCGAATTAGTGATCTACATTTTTGTCCAATATACGTCCACTGCCTAAAAAACAAATAATAGTATCACGAAACTAGACAAATCCTGTGCACACAAGTCATCATAGAGAATTACTCACGAAAAAAGTCTTTACAGAAAGAGAAGTTGACCAATCAAATTTGTTATATGTAAATATAAGCTTCTTTCCTTTGCTACTGTTTACTCTACTTCAATCAAATATTTACACCATGCAACATGAACAAGAGAAGGAGCAGCAAGCATGTGAGTTTTAAGCTCTTCCCCGAGATGACTTAAACAAAATGATTCAAGAACTGTCATTAAAAAATGCATACAAGGGTTAACGTTGTAGCATGCTAATGATAAAAAAAATATATCTCAAATGGATTCACGGAAACTACCTCTTGCAAGAAAATGCAAATTAACAGAGGTCTAATTAATGAAAATTAATCTGTTGGCACTCAGATGCAATTTTGGTCGTGAACATAATTGAATCCTGAATTGTTCACTTCATACCAGATTTTTTTCTACACAAACAGCACAATCACAGCCTACCCAAAGATAATTAGAACTACTTATGCAATTATTCTCTTCAAAATTAACTAAACTATATACAGGTATAGCATGCTGATGCAAATTATATGTCTTTTCATATATGTGTGCGGCAAATACCTCACAAGAATTTAAAATTTTAGTTATGAGCTTTATGAATGGAATAAGTATAAAATCTTGAATTCTAGTAAGCTTCCACTATAGCACAGATTTTTTTTGAAAACCTTCACTTTGCGCAAAGCTATTAGTAATCAATAACTACCCCAAATGCATATTAACTTCATCGATCTCTCCAATTAAATGCAGGACTAAAAATGTATACATATATATGGTATTAATACATTCTAATTATCCAGAAATGCTCTATATATGTAAGTTATCTATCTTTGCAGAATATTTGTTCACCTTCTCCAACTGATCTGCATACACTTCACTAATACAAAAAAAATCTTTTGCGAGGCATTTTAGAATAGGCCTCGGAGGTGGGCGGCAATTCAAACCGTGTGCCTCAGATTAACCGAGGCGGTTAAAATTAACCGCCACACATATCGATTTATGGAGGCGAGCATTAACTGAAGCGGGCATTATAACACAACCGCCTAGGTAAATCATTAACCGAGGCAGTTATTTTATAAGACCCGTCTCCTAAAATCTGGCCCAAACAATCCATATCTCAGCCTAATATCACGCTCGTCATATATACGAAGACTTAGGGTTTGGAAGGCCACCAGCACCTTCGTTTCTTCCTCTCTTTTCCCCATGCCAGCAGCGCTCCCCTATCTTCTCCCCCACTCGCTCCCCAGCTACCTCTCTCTTCCTCGCCAACCCACCTCCACTCCCTTCTCCCCCACGCGCTCCCCTCCCCTCCCCTAGGGGCGCTCCCCACCCCTCCCCCTCTCCCCTCTCCTGACAGTACATGGTGATGGCGCCCTCCTCGATGGTGGCTGGAGCTAGATCCTGCCCCCACATCCACAGGGGTGGCGGATCCGCCCTTCTCCTCGGTGGCGACGGATCCAGCCCCCCCTCCTCAGTGGGGGTGGATTCGGCCTTGTCCTCCTCGGTGGTGGTGGATCTAGCCCTCTCCTCGCCGACGGTGGATCCAGCCACCTCCTCGAGGGCGAATCCGCCCTCCTGCTCCTCCTCGTGGTGGATCGACGATGGCAGCGCGAGGCCCTCCCTGCTCCTCCAGGCGTGGCGGCCTCCCTCTCCTCCCTCTCCACCGGCAGTGACTCGCGGGGCCCGGATTAACGGCGACATCGTCATGGCGGTCGGATCGGCGGTTGCGGCATGATGCCCTAGGCCCGTGCAGGTTTTTTCTTTTTTTTGGTTTATTTTCATCGATTAATGGAGGCGGGCAAACAACCGCCTCTGTTAATTCTCATTTATTGTGACCTTATGTTGGAGGCGGTTGTGCATGCCCACCTCCGAAAATCGAAAACAACCGTCTCTATAAAGTTTTATGTAGTAGTGCATATATATGCATATGGACTATGGTTGCTACCTTTAAGTTGATTGTTGATTGTAAAATATGTTATTCAAATTGTTCATTGAATTTAGCATAACAGGACATAGATAGTGCAGCAAACTCAATAAATCTCCCTCAGAAAGATATATTTTCACCAGCATTAAGGTAGCTAGTTCATTTCTGTTAGAGTAGCTAAAATTACCTATTCAGGAATAACTAGGTAAAAAGTTCATTTCAGAGTGCTCAAACAATAACTAGCATTAATTGTAAACGCTGCCTGCAAAGCCCAAACTAACTATAGGACAAGAATCAAAATAATATTAACTAAGCCTAGCGCTAGCTAGGTATAACATGATCATGCATGTGGGACTACATTTTTCTACACGGAATACCATCCACCAATCAAGCCAAGCCAAGATGAAGGGTTATAAAAACTTAATCATGCACCAGTGCACCACACATCAAAACAAAAGGAAAGGAGCAGGTACCTATTGTACATACACAAGTAAATAAAATACAAATACTCGAATCATCTTTAGTCATCACATCGATCATGGATCTCTCGCTCTCGATCGTGCGTAAATATGTTTGACGGTATTATTAGATCGTGCTAGAGACGCTTTGCCGATCAAGCAGAATTATTTAAAGACCACGGGCCAGAATATATACACACACATACTGTATGTCATATGGCCATCATCATCATCAGATTCCTTGCAATAATTAGCTGTCATGTAGTGTGGATTATAATTATGTGCAAAGATGATGATGCGTTACATCCCTACAACAATTGTGCACGAAACCAACAATTATTGTCATATACTATGTATGTGCAATTTGGTGGCTCACCTGATTCCTTTGGATGGGTGCAATTTCCTAGCTACAGGAGCGTCCTAACCTACACACACACACACATATGGCTACATTTAATTTAATTGGCCTGGCCTGCGATCCTGTGGTCATATCTGATCACGGCCGGCCGAACGACCAAGACACATCAAAGTTATACACTCACGAGCTAATGTATACGTCTCCTACAAATCAGTATAAGAATATTTTTTTATTAATTTTATCTTTATTCATTATTGCACATGGAGTATTTAGTTTAATTTATGCTATGTACATATATGCACAATTAGATTTGTTGTTGCATTGCTCGCCCTGGTTTAAGTCATTGTGAGCCTAGTCCTTTACTCCTTTTATGTTAGTGTTCATAGGTAGAGTGTATGAGCTCATAGAGTTATACCTAAATATGAGCGTTTGGTTTTCACCAGGAGAAAAACATGTACATGTATGGATATTGGGAGAGTTGTCTTAGGTTTGGGTTGGTCTCTTCGTTGAGTTGTATGAGGGAATTTGTGTGTTTTTTTTAATCCGGATTCCACTCTAAAAACTAGGACAAACCACACTTATTATTTCTCCTCCTAATAAAATTAGCATAAAATCTTTTGCCGCCTTGTCGAAAACAAGAATTAATATTAGTAGAATTCCTCAAAA
>Ga0182004_10002841_pt1 | contig 13603 bp, 6 predicted proteins | sample Sormic07211540_1_FD_120479 | JGI IMG/M metagenome (GOLD analysis project Ga0182004, IMG submission 120479) | Endophyte microbial communities from Sorghum bicolor roots, Mead, Nebraska, USA - 072115-40_1 MetaG | ecosystem: Host-associated > Plants > Roots > Unclassified | place: USA: Nebraska...
CAAAATAATAACATTTTTGGTACCAATCAAGTATCATTAGATTCTTTGTTAGTTATATTTTCATAGTGTACCTATTTTATGATATAAATCTTTATATTTCTCTCTATATTTTTGGTCAAACTTGAAAAGCTTTGACTCTCCAAGATTGTTGGAATGACTTATAATTTGGAACGGAGGGAGTAGAAGTTTTCTAGAGTTCTCAATGTAAAATCTCCTCATTTAGAAAAAAAGTACAAGGGCTTAAATATAAAGTATTTATCCTATTAATTTATTTTTCCCTTATTCTTTAAATCGGCTGAAAATTGATAAATTCGTAGTAATTTATAGAAAAATCTAAAAATTACAAAACAAATTTTATTCAGCTTCATATATGTAGATCCATGCAGTAAACAAAAAATATCACAAATTTTTAGTATATTTTTTTTGCTGGAGATGCTTACCTATGCTTTTTAGTGTAAAATCGAAATTGTAGTTGTCTTGCTCCAATTATTATAAAAATTTTATGGTAGTCTATTTAATGTGATGCTTGGTTTATGGTAAAAGTTATAGCACCATTCTAGCATATCTAACTGATTTACTAATTTGCCTAAATTTATGCTTGAGGATGTTTTCACTACCTTTGCATGATGTGTTGTTATGTCATAGGAACACTTCATAAGCTCATGTATTCATAATCTACATACATTTAACTGATATATCATATTTCATAGGAATCCTAATCTAAACAAAAAAAATAAAACTAGCAACAAAATTCTCATGTTTTAATATAATACTAATCTATATTAAGAGATAATATTAGAGTAAGATAAGATTTGACTAATTTCTATTTTTATTATTAAATAAATATGTCTCTAAGCTACATATTATTGCAAATATAAACTATCTAATACTATAGATGTCATGGTTATCAATAAAATAAATTATGGACTTTAAATTTTATAAAAAGAATAAATATAAATAGATATGCAAGATTATGTCATCACTTTCTATAGTCATTTGATGTTTTTCTTCCGTTGCAACACACAGGTAATATTAAATTATATTATATAGATATCATTGTTATAATAATTGAGAATTTTTTTTCCGTTGCAACGCACGGGCACCTTTACTAGTTAGAATACAAATGCAAAATACTAATTAATATGCTAAACACTTTTGAAAATATGAATTAAAGAATCTACAGGATTATACAGTTAAACACGATCCTTGCCTTCAGAACTCAAAAGACATAAATAAATGGAGACATAAAAATAAAAAAGCAAATAGCTGTGAGCCTGTGACAGATGCATCTCTCTTGCTTTTTGCTTGATGAGACCGCCGAGCCATCTAAGCAGCGACGGAGCCAACGGTGGGGCTGGTGGGGCTCCAGCCTCCCCACGGCCGTAGAACCCACGTAGCCTCTCCTTAGCCCCTCTTACAAATTTTTATCATTGATGCTCTTTAAGAAGGGGCTGAAGTTATCTTAAGTTAGCAGAAGCCTCCCCTAAATATTTTTCTAGATTCGTCACTGCATCTAAGCATATTGAATAATAAATATTGCAGCATTACTGTAGCAGCAAATAAATTCCTCGATTTTCTTTACGATAACGTAGTCCTTACTCAAATCTGCAATCGAATTATCTCTTTTTATTTGTATATGATTGAGTAGATACCCAAGACTAATTGGATATTTGCATCCTTCAATACATTACAGTGCTTGCACCATCTAGAAGACAACATAACAAACAGAGAGGAAAGTTAATGATGAAGGAAGTCTCACTTCATTAAAGAATCAGCAGGATCATACAGAATAGAAAACACGATCATTGCCTTCAGAACTCAAAAGACATAAATAAATGGATAAATAAAAGGCATAAAATCAGTGGAGACTGCCAAGTAGATATCTAAGCATATTGAATAATAGATATTGCAACATTACTGTAGCAGCAAATATATTCCTCCATATTCTTTACGATAGCATAGTCCTTAAATAGTATAGCAGGAGAACGTCAGTTGAGGAATGGATGGACTCCATGGTTATACACGTACGGATCCCATTTCATTTCGGAAAAAGATCGCCTCCTTGTTTAGTTCCAAAATATTTTGCAAAATCGACGCCGTAGCTTTTTCGTTTGTATTTGACAAATATTGTCCAATCATGGACTAACTAGACTCAAAAAGATTCGTCTCGTCAATTTCGACTAAACTGTGCAATTAGTTTTTATTTTTATCTATATTTAATACTTCATGCATATGTCTAAAGATTCGATGTGACGGAGAATCTAAAAAATTTTGCAAAATTTTTTGAGAACTAAACAAGGCCATGTTATTTGAAGTTGCTGGTTTCAGTGCAACGCTCTGACAATGCCACTGCAGTCTTGTGTATCTAGCACAAAAAACAACTTCGGAGTCTACATGACACAGCTCGGCTGCACTTAACGGCCAGTGCAGCTGCAGCCGAGCAGGGAGTCTTCACTGCAGTGGTGACCGCCGGAGGTTGAAGAAAATGGGCCCACACGTCAAGGAGAGGAGAGAGAGAAATAACACAGGTAAATAGGTCTTTTCTTGTGCTAAGTTAGAGCTTTGCTTGCTGCCCTGCAGGTGCCCATATCTGACGTGCTACTGCTACATCAGCGAAAGTGGCAAAAACATAAAGAGTTTAATGTTTATGATGGCAATTTTGTAGGAGCACGCGCAAAACTGGCAAATGAAAAAGTGACATCCATAATAATGACAAAAAGTTAAAAATTCCTCAAACGACCCACTTGTTGAGATGTACTCCCTCCATTCTAAAATAACCGTCGTTCTCGTTTCCTAAAAAATAACTATGACTATAAATATATATTAAAAATATTAATATTTATAAATTTTGGAACGGAGCAAAATCGGTTTTAGTTAATTCGGTTCCGATCCGATTCCGACCAAACTAACCCAAGATTTACACCAACCTAAAAAAGAGAATAGAAAAAATAGGAAAAAAGATTTTTTTTAAAGCAAGATGCCTATATTTTAAAAATATGAGGGCATAAGGCTACGAGGGGGTGTCATTCACCTTTTATATCTAGGGTCAAGGTGGCATTAGGCCTAGGTTGTAAGATTTATTGGGCTTTTTTGTGAAATTCAGTTCTTCCAGTTAACCGAGCCTACGAACTAAAATTTGATTGGTTAGTTTAGTTGCTGAGAACTAAGAACCGACAGCTAACCCAAATTTTCGGCTCTGGTTCTTTCGGTTTCGTTTCTCGATTATTTTTGCGACCGCGCGGAGCCGTTTCTGAACTCGCCTGCGGAGGTGGGAGGCGCGCAATGACAAATGTCCACATCAGCAAGTTGGAAGAAGAGGATCCAAGAGGATGCCTCGAAGGAGGAAGCGGCGTCCACAGACATCGTTGTACTCCCTTTGTCCTAACCTCAAATGACCCGTGTTGTTGTGATGTACTCCCTTCGTCCCTTTGTAGGGGGTGCTTAGTTGGGGTTGTAAAAGTTTAACAGTGTAGCATTTTTGTTTTACTTGTCAATTAGTTTTCAATCATGAACTAATTAGGTTTAAAAGATTCATCTCACAAATTATTCTCTAGCCGTGTTTTTAGTTTGGTAAATAGTCTACATTTACTTCATACATGTGTCCAAATATTCGATGTGACAGATAGTAAATTTTACGGGTCGTAACCAAACAGGCCTCAAGAGTCGTTTTGGCTTCTGATAAGCGACAACAGAAATTAAGGGGGTGTTTGGTTTGGGATGATAAAATTTAACATGCATTGCAGTATTTTCATTTTATTTGACAATTAGTATACAACTATAGACTAATTAGGTTCAAAAGATTTGTCTCATAATTTATCCTCTAACTGTTATTTTAGTTTTGCAAATAGTATGTATTTAGTATTTTATATGTGTGTTCAAACATTCAATATCATTGGTGATAGGAAAAAAAAACAAAGAGAACCAAATAGAACCTTGGACGTGGACAGATAGATGAGTAAGGTACACAAAGTTGTAAATATGGACACAAGTACGTGCTACCACAGCGCCACACAAAATGAGACAGAGGGAGTAGTACGCTATGCTGGGTGTGGTGCCGTCCACCACCACACGGCGACGGCGGACTGAGACCAGGGTAGAGGCGCCAACTGCCGCCACACAAGGGGACAATTCGGAAGTGATGGGGGAGCGGTGCACCCTGCAGGCCAAGGCCGGCAGATCCGGGACTGGGAGCTCGGATCCACCCCGCAGCAGCCCGATGATCACCGGAGACGAAGGGGAAAGGGATGGGGAGGCAAAAGATTGAGGAGCTCGTGGAGCAGAGAGGGAGGTCGCAGCGCACCAGGTTCCTGGAGCAGCCGCGGGCCGCCATCACCGCGCGCAAGACGACGGCAGTAGCGGCCGGTGAGGGGCTATGTCGGGGGAGCTTGGGCTGGCGGCGGCAGTCGCCGCCCTCCCGTCACCCAGAGAGGCAACGCGGAGGGTACGGAACTGGTTGCCCCTGGGCTGATGGAATAAAAGAAATATTTTTTTAGTGAATGTTGCATATTTTCATAATCCCAATTCCCAACCACTAAGCAGGACTTTCAGGGTTTTTTAAGTACACAAGTATGAAATGTACTCTAACATAAAGTTCATCAGAGATATAGTACTGAGTAGCAATACTTCTCATCCGAGTTCTTTCTTTTTCTCCTCTATATATTAAATTATTTTGTCTGAGGACCTATTTGGATGCATCCAACTAAAGTTTAGTTAGCAAAAATTTTAACGCAAAACTTTAGTCAGCTAAAAATTGTTCCAAGTAAACTTTTGTTGGAATGTTCGGCTAATAAACTCAACTAACTTTTATAATTTTAGCTAAGTTAAAACAGTTAAACTTTAGCTGATCTTTTAGCTGAGCTATGCACCAACCTCAAGTATGACCCACCGTGTGCTGAATGACCAAGTAGTACTTTAAGTGCTCCAAATTTCCAGGCCCTATATATATACAACGCCTCTTAACTACAGCAGCCGCACACGCCAGTCCTCTGGTTACATAGATCACAGCTCAGCTGAGAGCAGCAAAGATGTCGTGGCAAACCCAGCAGCGTGCGTTATTTCTCCCTCTCGCCGTCCTCGTCCTCGTCCTCCTCGTCGCCGCCGCCGCTCCCTACCAAGCCAATGCGCAGCCGGCGTCGCCAGCAGAGCCAACGGCCGCCGACGACGACGACACCTGCGCCGACCCGTCCCTGGACGGCGCGTGCCGCAACGTCCCCAAGGCGCTGCGCCTGAAGCTGATCGCCATCCCGACGATCCTCGTCGCCAGCATCATCGGCGTGTGCCTGCCGCTCTTCTCCCGCGCCGTCCCGGCGCTCCGCCCGGACCGCAACCTCTTCGTCATCGTCAAGGCCTTCGCGTCGGGCGTCATCCTCGCCACGGGCTACATGCACGTGCTCCCGGACTCCTTCAGCAACCTCACCTCGCCGTGCCTGCCCCGGAAGCCATGGGCCGATTTCTCCTTCACCACCTTCGTCGCCATGCTCGCCGCCCTGTTCACGCTCATGGTGGACTCGCTCATGCTCACCTTCTACAACCGGAGGAAGGGCGGCAACACCACCTCCTCCTCCGGCCGGCGCACTGGCGCCGCGGTCGCCGACCACGAGAGCCCGGCGCATGATGGCCACCACTGGCACAGCCACGGCCATGGCCATGGCCATGGACACGGGGGCATCGTGGTCGCTGGCGACAAGCCCGAGGACGAGGAGGAGTCCACCAAGGTGCAGCTCCGCCGGAACCGCGTTGTCGTTCAGGTACGTCTTCGTGCTGCTTCGTTCTCAGCCCCTAGGTACTACGGATCAGTACGGACTAGAAACTTTTCGTTGGCCTATCGTTAGCTGCAACTGTGTCCGTACGTCGTGGCCGTACGCACGCTAGTTCATGTCTAAATTAATTACTGTGTGTAGCAAAGTCTTCACCATTAGTTTAACAGTCCGATAGGTACTTGACGCAAGACACATATGGCCCACATGTTTCTATGAAAAAAGAAAAATGGCCAGCATATAAGTCAACTATAGTACTAGCTCTATTCCTTTTTCTCGATCACATAAAAGATTTGCGTGTTTTTTATTAAAATAGAAATAAAATTTGATATAACACGCCTTAGTCGTGCCTAGTAGGTCAGAAGAGTTGTTCATGAACACTTAGACCCACCCTACCTTACTAACTCTATCTTACAAATAGTGTCATTATACTAATTTCATATATATTTTTTGTCCTACAAATGGTATATACTTTTGTAACTTCAGCTGACTTAATATAATAAAAGGTAGTACGAGTGGTAAAGCCATGCAAATTAAAGTCGTATGACATTTGTTTTTGACTAATAACGATGACTTTATAGTTTGAGACGTCGACAGAACTATATTTATTTAAGGCATGTTTAGGCCAGTCTCGATGGACAATGTCACTGCACGGTTTCACATACCAACACGTCATCGAGATTGAAATGAAACCATCTATGAAATAACCTCAGCTATGGAGCATTTCACTTTGTTGTTTCCAAGGCTAAGCAAAGCATTTAATTGCTGCAAAATGATTGGATCACATGCAAGATGGTGAAACGATTTGGCCCTCAGTGGGGATTTCATCTCGTTTCACCGTGTGGGAAACAACGCCCGTGGAGTTTCACCATGGTGAAACTACTTCCTTCTCTCTCCTCTTCGTTTCATGCAAAAAGTGTAGTTTTGCTGACATGTCGCTCTAATAAATGTGTATGACATCCTGGTGAAACCCTCACCGAGACTGGCCTTAGTGATCATAGTTTATCCAGCTAATAAAGCTATAATATGGTATTGAAACTAAACATCGATTCATAAGCCCTACCTCTGAAAGAGTGCAGCGGAAAAGCTTTGCTCTAATATGATTAGAAAAGTTAGAGGTAAGCAACTGAGTTTATAAGAAGAACCTGACAAAAAAGGCCAACACAACTCACTCAGAAATTCAGCACTTAACTCGATGTCTCGATCTAACACCTGAAATAAAACAGTTTACTTAACAGACTAGCACAACATAACACTACTAAAAAAGAAATTGAAGTGGGATGCCCAGACTGAGTTAATGATGCCCATGGCGATTAATTAAACATACGATTAAAAAAACACAAATCAATCAACTACATTCATAATCAAAATCTGGAATCGGAGCGTTCTCGATATCTAGTCTCTGCATCTCCACATCGATCAAAAGTGATCAATCGATGGGTGAAACATCGACGTGCTTGAGGTGTATTGTCATCTCAATTGCCATTAATGGTGGCAAGCGTGAAGATGGAAGGGAATGACAGAAGGTAGTTCAAGGGCAAAGTTGTTGTTTATGGCTGTTTTTTTGGTGTATTTTTTTTCATGATTGACTTGCATAATAAATATTGGAGATGCTCCTGTATGTCGATTTCACATCTAAATTGGTGAAAGTTTCTTTGGTCATTGTTCATACAATTGTATTAACACGTAAAAGGTCGGTGAGAAACTTTTTAAACCCGAACACTCCAGTTGTAGCGTTTTTGACTATTTGTTTTGTCGAAACAAATAAAAAACATAGTCCATACATGCCAAATTGTGTCTTATCAAGACTTAATAGTTTACTGAGACAAAGAGCATGCTTTGCCATTGGTATGAAGTACTCCCTTTCATCCGTGCACATCTCATATTAGAAGAAGTCAACTAATTAATTTTAAGTTTGACTATACTTATAGAAAATAGTATTAACATTTATTTACCAAAAAAAATTACTATGAAAATACATGGCATGATTTATCTAATGATGCTTCTTTAGTGCCATATATATTAGTATGTTTTGTATATTCAATCAAACTTGAGATTGATTTTTTTTTTTGAAATTTGAGATGTGCATTTATTTTGAAACTAAGGGAATATCTAGCTCTTCTTTGCATATAGCTCTAGCTCTGAAAACTGAAATCCACAAAGAATTCAAGGTGTATGATAAAATATTATCCAGAATATACCTGTTAGTATGTCTATAACTTCAGCTCCAATAAATTTTGGAGCCAGAAATGCCCAGCTATGAGCTCAAGCTCTATGAAGCAGACCCCTGATTAGAGCTAATCTGCGTGTCATAACGTTGTTTAGCTTATCTTAAATATATATGTCACCAGGTAGTTGGCTGCTTGACCTGACTATATATTAGCAAAACCATGTGACATGCGATGCGATAAGCTTGAGTTTGAGTACTCAAACGGGTCCGGGCCCCACGCGTTGATTTTTCCTGTTGACCTAGGATCGTACTGATGACATCCGGGCCTTGTTTAACCAAAATCCAAAAACTTTTCAAGATTTTCCGTTACATCAAATCTTAAGATATATACATAGAGTATTAAATATAAATGAAATTAAAAACTAATTACACAATTTAGTCCAAATTTACGAGACAAATCTTTTGAGCTTAGTTAGCCCATGATTAGACAATAATTATCACAAACAAACGAAAATGCTATAGTGTCCCGAAAAAATTCGGCAAGAAACTAAACAAGGCCCCAATATGGCTGTCAGTTAGAGAAATTTGGCGATGTAAAATAGTATCGCAGTTTGTACGTACGGTCTTAACGAACAGTCCTTGATGCACGCACGCATTATTGCAGGTCCTGGAGATGGGCATCATCGTGCACTCGGTGGTGATCGGTCTGGGCATGGGCGCGTCGCAGAACGTGTGCACGATCCGGCCGCTGGTGGCGGCGATGTGCTTCCACCAGCTCTTCGAGGGCATGGGCCTCGGCGGCTGCATCCTGCAGGCGGAGTACGGCGCCAAGATGAAGGCCGGGCTGGTCTTCTTCTTCTCCACCACGACGCCGTTCGGGATCGCGCTGGGGCTGGCGCTCACCAAGGTCTACAGGGAGAACAGCCCCACGGCGCTCATCGTCGTCGGGCTACTCAACGCGGCCTCGGCGGGGCTGCTCCACTACATGGCGCTCGTGGAGCTCCTCGCCGCCGACTTCATGGGGCCCAAGCTGCAGGGAAGCGTCAGGCTCCAGCTCCTCTCCTTCCTCGCCGTCCTCCTCGGCGCCGGCGGCATGTCCATCATGGCCAAGTGGGCGTAGATGACTGCGCGTGAGCTGAGGCTACTGTGTGTCTACTGTTACACCAACACCGCCGCCGTATGTATCTGCATCGCTGTTGTATCATTACACGCGCCCTTTGTTGGTTGCTCCGTGCTTCTGTCTCATCGTCAATAATCAGACTCTAATAAGCTAGGTAGAAGAAGCAGATTAGTGTTGTTGTATGTCATGATTGTGCAACGTCCACGGTAGACTATCCGTCGGTAGTCGGTATTACCATATGCAATGCAAGTAGTACTCTATGTAACACATTCTGTTGTTATATTAGGGAGTATCCTTCGTATCTTTTTTTTTTTGACAATAGTATCCTTCGTATCTTGTTGCTTCACAGAATCAGAATCACAACATCCAGCATTCCCGCTAAATCATGTGTGGCCGGTCCTAACACCGCGCGCGCTGTACCACTCGAACAAAGGAAATGATGTATTTTGTCTTGGTTCTGCCTATACAGATAATTACGGGATGAACAGTAAGTATCTTGGCCTTCTCTCGCCCATTAGCATATATAACATCCTCCCCCTATTTGCCTAGTATAATTAAATATAGGTTTTTTCATTGCATGCGCCAAAAGGAGACACATATATTTTTCTGGATTTATTCTAGAATTTAACAGCGTTATGCTTTCAATGGTAGGCGACGTGTCCGTCGATAGCGAGGTCTGTGGTGACTTCATCAATCTCAAGATTTGCTGATCCAACTCATTTCTTCAGAGATGCTCATAGGGATATGGTGCATATGCGTACGTTTATGTGAGTGAGTGTATACTCGTGTATGTGAGCGTCTGCGTCTGGGACTCGCAAAAAAAAAAACATTGTCAATCTTGGTTCAGTTTTTTTTAACAACTGCCTCGAACACGCACCATATAGTTAATGGTGGACTAGTGGCCCAATCACCAATCAGCCCAACTATAGCCCAATACATTTCCAGAAAAAAAATATAGCCCAAGTTCCTTGGCACAAGCATTGCCGCATGCATATGTTTGCTATTCACTTTGATATAATGGGTGTACGGAACTTGAGGCTCATCGAAGAGAAGGGGTATGTTAGGTCGCTAAAAACCTATCCTAGGAATTTATTTGATTCTAAACTAGATAAACTAAAAGAACTACGTACTAACGTAAGATGTGCACTTAGGTTCATCTAGTGTTCTCTATTTATGCAAATCAGAGAACTTGGAGTTGAAGGAGCCACTTCGGTGTATGTTATGACATTCCATTTCTCTGTTTTGAATTTTATATTATATTATGTTCTAGATTCTTAAACTAGGCAACTAGAAAACGGTGAAATCAGTACATATATTTACATACTCCTTGCATCCAAAAAGAATTTCATTATTTGTTGAGAAGCCGGTCAGTCTCAATTTTGACAAAATATGCATAAAAAGTTTCTAATATTTATGACACGTAATAGGTATTATTAGATGAATGATAACATAGATTTTCAAAATAAACCTATTTATTAGAGATACAAATGCTGATATTATTTTTATATAAACCTACTAAAATTAATAAAGTTTGACTTACTACTACAAACCTAGATGATATTCTTTTTTTTGGAATGGAGATAGTATTCGACTACTGTCTTCTAATAGTAGATAGGTTAATTGTTGATAATTGTATTTATTTTTGTTTGATCGTTTTTCAATGAAAAATTGAACTATAGATCATTTGTTTGTTCGTTTGTTTTTTTTCATGTGGGATTGTAAGGATGTTCAGGACTTGGAAGTCAAGCGGTGATGTGTTTTGCCGATTTTGATGATCTTTATATTGGCCATGGTAATGGTATTCATTTTGGTAAATTCATTCCACTTGTTTACAGTCGCATCCCCCTCTTCTGGCTCATACTAAAGTAAATGTCCAACTGTGTAAAGCTAGTTTGTAGTGGCATACATATCTTAGTAGACACAATTATTTGGGAACAGTCTAAGACAGTGTCATTAATACTATCCGTGACTCGGAGCTGGCTGAGTGTCGGTCACAAAATATAATTTTTTTTTTAAAAAAAAAGAACGTCTATACAATTGCACTGATTCTATGGACGATCGAATCCAATGGTGTATATGCCGTATGTTAGCTAAACTTGTTGGAATTCGGAAACCAGCTACAGGAGTATGCAGTTGTCACCCATCAAGAAATGGCTGGAAATAATTTTTAAAAAAAAAGTGCTGAGATGAACCGAAGTCACCAATGGACGGCTAGGTATCTACTCCCTGAGCATTTGCCTTGTTTTAACCAGCCGAGGCCTCTATCATTTCGGCCTCACGCTGCCGCTGCGTCGCCCGCAGCATTGTCGGCCAAACCAGCGGCCTGTCGATCGGGCGCCCACTGTACTATCCATCTGCAGCTGCTTGCTGCCACGGCTCGCTCGCGCTCATTGGCACCTGGACCCCAGGAAAAAGGTGGGGTCATAGGTGTCAGCCACCGATCGAGGGAGTGGGCGCGTGCCCCGCTCGAGCCCAGGGAGTACGGAGCTGTACGGCACGCGACAGGGTAGGGAGGCGCGCGTGGCCTCCCCGTTCCCAGCTCGTGGCCACCACGGCTTGCCCGTAGTGCCCCTTTGCGTGCGTCACTCCATCACACCACTTGGCCTGCAAAGTCAACGCCGCCGTCCAGAGTGATCAACGGTCGAGCTAGTCTTGCCTCAAGATCTGCGCTTCGTTTTATGTTAGTGTGTGTGTGTGTGTCACCAATGGACATGCATGGCCATTTTGGTTCTGACTTCGCGAGCTGCATGGTGTCACCCACCTTACAGTGCCGGTGAGTGGCGCGTAAAGTCAGTCTCAATGCATAGTTTCATGGCATAATTACCAAGACTATAGACTAGGTAACCGAATCACTGGGATGAAACTGCTCTCTCATCCGATGAAACTCCTTCATTTAATGACTCTGTCAAGTCAGCAATTTTGCTTATGTTACACCTTATTTAATATGCATGACACTCTCATGAAACATGCATTGAGACTGACCTAATAACATGCTCCCATTCCATGAGAGTATGAGACCATGCAACTCGTCGTCGACTCCTCCTATAAAAAGGCCTGCCGAAGCTCATCGCGAATTCGAAACTGCAAGTCCACACACACACACAGTGTGACACAACACACTCACATCGTCACAAACACACATAAAAAAGCTCCAATCCAAGAGAGAAATGTCTTCGAGAGCATTGACAGCAGTCCTCATCTTCAGTCTCCTGTCCGCCTCACCGTTTGTCGCCGCCGTCTCCGCGCAAACGGAGCCCCAAGCACCGCCCGCCGACGGCGCATGCGGCGGTCCGGCCGTCGGGGGCAAATGCCACAGCGTCACCAGCGCGCTGCGCCTGAAGCTGATCGCCATCCCGTCGATCCTCCTGGCCAGCGTGCTGGGCGTGTGCCTGCCGCTCTTCTCCCGCTCCGTCCCGGCGCTCCGCCCCGACGGCAACCTCTTCGTCGTCGTCAAGGCCTTCGCGTCGGGGGTCATCCTCGGCACGGGCTACATGCACGTGCTGCCGGACTCCTTCAACGACCTCAGCTCCCCCTGCCTGCCCCAGAGGCCCTGGGCGGAGTTCCCCTTCACGGCGTTCGTCGCCATGCTCGCCGCCGTGTTCACGCTCATGGTGGACTCGCTCATGCTCTCGTTCCACAGCCGTGGCAAGGGCAAGGGAAGCGCTGCCGTCGCGCACCATGGCCATGATCATGACAGCCCTCCGCCGCAGGTGCACTGTCACGGGCACGGGCATCTGGACGTGAGTGAGGCGACGCCGGAGGCCGCGGACATGGTCGTCGAGGACGACGTCGAGGCCGGCAAGGCACAGCTGCGCAGGAACCGTGTTATTGTTCAGGTAATCGATCGTATTCTCGTATTCTCGTCTTCCGCTATTCCTTGTTGTTGAGATCTTGGCATCGACCTCGCTCGCTCGATCGGCAGGTGCTGGAGATGGGCATCGTGGTGCACTCGGTGGTGATCGGCCTCGGCATGGGCGCGTCGCAGAACGTGTGCACGATCCGGCCGCTGGTGGCGGCGCTCTGCTTCCACCAGCTCTTCGAGGGCATGGGCCTCGGCGGCTGCATCCTGCAGGCGGAGTACGGCGCCAGGATGAAGTCGGTGCTGGTGTTCCTCTTCTCCACCACGACGCCGTTCGGGATCGCGCTGGGGCTGGCGCTCACCAAGGTGTACAGCGACACCAGCCCGACGGCGCTCATCGTCGTCGGCCTGCTGAACGCGGCCTCGGCGGGGCTGCTCCACTACATGGCGCTCGTCGACCTCCTCGCCGCCGACTTCATGGGGCCCAAGCTGCAGGGCAGCGTCAGGCTCCAGCTCGTCTCCTTCCTCGCCGTGCTCCTCGGCGCCGGCGGCATGTCCGTCATGGCCAAGTGGGCGTGATCATCTGTCTGCTGTCTGGAAAGAGGCTGACAAGGCCCAATCAATCAGGTGCAGGTGCCGTGTATATATTCTGTGTTTTGCACCCGCTCGCATGGTCAGTTGCTCACCGGTCACCGCTGCATCGTGATTGTCATCAAGGGGGGGGGGGGGGGGGGGGGCCAAATGTTTGTTTTCTTGAC
>Ga0182004_10002842_pt1 | contig 13601 bp, 13 predicted proteins | sample Sormic07211540_1_FD_120479 | JGI IMG/M metagenome (GOLD analysis project Ga0182004, IMG submission 120479) | Endophyte microbial communities from Sorghum bicolor roots, Mead, Nebraska, USA - 072115-40_1 MetaG | ecosystem: Host-associated > Plants > Roots > Unclassified | place: USA: Nebraska...
GGGGCTGCTGCACGCAAGCGTGCATCCGCGCGGGCCAGGGGACGCTGTACACGTTTGCCGTCTCCGTGAAAGCGCGTTGGGTCTGCTGCTGCACAAGATGACGAGAAGGAAGAGCACTCTACAACGTCACGCGGAGGGGAGAGCAGTCCACAACGGACACGAGTACTGTCCCGGTTTGTTTAGTGCCTCTGCTAACGTCGCGGGGAGGAGAGGAGCAGACGAAAAAATTTTCCAGACAAAAAAAGAGACTGAAATTTTGCCTCTTTAGTATTAGGTATAGATTCTAGATATATACCGCAAGATTCGATGTGATGCAAAAACTAAAAATTTTTAGCAAATAAACAAGGTCAGAGACGGGCGGAACACCGTCCGTCCTCAATCTCGGTCCTCCGCGGATTTTTCTGCCCATCACGATTCACGTGATGCACTCCTCAACAGATCGAGAGTACAACCCACGTACGCGTCGCATTGTTTTGCTGTACGTCGTCCGTACTCTGGGCTGAACACGTATACTGCCTGGACACGTACCGAACGAACGACGTACGACATGCACCCTCCGTTTCTAATAACGCAAAGGTGAAAGGTGTGCGCGTGTCGTCTGCATATGCATGGGCGTATACATGGCGTATGAACATCTGAACAATCGCCCACTGGCTGTCCACTGCTGCTGCTGCTAGTGAGTGGTACACGATGTGTTTCAGATACACACCGTAAAGCGTACAGCAGGCTCCTCCGACCGAGTCAGTATGATTGGCGTCAGAGCATGTTTCATGCAATTATAACCATGATGTCATCGGTACATGTTTAAAGCGAGCCGAGGAATGTATAAAGCTGGGGCAGAAGGCTTGCTGGTCAGGCCTGGGTATAATTGCCTCATAAAGCCTGAACTTGCGTCGGCTACAAGCTTATACTACTACAGAAATGCATGATTTGGAGCGCCAAAAAGGATCCGTCGGCTACCGTAAAAACTCTTGCCTCGTAACTCATTTAAGTATGTTGTCTAGGCAATGCATGCATTTACATATATATACTACTGTACGCCTTATATGCATTTTCAGAGTTTGGATGGAAGTTATTCTCAAGCCAAATTGATGCTTAGTCTCCTTTTCTCTCTCACTTTTGTCTGGTTCGTGTGCTCGTTTTTGAGTTATTATATATATGTGAGCCTATTGTTTGGATGGGGATGGGGATAGGGATTGGGATATGGGTAGGAGATATTGTATCCTAGCCATCTGTTCTTCACGCCTCGTTTAATAATCCTAATCATTCATTAATTTCTCTTTCCTCCTTATCCCACTCTCTATATCCTAGTAGTATCTAAACGGCATCTAAGTGCTTTTGTGGATGTTCAAGGCTGTGTAAATCTCGAATGATGTAGGGGCTGAGACCTTTTCAATTGCTTGATGAAATACATATCCCTTGATCTAAAAAAGTTACCTCTTGGTTCTAATATTTATTTGTGTTGCATACTACAAATTTGTACCACACGACCTAGCTTAAACTTCTGGCTATATAGGCCACTACTTGTCAATTGTTGTGCATGAAGCATGGTAATGCTTAATCTACTCAACTCTGGCCTTACCCGACATACTTAGTGTGAAGGCTACAACATCTCTGGTCTATAAACATGCTAAATATGGGTGCTCTATGTCATAGTTGGGCTCTTTTAGGCAACACGCGACCGGATTACACGCACTTTCTTCCACGTACGTGTTCATACTTGATACACAACTTAACAATATCATAAAAAGTGAAAACCTAATATATACTATATTGGCCTTTCATTATATATGTCTTTGTGTATTATGATGCAAACTAATCTAGCAGTCATTTTTTTATAACATTCATTTTAGATTATATGGTTTCTTAGCAGCTAATATACAATGGGAAAAATTGCCACGGGATATTGAAAGTGATGTCACGCATGGAGTCAGCAACACCGGATACATTGATTAGTGACAAATTTACTAATCCCTCCATGCAAATTATAAGTCATTTGACTTTTATATATGATACATCCACTTTACTATGTATATAGATATAATAACATATACGTCTAGATATATAGTAAAATGGATGAACCAAAAATTCAAAGCGACTTATAATTTAGAATGAAGGGAGTAAGAACACCAAGTCGAATAAAATAATATTTTCTGAGTGAGTAGAGTGAGAAATATGACGATATGTTCTTTTTGCCCTCACTCTTTTTACTTCCTCACATTCTTCTCTTCGTTTTTCTCTCCCGCACCAACTTCCACACACCTCCCACCTTCCTTTTCACCCAATCACCCATACTCACCTGTTCTCGTCGCCACCGTTAACCGTTGCTAACGCGCGCCATCTCCGTGCAGGTGGCGCCAGATCAACTTCAACATTGCCAATGACGCCACTAATTCCGCCAACTAGGATCCCCCACCCCCCAAAAAACTCTGCCACTCGGATGAGGGAGCATAGGGTCACCATCTCTGCCAAGGAGGAGCAGGTGACCTCATGAATGAGCTCCCCGCAACCACTTTCATTGTTTCCCAATCGCTGAGGCATCCTTTTCTTCTCATATTCTATTGCTCTTATGTTCCCTTTGGCAGGGCCGTCGAGATGGCCTCCTCCCTAATCGTGTTCGGTGCCAAGAACAGACACGCCGCTAGCTAGGAGGCTCCTGTTAGAGGTTGTGAGCTTGCCATCTGCCTAGGTGTTCATCAGAAGAGGATGATGAGAGGAGAAGAGTTAATGTGGGGGAGGGCAGAAGAAGAAAGAGTTATGGGGGAAAGGACATTATATTTCATCGTCTCTCTGTACTCACCTGAAAAATATTATTTTAGTGGGCATGATATGTTTCAATAAATTTGTCACGAGCCAGGGAGTCTAGAAGGCTATTGAACTTTTTTCAGTGTGTCAGTTAGGTAGCAGCAACACGACATCACTTTTAGTGTCCCATAGTAAATTTTTACTGATACAAAGTGTAGCCACCTAATTTGATTTGTCTAAGGGATGTAGTACGTAGCATGAGCAAATGAAGTAGTATTTGGTAACTGATACTTTTGACCACTCAGGTCACACGATGCATATACGTTTAAGCAATCCAAGCATGCCCTACTACAATACAAATCACATGTGGATGCAACGCCAACTACTAAGTGTTCACACGATCGAACAACCCACACAATCCAGCTAGCAGGATCGAGAACATGTATGGAACAACCAAAGACATATGGATCGAGCACGCTTGCTAGCTAGCTTTCCCTTGAGGACGCAACGGGAAGAGCTCCAGGGTCACATCATCGGTGTAGTAGTCGTCAGCTACCTCCTTAGCGGCATCGTCGCCGCCGCCACCATGGACGACATCGCCATCCCAGGTCCTGCACCTCCGCTTGCGGCTCGATGCATCTTCACACGCTTCTTCCTTTTTCGTCTCAACTCCATCCTGCATGCATGCGTGGCAGATTATGATACTGCTGTTCACTGCATTTAAATTTATTTAACTTTATGCATGCGTACAAATTACTGTATGTATATACGTACTTTGGTTTCAGCAGCTGCTGGTGATAATGGTAGCAGCGTGGAAGTGGCGGTGGTGCTAAGGGTGAGGAGGGCAGCTCGCTTCTGCTTCTGGCGCTCGCGGGCTTTGTGGTTCTGGAACCAGTAGAAGACGTTCTTGCCCTCGATTCGGCCGTACTTGCCGAGCTCCTCCGTGATCTGCTCGATCTGGAACGAGTTGGGCGTGCGCATCCCCCCGCGGTAAAGCATCTCCAGCACCCTTATCTGATCCGGCGACGGGTTCCACCGCGTCGTGCCACCCGCCGTCGGCACTTGCACCTGCAGCTTGCACGCAATGCAAAGATACGATCATCGGTTAGCTAGCTAGATCGATCATCAAGTCAGTCAGTAATGCATGAGTCTCTCTTTAGTTTATAATCTATCTAACCGTGCAGTTTAGCAGCCTCGAAGAAGCATTCCTGACGCGAGCAAACTCAGGAAGGACGACCATCTTCCTCGCCTCAGGGAAGGAGATCTTGGGCGCAAGCGGGCGCAGACAATATTGCTGGAGGGCCAGAGGGATGGCAGCAGATGAGCTCTGAGATGCTACTAGTGAGATGGATGGTGGAGACGACGGCGGCGGCGAGCCTGCCGCCGCTTTGTCCAAGTAAGCCACATGGAGATGGTGAAGCCTCATGTCAATAAACTTATTTGTAGCTAGCTACGTTTCAAATAACTTTGTAGAGATCGATGTCGTAGCAGATCGAGCAAGAGAGTGTATGTAAAAACCGGAAAGCAGCTGATGAGAGCTAGGGCTATACTAGGTGAGGTGAGAAGAGATCGGGGCGTCCTTGCGTGTTTATATATGGGGAGACCGGAGACGATCGATGGAGAAAGCTACTAAAGGTTTGAGTGTTGTGTGAGATCGAGGTAACAGTCAAAAGGCGTGCTCTCATGGCCGGCCGGGGGCGACAGGGAATGTGGGAGAGATTGCTGATGGGAAGGGCGTCAGCAATGGTGGTGGTGGTGGTGAATCGCAATCATCAGCGGAGCCACGAAAAGCAGGCTCAGTAATAAAAGGTGAAAAGGTAAAATTCTCGCATGGAGCTCACCTCTTTTCACCTTTCCTGTCCAAATTCATGACGATTGACAAGGAATATATGAGGAGGATATCAACTCTCTCGGCTCTGTACGTTCGCATGCTGTTAAAGCGAGAGTTTGAATCCAGCCTAGTAGCTACGCCGGTTAATCTTCACCTAAACTAGAGTATTCGAAGGGCATGTTACCAGATCACGCGACAGCTATAGCTTTTTAATTACCTCGCTAATCAAAATGGACACTTCACTGCAGCTAGAAAGTTCGTTTTCTGTACCAGGTCGTAGTAAAGTTCAGTGACCTTCCTTATATATGCATGTTGCTGAGACTGAGTTCATCAAGTAGTTAGTTTTTTTAAAAAAAAAGAGTTTATTAAGCAACCAAGTAATTTAGCAACCTTCTACTCCCTCCATTTTAAATGTGCTAATTAAAAACGAAGAGAGTAGTGCTAGGTAGGAGTGATAAGTAAATCTTCATCTAACAATTAACCTCGATCTCTTGGTAGCTTGCTTATTACTGTCTACTCTATCTCATGGAGTATGTATGATATCGTTGGATTAACACTCATCTCTCTCCCTTGTCTGTAAACCTGTACCTCATGCATCTGCATGATTGCACATCATAAACCACATAAAGGCCAACAAAGAGATGCAAATCTCTTGCCACAATCTGTAAGATTGGTTTTGCCATACCTATATGTAGCTAGGCACATAGGCCTATCAAAGATTAGACCATCTAAAAAACCTCTATATCAGACCATCATCAGTGAAGCTGCAACACGCTAATATATGATTGGAAAAAGCATGCATGCAGACGAAAGCGAGAACCAGCATGATGGATGCTGAGGTTGACCTCGGAGTTAGTGCCGCCATCACCCGTTAGACCTGGAACAGGATACTGCACAAACACCATGCATATAGATAAACTAGTAGAAGCTAAAGGGATATTACTCCTAGCTATATCTCTCCACTGAAACAAAGAACATGTATTCATTCTCAGCTCCTAGCTCACGTCTTTGTATCCCACTTACGTATTATAGGAAGTTTGGCTATCAAATTTTAATGGTTGGAGTAGCCAAATTGTGTTAGGTAATTTACAAATATACATCTTTTATGCAGGATATTTCTAAGCGAACATACTGGCTGCGATTTTGAGCACTTTGCAGCATGATGATGAAATAAATGAGTCTTTTAGGTTGGTGAGCAGAAAATTAGAGACCACTATGTTGGTGTTTCGTATTTCTCGTTTCTCTGATCATCTGAGTCTATATAATAAGGCCAGTCTCAATTCCAACACACTCATATTTTGAAAAAATATTTTATCCTCGTGAAACTATCTCTACTCATATGAAACTTTCTCATTTCTCTTCATCAATACAATGTTATGTTGACGTATTTAATGCCTATAAAACTTCTATATTGAGATTGACCTAACTAATTAATGTAGACATGCAGAGCCGAGATGTCTCTTCTATTCTTATTTTAAGAGCAAGTATTATAGTGGGCTGTAAGCTGGCTAAATGCTGAGGTGGAGGAAAAAAGGATAAGAGAGAGAAGCAGAGTGTAAGTTTACAGCCAGCTTAGACACAAAAACCAAAAAACTTTGTGAGAGAGATAAGTGGGCCATGTATTAATAGTGAAGAGCTAACTATTGTATGGGTGGGCTGACAGAAGGCTGCAAGAAACCTTACAACCAGCAAGTGGGTTGTATTATTAAACTTGCTCTAAAAGAGTCCCGGCTATCAGCCTCGCGTGGTTTTCGGATTGACCTATTAATACTCCTAATAATTAACCCTGCTAAACAGAAGGCGGAAGCCCATTCCTAGCTAATGACAATTGACACAACATTCCTGGCTCGCACATCATTTTGGGGCGAAAGTTTGCCGGGTACACCCAGGAAAACGAGGTGCATGCATGCTTCCAGTTCCATGTGAAAGAGACTACATAGAGTATAGCATATTTTGCGCAGGAGGCCGGTGGTTCTCGTAATCACAACTGGTTGATCTTACATATGCATGCGTGCATGGGCTCTGGTCCAGGCATGAGATCAGACAGTCGGGCTAAAGCTTTGAAGTACTCCTAGTCTCCTACTAGCAAGCAATGTCTGGGGAGTGTCACACACACAATGCAGCATGCAGTGTCGGGGGGGCGTCAAATCGGTCGGGCTTTTACTCCCCAGTAATGATAGTATAACAAGAGGGGCTGATGAGGCAGACTCATTAGCATTTCGGTGAAATCGGGCGAGGCAGTGACCTAGACATGGGGATTAATTAAAGCATGCACGCAGCATGCGTATGCGCATTGTATTACCTCGGTCCTACGAGCAACTACAAGGGACTCTCTAAATCCTTTCTAAATACTAAGAATAAAGTTTTTGTTGAAAAACTATCCTCCAAGTAACTTTTCTAAATGATTTTCCAATTATATATAGTCATCTTCTATTCTAGATTTCTCACTAGCTAAAAATAGAAGACGAGAATGACTTTCAGAGTGTGCATGAGATTTAGAAAGACTATTGGAATGAAAAGATATAGAAACTTCCACACAGCTATGGTTTACAGAGCCACCAACTCTTCCGGCTCCACCTGCTCCTTCTATAATTTCGTCTGGCAGAACCACGCCCCCCCCCCCGCCCCCCGGGGTGAAATTCTTTGGGTGGCTGCTCATGCTCGGCAGGCTCCAATGCTAGACTAACCTTCTAAAGAAACACATCCTCAGTGATGACACCTGCGAGCTTTGTCATGCTGCTCCAGAGACAGGCGACCACTTGCTCTTCGAATGCACCGTCACCAAAGAGTTTTGGGAATCCTTAGGGTTTCGGCTCCCGAACTACCCCAGGCTGCACTGGCTCCTTGAACTGGAACTCCCGGCGGCAACGCCCACGAAGCTTCACTCCACGGTACTTCTTCTCTGCTGCTGGCAGTTGTGGCTACACCGACACGAAGTGGTCTTTAGAGGTCTCCCCCTTGCCGTCGACGCCTCCTCTCTGCCTGTCAAGATGCTTGTAAGCTTTGGGCAAATAGACTAAAAGTAGATGATAGATGGATCCTCCATCATTGGTGTAATCTTTTCACTCCTTCCCCTTAACCCTTCTCCTACCCACACTTTTTGTGGTTGTAAAAACTTGGCCATAAGCCACTTTGGTGCCTAGCACCCTCCATCATCGGCTTGCCGGGATCAATGGAATTTATTCAAGTGGGGCCCTCAACCCCCCCTCCCCCCGTGTTCTCTTCAAAAAAAAGATATAGAAACTGGTTTTTATGTAAGTGACTGTCCAAATAATGATTTAGAAAGGCTATTGGAGATACTCTAATAGACTCTTGATATCCTTTCTAAATGTTAGGGCTAGAGATTTTGGTAAAAAAAACTACACTCCAACAAATTTTCTAAATGGTTATTCAAATCTAGCTATCCTCTATTCCGGATTTTTCGCTAGCCAAATATAAAAGACGAGAATGATTCTTTAGAGTATGCACGAGATATAAAAGAATTGTTGGAGAGTGGAAAGATATAACAAGCAATTTTTATGCAAATGACTCTTTAAATGATAATGAACAACTTCAAGAGACTCTCTAAATCATTTCTAAATGCTAGGAATAGAGATTTTTGTGAAAAACTACCCTCCAACAGCTTATATAAATGGTTATGCAAATATAGTCATCTTCTATTCCAGATTTTTCGCTAGCCAAAAATAGAAAACGAGAATGACTCTCTAGAGTGCGCACGAGAGATAGAAAAATTGTTAGAGAGTGAAGAAATATAGAGAGCGATTTTCATGGAAATGGTTCTCTAAATGATGATTTAAGATTTGCAAAGGCTCTTGAAGATGCTCTTAGAGAGTGAAATTTAGAAAAACTCTTGGAGATGCTCTAAAATACTTTTTTCTAGTATTTTTAGGATACAATGTTTAATAAAGTTTACCTATATATTCCTATTTATTGAATGTAATTGTCTACGTTAATAAAAAATAAGTCGGACCTTAAAAGAAATACACAAAGATATTATTCATGCTACAATCTTAAATTGATATGGACCTAACCAAATGCCTAAAAGCTAAATCAAACATTTTTGGATAATTATTTATTTCTAAGAGCAACTCCAAGTAACTCTTTATATCATTCCTAATTGCTAGGAATAAAAAGTTTGATAAAAAAAACATCCAACGTTTTATTTATTTGGTTATTGAAATATAGTTATCTTCTATTTCAGAATTTTTACTATCAACGATAGAAAATGAGAATAGCTTTTTAGAGTACACATAAGATGAGTAAAAAACAATTGGAGAATGAGAAAATATAGAAAGTGATTTTTATGTAAATGATCTTTAAAAGTGAGCTTCAGAATGCTCTAAGGCATAAGTTTTTTTTTTTGACCGAGGGAGGATATACTAAATATTGTTATATGTTTGAATCAAAAAAAATATTGGTATATGTGATGTAACTGGTGTGGGATTAGTGAAAAGAGATCGTGTCAATCCCGATAAAGCGGTGAAATGCCAAAAGCCCGGAAAAGGGAAAAGCTAGCACGCAGGAGCAGGACGCAGCATCAGCAGCGTACGTCAAGCCGGCCGGCCGGACGGCCAGCGAGATCGGCGGACACGTTAGGCGGAAAGCTGCGTACATGCGAATCTGGGTCTTAAATTTCTTAATTAGAGATTTTATTTAGATTTATACTTGTTAAATATAAATAAATATATATCCAAGTAATACATGAGCCAACGAATACAAAATTTGTAGTACATTTCAATCATATAGTAATTAATTCACTATAAATATTTATCACAATTGAACCATAGAAACTATAGTTATGAATTATTCCAATTAATTAAAAAACATATATCTAAAGCGTAAAAACTAAAGGATATTATATTATATATGTTTATTTATAGATTTACTCATGTCGAATCCAATAAAATTAGATTTTTTATTTTATGTTTTTCTATAAGTTGCTATGGTTTTTTAAAGGTTTAGCTAAAATAAAAAGAAAGATAAAACCGCCTTTAAAACTACTTAGGGTGTTCGGTTTGGGGTGATAAAATTTAACAGATACTGTAGCATTTTCGTTTTATTTAATAATTAATGTCTAACTATGGACTAATAGGCTCAAAAGATTCATCTCGCAAAATGTTTTTAGTTTTATAAATAGTCTATATTTAGTATTTCATACATGTGTCTAAACATTCGATGTGATGGGTGATAAAAAAATCATCCCAAACCAACACAGAGCCAGAGATATAAGATGAACAGTTTAAAAAGTTTACGAAGGTGTTTTCTCTGATTTTAAAATTTATGGAGAAATAAATTATTATTAAAATATCTCTAATTATAAAATAAGTCATAATAAAATAATTAATAATTATACCATATTTTAAATAAGATGAACGGTCAAACAAAACGGCATAGAGTCCCAAATATCATTTTCAATAGAACGGTGCATCGTCTGTTTTTGCGGTTCGCTACTGAAGAGCTTTGGCTTGTGACTGTTTCGGTTGTGCAATCGTGCCTGTCAGTTTGTGTACTTGTGATTTAGCACTTTCTTATGTTACTTCTGAACTTGAGATTTTTCTTCTCTCGAATAAGGCGGCAAATGACATTTTATTGGATTTTTATTAGATGAAAAAAATAATAAGAAACTGAATTTATTTTTACAAAAATACAGCACCGACTCTATACTCACCAACACCTCAGGCCCAAACTACCCAACTCTAAACCCTGCTGGGAAAGCACAGCGCTGCAGATCCCCAGGACAGGAAAACAGAAATAAAAACAACTAAACTACAAACTACTCACTCCCGGATGCAACCCAGGAAGACAAAAGCCTATACTGTTGCGACTAAACCGTTTGCGCATTAGTTCTTGTCACCAACTGGTACTGCTCAATCTCTTCCTTGTATAGAAGGGCCACTTGTTTCGAATCTCTTCCTTGTATAGAAGGGCCACTTGTTTCGGTTGCAGCTAGATGTTCCGGAAAGTTCTACGATTTTGTTTCTTCCGTATGTGTTTCACCAGAAATAGATTATAATAATAATAGATAAAAATGTCATCAGAAACTTTCCTCTGCCTTCCCTATCTTCCACCAGAAGTTGAGATTTGAGAACCTAGTACTTGTGATTTAGCACTTTCATATGTTATTCGTACTTGTACTTGTGAACTTAGAGAGGTTGAGAATGTATACTATTGAGTTATCATATATGCACCGTTTCTAGCATTTGCAGCTAGTTCAATCCAACAGGTCCAAAACTTAAGTTAGAGAAGACCTTAGGGATCGTGCTTCACCCACGTGTTTTTGTTATTCCACAATCCAAAGGAGGCTTAGGGAGGCCACCACGACTCTGTAGACGCTTTCTGAGCAGCGCCGTGAAGTCAGCCAGTTGCAGAAGATCCATGTTGTACTATAGGGTCACATAGGGAGAAATAACCACTTGGCCATTTGCATAACACTTTGCAACATTCAACAGTAAAACATTAGACATCTGTAACATGGCATCGGATACAAGGTCTTCGGATGTTTAACTTAACCGTGGATGGAACTCTTTCCAAGATATATCTTTCGATGACCTTGAGTGCCTTATGTGCTTCCACTATCATCTCCCTGCTTTTGGAAAAGCACTCACCAGTTTTCCGACCCGAGCACCTAACAATATCGTCGGCATCCTCCAGCTGACTAAATATGCTGTCCAGTGTAAGATTTTCAAGTGCTGATGAATTCTCGAGAATATGACATGTTAACTCAACCATGCTCTTTGCAGAGCGGAAGCCATTGATCTGCACCTTCTTGAGCCTGTCATGCTTGTGTTCAGGAATCTGCCTCAGATATGAGGCGTCATCCCCAGTAACTGAATCATGATGCATGCTTAGCTGATCCACCTGCATAGCATCAATATTTAGTTAATAATGTCACTCAAACAATGGTTCCACAATAGACATTATATATCCTCGTAATATGAACAGTAACTCACACTCAAGATGAAAGTGTCCAAGACAGGAGAAGCATCTAGAAACGAAACCAAGGACAAATAATCATAGGCTCCGAAAGCAGTCTCATCAACATCATCATCAGCAAGACTAATATCCAAGTACTTGAGGTGGAGGAATTTGTTTGCTACCATTGGTGTGTTAACCCTCTGCAGAAAGATATCTCAAATTAATTATATTGTGGAGCATGACTACAGTTAGATGTCATAACACTACTATCTAATAATGTGAAGTTTAAGAGTATACCTCACGACCAGAATGTAAGGTCAGAATTTCAAGATGTGGTACAATTGAAGGAAGCTTGTTAATAGCGTAACTGACGCAGTTGACCTCCCGTATAAATTCCAGATCTAGGTTCTTAACTCGTGATGATTCTCCAAGTAAGAGTTGTACAGGGTCAATGTACAACTCAATAGTGGAGAGGTTAGGAGCTCTGCTCTCAATCACTTGCAGCTTGTCACATGAAGACACAGTCAACGAGCTGAGCCGATCTAGCCAGAATGGTATCTTCAGGCAGATTATCTCCATGCACGAGCAGAGTTCCAACTGCTCCAAACCAAAAGACCTAGAAATAAGACACTCTAATTCCTCCCCCGTGACAAGCACATGATTCAGACGCAGCTTTGTCAGACTCCTCAAGCAGTTAAATCCAACCAGGGGGCGGAAGGCACAATCATTGAGGTAAAGATATCGAATGGAGTTTCCACGTCCATCAAATAAAAGTGAGCAAGGGAAGTTGTAATCTGGCTTATTCTTTGTACTAGGTGGGAAAAGGATTACTTCTTCAATCCCTGGTGTAATGAAATTCTGAAGCCAACTATTAAAATGACACGTGTCCACATTAAGATGGTCATCAATTGCAATCTTGAGTGACTTCACGCCGACGCCTGAGCGATTTTTCAGAATGTGATCGACTCTGCTAGTGAATTTCTTCGTTCTGTCACTCTTTCGATAAGCATTTTGTTTCAAGCCTAGTGTTTCCTCGGTGAAGGTGAGCTTGGGGCGGCATCTCCAAGAACATAAAAAATTACTAGATACACAGGGAGAACGGGCAGAATCACGCAGTGGCATTAGGGAGTGTATATGGCACCAGATATCCTGCACAAGCTTGGAAAGGATTGTTGAACATTGAGATTGTTGTACTTCTAAAAGATTAATGGGACATCATAGACTCAAGTTCTATCCCAGGTGAACCCCTTCATGAGGTAGACAACTTCCACTCGTGCAGAGAACCTTTTTTTTACAGCCAGGGTGGTAATTAGTGGATTTCTTAAAAAGACATTTACTAGTAATTGCTGTGATCAACCATTATCACTAATTAGTCAACCATATTTTGATTCCAAATCCATTTTTTTGTAATATTTGCTTGTAAGGTTGTTATAGTGTTATAATATGTCGCCCATCATTTCAATTTTCACACATTGTCAAGTAGGCATTATGGACAGCAAGTAGGGAGATACATCGGTCTTAGTTAAAGATATCGGCATATCTGCATATGGCACAGTAGGATTTTAAAAAACAAGCCACCACTAGGTTGTAGGCTAGGCAGTTTTTACTTACTATATGGCTGCAATACCTTGAGGATGAATGGATGATTGCAATCTTGTATGGCCACTAATAATCAGGAGAAATACAAAGTGGAAACGACAATGTGCATGTTTATAGTAAATGCTCAAACTGGGGCAACCGGCTTAAGAAGAATAAACAAGTCTTTTGGAAATAAAAGGAGGTGAAAAGTTTATTAGTCAACTTGAAATTCTCAGTGCAGATTTTTGTCAAAAGTTGGAAGGCTCACAGGTTTCATAGGGAAGTGGTCTATCCAGCAATTCAGAATGCGGAAAGGGAACCATAAACCAGAGCCCTGTTACCCCTTGTGTTTAGTTCACCCCGAAATCCAAAAAGTTTTCAAGATTCCCTGTCACATCAAATTTTGCGGCACATGTGTCACACCCATATTTTAAGAGCAAAATAGGATGCATAAAAGACTCATATGTGCCCCAGAAACAGTCGCACACATAAGTAGACAAATCTCAAATGTACCATCGCAGTGTTTATTACA
>Ga0182004_10002843_pt1 | contig 13599 bp, 11 predicted proteins | sample Sormic07211540_1_FD_120479 | JGI IMG/M metagenome (GOLD analysis project Ga0182004, IMG submission 120479) | Endophyte microbial communities from Sorghum bicolor roots, Mead, Nebraska, USA - 072115-40_1 MetaG | ecosystem: Host-associated > Plants > Roots > Unclassified | place: USA: Nebraska...
TACATCTGGTAGTTATCTACTCGAGTAAAATCAATCTGGTTGTGATATGTTGCGACATATGTATTGATTTCATGGAATAATATAATATGTTGTTCGGGCTTGATCCAAGTGTCGTTGTGTCTTTCTTAGGTTGTCTACATGCCTTTCTTTTTCACTCGCTAGCAAACATGCGAGTGCGTTGTAACGAAACCTAATACATCTTAAAATTCTAACTCGCACAAATATGGTTATGAGTGAGCTGTAACGAAACCTAATATATCTTACAATTCTAACTTGCACGAATATGGTTATGAGTCTAGGTCACATACGGAACATGGAGAGCGCATGGGCATTTTGGAAATAGAAATTTGGTTGAAATTAAAGAAACTCTCCGCTCTTTAATATTAGGTACAGATAGAGATTACTACACAATTAGTTTTATCTTGGTATCTACACTACTAGTCTTATAAAACACCAGCAGTGAAAATCTATCACCACTGATTCAATTCGCGCCTAATTTGAGATTGATCAAAGTAAAGGACTTGTTCAAGCAGAGAAAAGAAAGAGCAATAAACACTTGAATAGTAGCGGGTAGTGCATCAGACATGCACCCGCAGGTCAGAGCTATTCAAGTAGTGCTAATTTATCTTTCTTGTCTCTCTTCGCAAGAATTTTTTGTTTTAAGTTCAAATTGTACACTTACATAAATGATATCATCCTCTATCCATCCATATTTTTGTGTGAATCTTCATGCTCTTGTTTGGTGCTACAATGGTTGTTCCTACATATTAATTCAGATATGTTTTGATGTATTCTTTTAAACGAAAGGATATCTTTAACATAAATAGACAATCAACACCACTAGGAATCAATTCTTTATAATAAATGATATCATATCCTACATGTATTAGAGCATCCATATCTCATTATTTCAGATTAAAGATTTGAAACATCATCCCTACCATTAATGTCTCATATACACTATACTAGTAAATCCTTGCTTTCCATTCATTCCTACATAGAGATCGAGAATTACACATATACTGAAGTTCATGCATAGAACATCAAGGTATTAATTGGAGCATATCCTGCTTCAAAGTTCTCTGAATACAAATAGACACTCAACACCAGTATAATAAATGATAGCATATCGTACCCATAGATTAGAGCATCCTATCTCGTTATTTGAGATTAGAAGATTTGAAACACTAATATCATCCATAGCATGCATTACATTGAAGTCTCATTCCTATATTATATATATACATGACACACCTACTCTCAAGTTCATATAACATCAAGCTTTTCTTGCTTTGGCTTTGCTCGTTCGTTCAACTACAGAGAAAGCACCAAGATGACAGCTGGGAAAGCAGCATTGCTCCTCCTGGTCGTGGCTGCGGCAGTTTGTCTAGTAGGTTCTGTGAGTGGTAGTGTTTGTACCCGGCAAGAGAAGGACCGACTCCTTCATGTCTGTGCCATAGTCATCGAGAAGGGGGCACCTCCTGGTTGGATCCTTGAGGCCTGCTGTCGGATGGCGTTAGAGAAGCAGGCAGCAACCGATAAAAAATGGTTGGACTGCATCGTCAGTCTTCTTACAGACAAAGACAAGCAGAAATATGACCCATCCAAGATCCGAGACCTTCAAAGAAAGTGCCCACCGCTTGGTCCTACCCCGGCATTATTTGATCTGGTGAAAAAATTACATATAGTTTTTATTGCACGTATATATATTGTACTACTGTTTGTAGTATGCATGTGCGATAATAAGGTATTAAACCATGTTTTCCCTAATGATAGCAGGTCTCACGGGTGTAAGCAGACTCATGCTATTGCTCATGGAGGGCATGCGTGACCGTGATAAGAAACTAGAGAGGAGATACATACATACTCCTAAATGTATCTGATCTTTCATTGAACAATAATATACCGGTATTGATCCATGTGGACATGTGATGTCGTTGCGTGGCAGTCTAATGCAGAAACCTAGTTTTTATATCATAAAGACACTACATAAAGAAACTATATATGCATCACACCCAATACAACATCTATAACTCTTACAAAATAAAATCCTACTAGCTATTTCTCTTGACATACAAGACATCCACCTCAGCAGTCCACTATACTGTCACTAGCAATTTCTCTTGACATATAAGGTGTCCACCTCAGCAGTTCACTATGATTTACAATTAAAGTTCACTAACACAAGAATTATGATATCCACGTCGGCAAGACATATCATCCATTATGGATACAATCTCTATAATTATGCTAATAAATCTATACATATATTATATCATCATGTTCTGCATTACCAACACCATACATGCATATAGATTTCTCCTAGTTTTTGTGCCAGATAAAAATTTAGCCAATCATTCAGTCCTCATTCTCTCTTCCATGGGCCTATCTGTCTTCTCCAATAGTCCTTCCCACCTGATGAAAAAAAAAGCACCGACTAGCGGGCTCTATCTCTATGGGCGACCGGCATTGAGCGGCTTTAGCATGGCCATCGGGGAGTGAATCGAACATGGCCTGCGGCGAGAGGGGCTTGGTCGGGGCGGAGTATGCGCACAAGCGGTCGGCAGCTAGGGGCAGTAGCCTGCATGGCCTATGAGCGGCTAGAGCTATACCGGGACTGGAGGGGTGGACGCATGGTTGGCTAAAATTTCAAGTTAGGCCTTGTTTATGTGGTAATTATTTATCCTATCATGTACTAATTAGGCTTAAAATATTTGTCTAGCAAATTACAATTAGTTATTTATTTTATCTATATTTAATGCTTCATGCATGTGTCATAAGATTCGATGTGACGAAAAATTTTAAAAAAATTTAAATTTTAAGGGTGAACTAAATGCGGCCTTAGTATCTAAAAGATTCAAAACGGGTTAGATTCGGACCGGACGCATGTTACCTGAAGGGCTAGCCTACTGGCATGCAATCTGGCCTAGTTGTGACACGACGTTTTGTTTCCTTTTCCTTTTAATTTTGTATATATCCTGCTTTTTTTCCTTCTAATAATGCTTTAGTGGACATTTTCTCTCAATTTGGTTCGTCTTATTTGTATTTTTATTTAATTTTTAATGAAAAAATATGTATGCTACAACTTAACATTAGATTAGGATTAGGGATGGAAATCATCGCAAGGAGGGGAAAAATTTTTTTAGTGAAATTAGGAGGGGAAATCCGAGAAAGGAAAATGCTCGTAAAGGAAATCTCTTTTTTTTTCTTTGACACAAGTAAAAAACGAGCCTTGGTGGGCTTTGGTGTATACGAACTTTAGCACGCTAGTACTAGTATAGGTTTACCTCTGTTCTCTGGGCTTCACTCCACATAGTGACTGGCTTAAGCAGTTGGGCCTTATCTAACAACTAATGGGCCGGTGTTGTACTGCGACAAAATACAAATTGATTGATGTGACCATACGACATGCATATTTACTTGAAATTTTTTTTCGAACAAAACCAAATAATCGGTGACATGTGAGTCTGCAGACAAACTACTGGAGAGCTAGATACTAGTATGTAGTTACTCAGGTCAGACCTTTGTTTTTCATGTACACCCAACTTCAGTATAGATCCGGATCCAAAAGTCAAAAGTCACTTGGATGAAAAGCTCAGAAATTCGATGGAGGGTTTAGATAAATGGTTCTACTGAAGTTGTACTCAAAAGCATTTTCCATTCTGTCTGTTCTACAGCTTCCTCAGCAACATGTTCTTATGCACATCGTCCATGTGCGATCAAATTAAAACCTGTACAAATAAGAAAACTCATTAAATATTTCCGAAACTTGGAAACAAAACAAAGATCCAGCAAATAAATAATGTCAAGAAGCTGATCCGGTTCCTCCACTTCCTGAACCTCAAAAGAGCTACTGAAACTAGTTCTCGATCCTGATTCCTCAAAGTAGTCATCCACTTTGATCACTGGGGCACTGAAACATGATTAGAGATTTTGAAATGACAATTGACAATGCAAGAGGAACGACTCCCGTTTCCAATATGACACCTTCACAAAATTCAGAACCACCTCAAGCACTTGATCTTAAAAAAAGAAAACAAAATACAATCCTCATCAAAACCCTTTGATTTTTTTTAGTTGGAAAAGGATAATGCTACTGTACATGTAAACCTTCCTGACACAATTATCTATGTTTATTTCCAATGCAGCTTTGCTTGCTTATCTAGAGGTTTCTGTGCCCAAACTAGCCACACTGAAATTTGGCAACAATAATTCTGTTAAGGTTTCATTACCCTACTACACACACATTAGCGAAGACTTCAATGAATGCCTCGCCGTACCATTTCCAGCTTTATGTACACTTCCACACACCACAGACAGGAAACTAGCCAAGGAGTGGCCACTGGCCAGAGACCACCTGTAGCTGCCCAATCCAGTCACTTCCTCACCAACGTGACAAACCCCTAGCTAGTTCACCAATGTTTAATACTGCAAACAGCCTCTCAATCTTGAAATTTTTTTGTTAGGCTGCTCCTGCTCTGGCAGCTTGACCTATTTCATCAGCTTTTCATAACAGATATTTGCCCAACACCACCTCCCTCTTGGGGGATGCTCACATTATAGGTGAAGCAGTATTTTCTAAAAAAATATACTAGCAGTTACAAATAGTAGAAGGATTCACAGAAGCAAAACAGATTTTACTGCTACTTTAAGGTTCTGTTCAATCTATGACTGCTTTTTATCCAATAGGATCCCCTTTGTTAGCAACGCACAAGCTAAACTTGACTGTCATCTCTTGCCTGTATAATTTCTGGACCCTCTATTTTTTTGCATTTGGTGGCCCAGTCTGATAAGCATAATTCGAACTAACAGCCAAATAATCAGAATTTGTTAGTATTACTACTAATGTTTTGGGACAAAAAGGATCCTTTAATTTGCAAAACGATAATGCTAATATACATGTAAACCTTGCTTCCTAACACAGAAGAAGTTTACATGGCATTTCCACTTCTCTAAATTTCCAAATATTTTCAAGAGGTTTATTCCCAAACTAGCCATACCCTATACCCAAATTTAGCAGCAAAAAAACTGATTAAGGTTCTTATTGCAATATTGCACACAATTTTATTACATACCAGATCAGTATTGGTGGTTTGGTCGAAGATAATTCTGACAGTCACCTTTGTCACTAACAGGTTTGTCCCTGTGGCAGGAGGCTCAGACCATGCTGATCCTTTAGAGAACTTTGATCTAATTTTTCTTGATCCCTAAACAAAGACTAGCTCGGCTACATTTATATCATCTAGGTAAATTAAGAAAGTAGGAAATAGGCAACAGACTAGAAGTCTAGGACTAACTTTTCCTAACACTAACCATTTAGATAACATCACTAAACTAACATCTCGCTTTCCACAACCACAACACATTAGCTAAGAATTCAATGAATTCTTCACCACACCAATATACCATCCTTGTTGCCTCATTCCAGCTTTTTGTGCAAGTTTAACAAAGAAATCTTGCATAGTTTTACTTCAAAGTTCAAAAGGTAATTTTATCACATATAGCATGCCCTGTCCCTTCCCTTTATTAAATTAGTTACTCCACCTGGAACTAAGCTTCTAGCCATTGAGTTTGGATACAGCTATCAAAACATGATCAGGACACCTATACCAAACATTAAATTATAATCCAGCGCATGATAATTTCAAGCATTCTAGGACTCCCAGATGGGAGTAAGACGCCTAAACCAAATTTAGTCTTGCTGCATGCTGAACGCTCAGGTACAAGAATTTGAAAAATATTTTGCTACCTTTTAAGATCATTTACAGGGCAGAAGCAAAAGAGATTCTACCTATCTACAGTGGTAAACAATTGGTGTATAGCCATAAGCACATGGTATCTCGAGAAAGAGCATATTTACCTGATAGGATATAGCTTCATTGCCCTGCTCATAGCCACTTTACGCACAGCAACCCGGTGGTGCCTCCTTCTGAAAGAAGGCTCATGTTCTTTGGTCACAGATGATGTGGACCCTTCATTTTCCCATTTGTTGAGAAAATGGCCATTGGAAGCTGGCCTCTTATTGCCTTCATTCATGGACTCAACATAATGTGGAACATCTGTTATGTTGCAGCTGTTTTTACCTGTCCACCCAGCTGTCTGAGGTTCCTCCTTGTCACCTCTCTGTGTCGTCACTCCTTTGTCTGAAGACTTATCTTTTGCCATGGACTCAGCACAAGGTGCAATAGCTGATCCATTTTTTATGCTTCCCTGACTGCACACACCAGATGTCCATTGTTCCTTCTGGCCACCAGAGGGCTTTTCCAATAAACCATGTGAGGAATCTTCCAAATTATACAGCAAGGGGGCACTGCCCAAATTTTCTTGTTCAATCATACTGCTCTTTTTCTCAGACACAAACTTAGGTGTGGGGCTAACAAAAGGGGGAAGATTGCCATCACAGTTCACATTGATGCTTCTGTCAGCTTCATCTTCCTCCCTAAACCGTTTCTTGCCTCTTGGCTCCATGATAATGTATTTTTGTTGTTCCCCAGCACAACCATTCTCTTTGTCTTCTGCTACACCAAGATCTGAACTTTCTTGAGGAATGGTAGTTCTACCTTCACTGTATCCTGAGGCATGCTCGGCGCCATCATGAAATTTGTCCTGTTGGCCCATTGGTAGAGTGTCACTGCCTCCTGCTGCTAAATCAAAATCTGAACTTTCCTGAGGCATGGTAGTTCCATCTTCGAGGTGACCAGAAGCATGCTCAGCACATTCCCGAAGTTTGTCCTCCTGGTTTGGCAGTCGGCTGTTATTGGTGCCTGTTGCTGAATCCAAATGCGAACTTTCTTGAGGCATGGTGATTCCATCTTCGAGCTGAACAGAAGCATGCTCAGCACATCCCTGAAGTTTGCCCTCTGGGTTTGGCAGTGGGGTGTTATTGGTGCCTGTGGCTAAATCGAAATGTGAACTTTCTTGAGGCATGGTGATTCCATCTTTGAGCTGAACAGAGGCATGCTCAACACATCCCTGAAGTTTGTTCTCTTGGTTTGTCAGTGAGGTGTCACTGTCACCTGTAGCTAAATCAGAATTTTGAGACATGGCACTTCCATCTTCGAGCTGACGAGAGACATGCTCAAGACATTCCTGAGGTTTGTCCTCCTGGTTTGCCAGAGGGGTGCCAGTGCCGCTGTCGCCTATGGCTAAATCAACATCTGAACTTTCTTGAGGCAAAGTAATTCCACCTTCGCGCTGACATGAAGCAAGCTCAACAACTTCATCCTGCTGGTTCTTCAGCTGTGGGGTGTCACTGACACCATTGCCTGAGGCATGATTACCACCTCCTGGTGCCTCTGCAGGAGGTAACATGTACTGCGAGGAGTCCTCAGAGGTGACTGGATGGCCGGCATTTGGTTCAGCATCAGCAGTTCCACACTTGGCATCCTTGCAAGCAGGTGGGTGAGGACGAAGCTCGTGAGCCTCAACCAGGAGGCGCCTTGGCCCCTTGATCCACTCGAAAGCAGCTTCCACGACCACCGAATCAGTGAGCTGAAACCAGGAACCATCGAGCTCAATCTGCGAAATGAAACAGTGCCAATGGATTGAAGCCATCAGAAACGAAACTTTCCACAACGGGGTTCATTCGCCCAAATTTCATCAACAAGGCAACCCAAGCGAAATTGGCGGCTACAGATTAATCCTTTGACACGTGCATTGCCATTCCGACACCATACCTGCAAGGAAGTGACGACAATCGGCCCGGTGCGGGGGAAACCTGCGGCGTGGTCCGTGCTCACTTGGCCTGCATGTTCAATTTGGGGTTCAGGGTATTTGTTCAGCTTTTTTTTTCCCAGCGATGCCGCATAAATCAGGAGGAATGCAGAGGTAAAGAGATCGATTTGCAACGGAATCGTCGTAAAACAAGAAGCGAGGAGGAAAAGGCGGATTTTTTTTCTTCTAAATGGGGAGAGTGAGGAGAAAGGGGGAGGAAGATGAAGAGGCACGCACGCTTGAGGTCGGCGACGGTGGTGGTGCGGGCGGGGAAGGAGACGACGAGGCGGGTGCCGAGGCTCGTCTCCAGGAAGACCGTCGCGGTCTCGGCGGCGGCCATCGCCGACGCGGACACGCGGTCGGTTTCCCCTGCGCGGTCTCGAATCGTCGCCGCTTCCCTGGTCGGCGGAGGCGGCGGGGAAACCCCACTGGCGGTGGCGGAGAAAACCCCACTGGCGAAGGCCTTGTTTAGTTCCCAAAAATAAAAAATCGACACTGTAGCACTTTCGTTTGTATTTGACAAATATTGTCCAACTATAGACTAACTAGGCTCAAAAGATTCGTCTCATCAATTCCGACCAAACCGTGCAATTAGTTTTTATTTTCGTCTATATTTAATATTTCATGTATGAGTCTAAAGATTCGATGTGACAGAGAATGTGAAAAATTTTACAAAATTTTCTGGGAACTAAACAAGGCCGAAGCCAAGGGGTTTGGGTTCGCTGTTTGCAGGTGTGCGTGTGCTGCTGCAGGCGTTTGACTAGTCGGACTATCTGGACAAGTACGTCAGTGGTGGGCCTTGTTTTCATTTCTGTCTTTCTGATAACGAGGATTCCGACCTAAAATATATGAGATATTTAAATATTTATTAAGTTTTATTTTAAAATATAAAATATTTTAGATGAGGTACTCTCTCCGTACTCAAAGCAAGTCGTTTAGGATAGCGACACGTTTTTTAAAGGCTAACTTTGACTCCTTGTTTTTATAAAAATATTTAATATGTATACTTTTTATAAACGTGTTTTTCAAGACAAATATATTTATATGGTTTTTACATTTCTAAACATTTCTAAACTTAACAGTTTAAAATTTATTCTTATTCGTGATTTATATTCTTAATGTTTGACTCAAACCTTATACAAAATGACTTTTTTTATGAGTACGGAGTAGTAATCATATACTCTTATAAAACTACACCACACTGGATGAATTCTCTCTTCATGCAAGATATCTACATCATTCCCCACTAAGTAATCCATTAAATGTTCTATCTCTTCATGCAATGTGTCCACATCATTCCCCACTAAGTCCATGTCATCCCATATTAATTACAAAAAATGACCATGTCATCTATCTCATGTGAAATACTTTAAATCTTTAATCTATTAACATACAAGTCATGTACATATACTATTTGTTTCATCACCAATTCCTCTACAATGCAACCAAATATTAGTTTTTCTTCTATTAATTTAGCAATTTTTTACTAAATCTAATACAATAAAATATATGCAAGTTCAAATTCATATACATGTATACATACATAATATACTGTATATCATATAGTAATACTATGTATAATGATTTATTTTTAAGAAAATCCTACAGCAACGCGCGGGGAATTCAACTAGTTTCTTTAAAATACCAACCATCATACATATAACTACCATAAGTGTCAACCCTTAAAATGTAGTAAACACGAGATCTTCTCATAGTTAAGTGAGGTTATATGAGTTATTTGGTTTCTTCGATGATTTGTTCTAAAATTTCTAGAATACAATCCATCATTTTTTGATTTTTCAGCTAATAACCTAACAGTAAAGGATTATCGTTGTCGGCTCGATAGAAACAAATTTCTAAGTTGCCGACCCTATCATTTTAAAAAAAAAAAAATCAGCTAAAGACATGACCGTGAAGAGTATCATTGTGGATTCATTAGAAACCGACGATTGTGGCTGGTAGAGTGGTTGATAGTTCTGTAGTAGTAAGAATAGACATAGCTCTTAAGTAGCTCTATTGTCTGCAAACATGTGGAATAAACCTAGACGGATTAGAGATAGAAAGGTAAACTGCCACATGTACTTCCACCGCCCACCGGTATTAAGCCCACATTTTGCTTATTTGACCTTTTAGGCCCATGAATTTACCTCTTGCGTCCTTACAACAATTGTCTTGACCATTTGTCTATTGATCACATCTAGCTCATCTCACCATAGCCATGGCGATGGCGAAGGCCAAGGGCGTGGCAAGGCGGCACAAGTGCTTGTGGCTCCCAAAACTCTCCATCTCAACTCGCCTATAGAAACATACACTAGCTTCCTATTTAAGTTAAGCACTTTTTCTGGTGGATTTTTCCTTAGACACCAATCTCACTCCCACTTAGTACTAATTAAGTGCCTTTGTAATTCTTTGATTAATCACTAGACTAAATATGGACCAAACCCAATTAATCCAATATAAACATGGTCCTTTACTTTATTATATTAGAGTTCGATCCAAAGAGCCAAAATGGCTCCCCTGTCCATTAGCAATGCAGCTTGACAAAGTCCCAGACACACTGTTGCATAAACAATTTTTACATTACATCATTGGACAACTAGAGACGAGAAACGGCGCCGGCGCGCCGCACACGAGCATGCAGATGAGGTCAGTCCCTCCATCGGTGGCCGCAGCTGGGGTTGCAGCAAACGAAGAAGAGCGCCATGCCGTCCTCGCCTCTCGTCGTCGCCTGCACCGCCCCCGCCCATGCATCAGCACTCATGTTCTTCGAGGTCACTGAACCGATCACTGAAGATTCATGCATGAGCCCATGATGATCCTCTAACCTGGAAGAAGACGGCCTCGCCATGGCCGCAGGCGGCGCAACGGACGGACTTGGTGCGTGGCAGCGTGGGGTCGGAGGCCACGTCCTCGGACAGCACCTGCGTGAGCTCGCCGGCGTCGTGGTCCACCACGTTCCGGTACACGCAGTTGCTGTCCGCCACCTCCTGATGCTCGCAGTTCCTGCAGGCGTAGAGAAGCACCTTGTTCGCCCTGTCCTCCTTTGGATACAGTATGTTGTTGCTGCATTGCATTGCATTGCATCAAAGGAACAGAAAGCCTCTTCTGTTCATCAATCAATCGCCTCCTCTTGGGCAAAGTATGTAAAGTACTACTCCTACTCAAGAAAGGGAGTAACCGGATGAGCATATGCTAATCAATCGATCATGAGCTGAGCTCACCATTCACGGCAGAACCTCATGGTGCTCATGGCTGCTGCTGCTGCTGCTGCTGCTCCTGCTGCCTGTGAGCTCCCCTGCTGCTCTCACTGCTTCAGTGACCTGTAACTGATTCCAAGAGGCAGAGGCAATGTGAAGCACTGATGCTTTTATTCAGTCTCTGATATAAGCAGAGATATAGAGATGTCTAATGAAGGAGCAAGTATTTGCAGTAGGCAATTAGGCATTTACTAATATACAAAATTAATAATTCGCAGAATCTTGCTCTAACTCACCTGACCCTGGCCATGGTGAAGCGCACGCCGCGGACGCCCTTTCCACCTACTTGCTCGTGATGAAGACCCGGATTTGCTGCTCTGCGTGGTGATTCCAGGAGCCTTGGTAAGAACGCCCATCATCCCTCCTTCCCCGCCTTCTCAGCCACCCTCGCCGGCATGGAGCTTTCCTGCCTCAACCTCCGTCCTGGCTTGGGTGTGCAACAGGTTATCAGACATAAGTTTGGTACTACTGTTTCGCCTGTTTCCAAGCATTTCCCTTTCTTCCTTGTTGCTTCCTTTGGTCGCTGCAAGTTCAAGCTTTCTTGTGCAATGGTTGCTGCGATTCTTCAAGCCACGATTGGTGGTTTGGCTCTGGACTTTGATGTTCTGCAGCTCGATGATCGTGTTTTCCGGTTTTCGGTTGCTTCCAAATTGGTGGGCTTTCATATAGTTAAACTCAGGGCTTTTGAATGTCTGGAGTATAAGGTTTTCTTCCATCTTTGGGGAAATGGAGGTCCAAATTGGCGTCAAGAATGGACCAGTTTCTGCCAGGAGGAGGATAATTCTTGGATCTTGATAAGACGTCAGGCTACTGTTGTTCCTGCCCAGTCTTATGCTGATGTAGTGCGCTCGGTGCCACTAACCGGGGCCAATGCCGTTCCGCTTAATTGCATCAGTGGGAAGCATTTTAGAAATACAGTTCTTGGTCGTGAGAAAGGAAAAGGGTCGTTCATTGGCCAAGTTCTTGGCTCTGGCAGCAATAGTACTAATTTGAATTTGAATCTTCTGGGGGCAGGACCATCAAATCCAACTGAACCTGCGCAAAATCTTCCCTACGCCCTGTCTCCTGGGATTTGTCCTAGATGTTTGACTAAGGGACACACTCGTGAGGCGTGCAAATCTCTGGTGAGATGCTATGCATGTAAGCGAGAGGGGCATCTGGCCAAGAGGTGCAGAAGCTTCCGGTTTTGGAGGGAAAAAGGTAGAAGGGCTAATGAGATTAGGAGGGAGAAGCGAGTGACCACAAGCTTCGTGCAGGCCGCCGGCCAAGACTTAAGGGATATTGGGCCGACCAGCCCACGGAGCATCATGGTCTTTGGGGCTCGGATCACAGCAGCAAAGGCAGCCGATCAACCTTTGCCGCAACCTGAGCCAATCGCAGAACGGGTGGAGGAACAAGCCTGGCTGACAATTGGGACCGGTGGCTCGCAGGCCCAGCAAACAGTGACCGCAAGGCATCCGTCATGGCCGAGGGATCAACACCGTGATTTTTCCTTTACTGCGCTAAACAACCAGACTGCATTTACTCATGACGCTTCAGCTTCCGAAGCCAATACTCCAGTTCCTTCCTTCAGAAACCCCAAGGAGAAAACCCCAGTAATCACTCACTTGTCTATTCAACGGACATTGTCTTCCACTACCGATAGCTCTCATCAGTGCCATTCGCGCCGCAAAGAGATGGCGTACCAAAGGGCCGATCCACAACCTTTCAAGCCACCGGGGTTTAACATCCTTGACATTCCGAACAGACCGATGATGGTGAGAACCATGGCGCCAAGAAAACCGCGTGCAAGGAATGAGGACCTCGCAATCGTCACCATCTCTCCAATTCCGGGTAATGTCCTGCACTTCCCCACGGTTGAGGAGGTCATCAGAGAATGTTGTGCTAGTAAAAGAGTTAGAGTCAGAGAGGTTCAACGATGTCCTCTGGGGCAAGCTTTTGTTAGGTTTGAAAGCGAGTTTGATAGGGACAGGATGGTGCTTCAGAGTCCTCATGAGTATGGGGGGTCTCAGTTTACTTTTGTCAGGCATGATCAGGGCCGAAACTGGAGAAGTATGGTTTTTAACCATGAATGTCTGCTGATGCTATTGGGTTTGCCTGAGGACTACTGGGAGGACGATTGTATTGATGCAGTCTTGGGACCGTATGCTAGGGTGATTAATTGGTACAAAGAAACAACCATTGAAGATGAAAAGGTTCTGACAAGGCTTCTAGTTAAAGTTAGGGTAGTGGATCTGGAAGATATCCCACACTTCTCTGTCTTTGCCCAGAGTCCTGGTTATAATGGACACTCTTGGTCAGTGCAAATCGAGATTCTGCAAAATGAGATCCTAGGACAAGAAGCCCCTCAGGAAGAGGCGGTTCCTCAACCTCCAAATGATGGGGGACCTCCTCTCTTTGACTTCTTTGGTCTGGGGCAACACGTTCTCGCGCCTGTTGCAGAACATGCTGACCTTTATCAAGGACACGAGCAGGGACAACAGAACATTAATCAAGGACAAGAGCAGGGACAACAGAACATTCAGAATGATCACCATCAGGCTTTTGGTCAGTGGCATCAGCAGGAAGAGAATCTGCAGCACCAAGAGCAGCAGATGCCAGGGTGGGGAGACTGGGTACAAAATCAGAA
>Ga0182004_10002844_pt1 | contig 13597 bp, 12 predicted proteins | sample Sormic07211540_1_FD_120479 | JGI IMG/M metagenome (GOLD analysis project Ga0182004, IMG submission 120479) | Endophyte microbial communities from Sorghum bicolor roots, Mead, Nebraska, USA - 072115-40_1 MetaG | ecosystem: Host-associated > Plants > Roots > Unclassified | place: USA: Nebraska...
ACTATTTGTGTAATATTGAAACCTAGGACAGTCCAGCAGCTATAGCTATCGTCATGTATACCTCATAGGCCACTTGCAAGAAGCGTGTGGTTTGTATGGTTACGAATACCTCCTAGGCCACTTGCAAGAAGCGTGTAGTTTGTATGGTTACTTTTGCTTAATTACAATGATACATAAATCTTTTGTGTATTTAAGAAAAAAAAAGATACGGTAAATGAGAGAGAAGATATCGGCAAGAATTCCACAGTGTTACTAACATGTAGTGGCAGCAACAATGTTCTGGTAGGGGTGTGGGTGTCAACAGTGTCTCTCTACATCACACCCACACCCCTACCAGAACATGGTGAACTGAGCTGAAGCCAGGAAAGCTGCATGTGACAAGTACGCTAGTACACAGTAAAACGCGAGGCGCCATGCTTTTGAAGCTTTTTTTTAACAAAGGGGACAAGGCATAATCTGTATGAAGGGTAGGTGTAACAGAAAATGCTACTCTACTGTAGTCCCCAAGGGTGCCTTCTCTATAAATTTGGGTCGAGCTGCACAGCAACGCCTTCACAACCAATGCAGGGTAGAGCTCGTCTCTATCCTTCCTATTTCACATTGTTATGACAACCAACATCTCATCTTTATCTTTATTCTTTCTAATTCACATTGTTACGACAACCCAAGTGTCAGGCATTGAAAGTGAGAGTGTTGGAGGAAAGCAAAGCGACTTGACATCAAATTCTACAAGGATGCGTAAACACGACTACTGGTGATGCAGAGGTGGTGGTCAACCTCCAACGACATGTGCAACACCGTGGTTCGTCATGCATTCTTTTGCCTCCAATCAATCATCTCTGACAGAACGGGCGAGGTGAAGAACAATTTGCCAATGTAACCATGCTTAGTTTCCCTTGCTAAATTTTAGCAACAGGGCGCAAGGTGGCGATGCACAGGCGGCGAGCCCCTGAACTGGGACTGCGATTTCTCCTCCATTTTTTGCGTCAGATCAAATGAATTGGTGGTGTTATGGGCATACGGTTTGGCGCGCCGAGAGATATATAGAGCAAGTTCGTTCCACGCATCGAATTTGCTTTCCACGTCGAGTCGGACTTGGGCAATTCTTGCAATAGACTGCGTTTTAGAGAACCACAGTTGACGTGCACCAGCCGGGGCGGCAGGGCGACGACAGCGCTGCCCGGGTCAATCACCAGGGACAGATAGGTGATGACGAAGCGTTGGCCCTCCGGCAAGCCGCGTGGATGGTGGTGTTGTGGTTGCGGCGTTGCAGTTTGGCACGTTGACATATATAAAGCGAGTTCCGTGGATGGAATGGTGCTTTCCGTGTAAAAAATTGGTCGAGGTCGACTCGGACTTTGTGTATGCAACCATCATGATCGGTTGTTAGTTTGTTGTACTTGGTCGATCTTCAGCCAATCCAGTCTTCAGGGTGCTATAAGCTAGTTAGTGGTGTATGGTTGTAGTGTTTTGGCACTTGTGTATTCGTATATGAGCATATTGCCAAAGAACACAGAGGCGTGAGTTCACTCCAATTCTCTTACACTTTGAACCGAGAGTGAAGAATCGAATCGGACTTGGTCAAAAATCTCAGAATACATTGTTGTTCTTCTTCTCCCCCACCTCAATGTGTTCTTCTCCACCACCTCAATGCGCCCTTCCTCCGTAGGCACGGTAGGGTCTCGTGGGAGCTTCACGTGTGGCAGCCTCCTTCCACTCCACGCCCTCGACTCTCGATATGGCCATGCTTGACGGCGAGCCGCCACAATGCCCCACCCTGACCTAGCTCGACTGTCCCTGCCTCTATCACTGCCAGGGCCCCTAATTACCGCTCGATCACCATCTCACTGTCTGGCTTCTCTGCCTCTCCCGAGCCTCTTCCTTCTAAGCCCGCCAGAGATGGAGACAGAGGAGGAGCTGTGGTGCAGTGGGCCGCATCGGTGCTGCGAGGAAGAAAAACAGTGTACCCTCACCTCCATTCGAATGGAGACTCGGGTCCAAATGTTTAGACTCGATGATCTCTGGAGATGCACTCACTATATATTTCAGCCGTGAGCAAATAATTTTGTAGCGTGTCAATTGACATGGCAAATGCCAGATATCATCAGGAATTAATTCCACAATTTACTGACATGTGAAATATGTGATGGCAGGAGTGCTCTTATCTTATGGGTATAAGCTTTTTTTCGAGAACACTACTTCACATGTATTTCATTAAGTAGCTTATGTATGCAAACTATGTCTCTATATCACCTTGCACTTACAAAGAAACTTAACACAGTAAAATATTTCTCGAATTTAGTTCATGGTGAACTAAACTGAGGCCTTGTTTAGTTCACCCTAAAAACCAAAAACTTTTTAAGATTCCTCGTCAAATCGAATCTTTCGGCACATACATGGAGCATTAAATATAGATGAAAATAAAAACTAATTTTACAGTTTAATTGTAAATCGTCAGACGAATCTTTTAAGTCTAGTTATTTCATAATTAGACAATGTTTGTCAAATAAAAACAAAAGTGCTATAGTGTCAAAATCAAAAACTTTTCGAATCTAAACAAGGCCCGAAGCCGCTGCATGTGACTAGTATGTGACAAGCACGCTTACACAGTACAAGGCAAGGCGCCATGCTTTTTGCAGCTTTTTAACAATGGGGCAGCAAGGCATAATCTGTATGAAGGGCAGGTGTAACAGAAAACTTGATGCTGCTCCTCTCCTGAGTCCTAAACTCCCAAGGGTGCCTTCTCATTCTCATGGAGGCCTATAAATTTGGGTCGAGCTGCACAGCAACGCCTTCACAGCCAATGCAGGGTAGCTTCTCACCTCCCAACAGGTAGTCTATGACTCTGTGTTCTTCCCATTCCACCCTGTTGTTACGACAAGCTAGCAAGTGTCAGGCACTGAAAGTGAGAGTTGGAGGAAAGCAAACCGATTGACCATCCGATTCTGCAACGGGTTCGATGGGTAAACATGATTGCCGGTCGGTTTGTTTTCCTCCAATATCTCACCTTCAGTCGATAGCCTGGTGGTGACAGTTACAGACAACATGAAGAGAGATGCTACCAGCATCATTTGTGCCATTTGAAGTGAGGATTAGAGGTAACTGAACCATCCATTGGAAGAAAGGTTCAGTTTCCTCTAATATCTCATCTTGAATGGCCCATCCCCGGAGATGTTTTCCTGCATATAGCTGACATGCAATCACCCAAAGTGAGTACTGAAGGAAATCATACTCCCAATCACTGTCACAGACAAACAGACACAATCCATGTTGGTCATCGAGTTTGTTGTCCTCCAATATCTAACCTAGGTTGAATTAAGTGATACTGAACTGTCGACTAACTGTTAGTACAAACCAGGCCCAAAATAAGGGCTTCAAGCTTCAATGTCAAATGCAAGAATCTATACTCCTCACCCCCTGAACCCTGACAAATTTAGTTTTGCTAGAAACATTTGTTCAGTACTGATCATGCTGCCTTGCTCAAAACTCGCCCTGCCCTTTCTGGTGAAAAATAAAAGTTTGCTTTGCCCTGACCTACCCTTTACTGTAAAATGTAGTTTCAATGGAGCTATAAAAAGCATCCTTTGATGATACAAGGAGAATTTCGGCATGTTTCCACTTTCCAGGTCATTTGTTGTTCCTACTTGCTGAGTGATCATCGGGTGCTGAAAATGAGGGTGGGAGGAAAACAAACTAACTGGTAATCAGAGTCTGCAAAAGGTAATCGCCAATTTCAGCTTGGTTTCCTCCAAGATCTGAAGTACAGTACAACTGATGCCTTGGTTGCTGAACAGATTTGCTGGGATGGTATATGTCCTCCATTTGAAGTGTGGATTTGAGGTAAGTAAACCGACCTGAGAAGCAGGGACAAGTATTATTTCATCAAAAGTGATGCACAATCTTCTACTACTATTATTTAGTAAAGCACTGAATGCAATGTATACACTGTGTACAGTGGTTTATCCAGCAGCAACAAGTAATTCATCTGGATAACTACGGTTGAACGATCATGTGATGCAGGTGCAATACTTTGGGCTCCAAACTTGTTCCTTACTTTGTCATGGTACTAACTGCAACCGAGGAGGAACCCTCCCCAATGTTGGGTACCTAGCTTTAATTTTGTACCAGGTAATCAGAATGAACTAGAATGTGACAATTGCTGAACTAGAGAACACACTGTGTGAAAAATTTTCTGCTTTAGTTTAATTCTCTAACAAAACAATAAGAGCTTTGCCTATACAGCTTGAAACTCAGTTAAACTGCATAACTCTGCCTGTGACATGAACTAGACTAGACACAGCATATATGTTCCTCAGTGCAAATGGGGATTATCACTGTTGGTTTGCAAACCATCACTGATAATGCTACCAGTGATGGTTCATAATCAGTGACAGCTCTAGCTTCGAACGTTTGCCAAGTCCACTGATATTGCAACTTTATCAGTGGAGGAATAATGGAAGTTGACAGGTATTTTATTTTAAGTTTTTTGAGAAAAAGGACAACGCATAAGCTATAATGAACATGAGAGCAGATGTACCAGAACAGGTTTATTCTCCTCAAGATGGCATTTGAAGTGAGGATTAGAGGGATATGAACCATCGACAGGGGAAGGAAAGAGGGTTCAGTTTCTTCTGATCTTGAATGCTCCATTTAGGAGATGGTTTTCAGCACATGGCTGGTGTGCAGTCACCCAACATGAGCAAGTAGGCAAGACGGCAATGACTAGAGCTGCTCAGTCACATATGAAATGAGGAAAACAATCTCACAACAAATGAATTTGAGGTTCTACTACTGGAGGAAATCAAATTCAGTCACAACTCACAAAGCCTAATGGACAGATAGATAAACTGTCCTGTTGTCTACCTTGTTTTCCTCCAATATCTTATGTTTGGATGGATTGTTCGATCCTGAGTTGTTGACATGCTGTCGTTACTAACCAAGGCCAAAGGGACACCATGCATCAACAAATGCAGAACAGAGAAACAGATGCCGGCCCTGTTTGGTTCCTACGAATTGAGAGGAACTGGAAAGTCATCTAATAATGAAATGGGAAGTACTTTCTAGATATTAGTTTCAATTCATGGAATCAAACAATCCACACCACTTTCCCCCCTGGAGTTCCAATAAATGTACTATGACCCAAAAAAAAACATAAAAAAAGGATCAAACAATCCTCAATTGATAGTTGAACAACAACATGAACACAGACAATATTCAAGGATAGAACTTGAAGTAACTGGATAGCATGGTTAAATCAATGTTAAGCTTTACATGATGCTATTGTGTAACGTCAAATGAGGTTTGTAAAATATGTCCTTGAACCTCAAATACAATAATGTCAGATCAGGTGTCTACTCCATCCGTCCAAAGGAACCTCTGTTAATCTATGGATAGGGGAAAAATATACATTGCCCAAAAACAGTGGTGTATATGAAAGGCTTAGAAATTGCCATGGCTACAGGTGATAGAATACAACTATCATGGATAGAGAATACCCAAGCTTGTACTGCCGACTCCCAATTGTTGATGTCCAGTAACAGCTTTGTAACTATGTGAACTGTGTATTCTGGATATGTCAGATCGACTTAGAAGAGTCTAGATCAGAAATTACTGGCTTGTCATTTGGCACTTCATCTGAGCTGCTGATCGCAGAACACTCATCAGAAGACCAATCACTTGGTATTTGTTCCTGATCACCAGTCTCATCCTTCACTGATGCACCATCTGAGTCAATAAATGAAAGGAATGACTTCTGTGTTTGATCTTGTAGGCTTCCAACTTCCTTTCCCCTCCAAACAATAATTTGCTCCTTGTCAAAGGAGACAAGAATGCAAGGAACAAGATCCTACAACAAAATAAGAGGGTGGGAAGTATACTCTGTTATAAATCATCTTCAGTTTACATATGCAATTTCAATATGTACCCATACACTCACCCTGAGCTTGACTCCAATCTTCTTATAGTCACTTTTTGGCAATCCTTTACAGTCTATTCGTACTAGCTCATCCATCAAAAAGGCATCCCGGACCATTGGCACAATACTAGCATAGTATCCGTTCTTGGCTGTGAGATAGGATGGTTGTTTCATACAGTTATGTACAAATATGTATATCTAGGTGGACAAGGGGAGCAAAATTACCAAGCTTTGTCAAAACAGGAGCATGTAGGCCCTTCTTCCTCATTTGCTTTGTCTCCTCAACTGTGAGCCCTTCTATTGTTGTTTTGATTAGCCTCGGGTAAACAGGTTCAGCAGGTTTCCACAGCATCAACGGAATCACAGGTCTTTTCTTTGGATTATAATGCCTACCCCTGTACAGTATCAACAGGCTACCATGCCGGTGGATGATCACGCCACCAGTTTTATCCTGGACAAGAAGTTGCCATAGTCATGCTTCTGCTCAATCAAATGTCGCAATTACAACCAGTGACATCAAACTATAGCTCCTAAATACATGGTCACTGCAACTGAAAGTAAGAGTGCTATGCTTTCTAGGAGATTTGATACAAGTAGCTACCTCAAGCTGATGGCACACATTTTGCATATCAACCGTTGGCACACCGAGGCATTTTATCCTGACAGCCTCACAAGTCTTCCAGTTATTGTGAATATCGTTTAGCATGTTATGAGTAAGCCCATCTCTCCCTAGAGAAATTAACAAACGAGTCAACATCATTCATCAGGACAGTCTGAAATGCACTCCCCCAAATTAGCAAAGCCACGAGCTACAACTGCTCCAGAAAAATCCAATCCTACCAAGGTTGATCTGACGCTTGGTGCGGTTCTTCTGGCACTTGTCGACCAAGAACGCACGCTCAGCGGGGGTGAGCGGCTCTCCCAGCACGCGCTCCCGCTCTCGCCGTCGCGCCTCCTCCAGCCCCTTCTCGGCGTCGGGAAGGGGATCCTCTGCCTCGACGTCGCGCAGGGTAGCGTCGACGGCGGGCGCGCAGAGCCCCGTCCAGGGCCGGTCGAGCCGCCCGGGGCCGAACGGGGAGTACCTGGGCTCGCGGAGCCCGATGGGCTTGGACGCCGGGGTGCTCTCGGTGTAGCTGAAGCGGAAGTCGAAGGGGAGGTCGGAGTGCGCCGGCGGCCGGCCGCCTCGGTCCAGCGAGGACGGCGGGCGGTACGGCGGCTTCTTCGCGCGGCGCTTCTTCGTCGAGGAGGCTGTGTCGCTGGGAGGTTCTCGCGGGGCCGCCGGGGCGAGGGAGTCCGGGGCCACGAAGCCGTAGCGGTCGAGGAGGCGCGAGAGGTGGCGGCGGGGAGGGAGGGTGGGTGGTGCGCGCGCGCGGCGGAGGAGGAGGATGGGGGCGAGGAGCATGGGGCGGCGGTGAGGGCGCCGGCGGTGAGCTGGGAGACAGCCGGCGGGCGGCGGTGCGGTGGGGTTTGAAGGGTCACAAGTACAGAACAAAGCCTCTCCTGGTAGTGGGGTTTTGGGGGGAGAAGAAATCGCGTCCGTGCAATGGAAGGCTGCCTCGACAAACGAACGGCCCGATTCGAATGTATCAGGCTCTGATCCACACTGTCACTGTGATCTCAAGCAAGTAGGCCCGTATAGAACGCAGTGTGATACTAATTTCAGAGCAAAGAATAACAGACTATTTGGTTCCCCTAGTAAGACTATTTTAGCAGCTAAAATTATTTTAGCTACTCTTAGCTGACTAGTAGGACTAAAGTATTTTAGTCTCTTTTTAGTTGTTCTGTTTGAAAGTTTAGCTACTGAAGTTTAGTTGGCTAAAATTTAACAAAGAGAACCAAACGAGCCCTAATTATACACCAAGAAATTGGGTTGAGATGCACAGTTCATCCAGAGCTAGACTAGTTTACCGAGCGACAAGAGTGAAAGTACCTGTAAGTTGAAATCTGAACACGAAAATGGAGAGATCATCGATATAAAACTGGGCCTCCTAACCCTTTTAGGTAACTACAGACATTACTACAACAATCAGTACGGACATTTCTGGTTAAACTTGCCAGCCAGAACAGGTTCATAGGCACACCTATATCATCCGATCCTTTAATAGGAGGGGAGATACAAAATGGTTCCCACCAGTTCCAACCTTACATTTTGATACACAAAATAGTTAGATGTCAACTATCAGTACAATTAACTTATCGCAGACCCAGATGATAGCCGCAGCACCTCAGCTCCTACCTTTACAAATACAGAAGCACTGGTGCTTGCAGCAACTGCACTGCACATGACATTAGCTCCTCGAGCTCTGCTGACCTCCCATATAAGAACTCAACAGTGACGCGTCAGCAATATACATCCAAAGCACATCGCATCTTCGCTTCACCCACCGATTGGTATGAACAATATTCGGGGGATTTTTGACTAGGATGATTGATACGCGTCGCTATTGCCCTTGCAAAATATAAGAATTAGTGGGGGTCCATGGTCTCAAGCTGCCTTCACCTCGGCCCTGACAGCTGTTCAGCGTGGAGGTTGTCGGTCGAGTCGAGAATCCATTCTGAAGTTCGATGAGGGCCTAGCTCGACCTCTTGCCGTACTACTTCTACCTTCTGCCACTCCTCCCACCTCTCGGCGAGACCATCGCCTTCGAGCATCCTCACAACCTCTGACATCTTAGGACGCTCCGAGGGGTTGCTCTGAGTGCAGAGGAGCGCGACCTGGATTAGAGATTCCACCTCAACATCGATGTAGGTGTGCTCTAGATCTAAATCGACCAGACTCTCCAGTTTCTTCTCCTTGAGCAATCCTTTGACCTGCACAAAGCAAATGAACACGAACACAATGTTAATTAATTTGCTAGCCAAGTCAGGTCATATCAAAAGAATGCAAATATAAGAAATTTCAGAGACAGGAGCATGCCACTCTACTTGTTTTAGCTGTCAGCCTGTCACAATGCACCAATTCAGTTAAAATGTTTATTTCTTAGACATTATCAAAGCTCTATTTGTCATTGGATGAAACGATTAGCAAATTTTTAATGATTGCATAGGAAAAAGCGACCACCTACCCCTACATAGTATTGAAGCCACAAAAAGGCACGAACATTTAGGTTGCAATCTGAACAAAGGAAATGGCTTAGTTAATTACCCAGTCAAGAAGCATGACATCATCATCATTAGCAAGGCGAGCTAGATCAAAGGCACGTTGTCCTGTAATAAGCTCTAAAAGCGTAATTCCATAGCCAAATACATCAGTTTTCTCAGAGGATTTTCCTGTTGAAAGGTATTCAGGTGCAATGTGCCCAATCGTTCCACGAACAGCAGTAGTTACATGGGTATCCTTGTAATCCATTAGTTTGGCCAAACCAAAATCCCCCACCACAGCTTCGAAGTCTTCATCTAACAAAATATTTGCAGCTTTGACATCACGATGAATAATCTTTGGATCACAATGATCATGTAAATAAGACAGGCCCCTAGCAGAACCCAATGCAATCCTTCTTCTTGTTTGCCAATCTAGCGGAGGTTCAGCTGGTGGCCGGTCTACAAAATAAAACCAAAGTAATTAAAACTTCAGAGTTTGATACTGCTGTTAGAGAGGTGTAACATGAAGTATGTGAACAGCACTATAATAGAAAATAAAAATACCTCTTAAACGTGATGCAACACTTCCATTAGCCATGTATGGATACACAAGCAACCTTTCTGTTGGTGTCATACAGAATCCACGAAGACGCAATAGATTTCTGTGTACAGCCATACTAATCATCTCAACTTCTGTTTGAAACTGTAATTCCCCACCAGGCGTGCGCTCTTCCTTTAGTCTCTTAACAGCAACTAATGATCCATCTGCCAGCCGTCCTTTGTAGACTTTGCCAAATCCACCTCTTCCAAGAATGTTCTTATTGCTGAAGCCATCTGTTGCAACTTGTAATTCTCGTAGTGAAAATCTTTTAAGCTGGCCAAGATGCACCTCTGGATCTTCCTCGGCTGCCACATTCAAAATCTCACATTAAGTTGATTCAATGTTATTGCCTAAATTATTCTCCTGCTGTTGAATACTTACCAGGTACATCGAAGAAATGCTCTTGAGGTTTCCTGCGTCGCCAATAGGCAAAACCAATTGCAGGAATAGCAAACAGCAAGGCTGCGCCAGCAGCCACTCCACCAGCAATTGCTCCAGTACTGGAAGAGCTACTTCCTGCACGAAATAAGATGTCAGCAGCAAAGCCATATGTTCCATACCCTTAATTACTGACATACTAATGCAGATAAGGACAAAAGAAAAGACGGTAGTTATTGACTTGTGCTGCATCCCTGCATCACACGAGGTACAGGTCATGTAGCTTCCTGTCCTATCCCAGTATCCCACTATAGCAAGTTAACAGCAGTACAACACAGACATATCGCTGAGTCACTGACTAATAGTGCAGCACAGAATCATAGTACCAAATTGTTAGGATCTGGCTACTTATTACGAATTATTTTTTTAAACTTAATTTTCAGGAAAAAAGTGCAGTTATTCCTTATCACTCACCAGCCTAGAAAGCATTATGCTTGTTTTGGAGGTACACAAATCCCAATTAGGATGTCATTTGGATGAAAGAGCAAGACAGGAAAGGTCCTATTGAACTCAAGGATTTCACTGGACAATCTGAATAAATCACCTGGTGATTGCGCAGGGGTTGTAGGGTTGTATGGAGGAGGTGGAGAAAAGGGAGGAGCACCAGGACAAGGTTTTGTAGTGCCAGGACCACATAAATTAGGGTTGTTCGCAAAACTGCAAAAGAAGACAGGTGTGAATAGCAGAAGCATTATGGCTTAAAAAAATGAAATTTTCCGCTAAAATTATAGCTTTACCTGATAGGGGTGAATAATGAAAAGGAACCAGTTGATGGAACTTCTCCAGACAAATTGTTATTTGACAGATCCCTGTGATAATAGAAACATTTAATTTCCATGTTATATTTACTAATTAAAACCAGACTAACTATGCAAACTGAGAAATAAATACTTACAGAACTTGGAGTGCAGTGATAGCAGTTAATGATTTTGGAATTGAACCAGTAAGGCTGTTGTTGTTAAGACGCCTATGCCCCGCACAAAAGTTCAAAGATGTGTCAAATGAGAAACATACACAGGCAATTTCATACAAAAAATAAGACAACTTAGAAATTATAATAAGTTAAAAACCTAACAAAATGATAGAGATAGACACCTTAAAACATTAAAAACAGATTGCTGGATATAAATAATCTAACTATACAATATAGATGCGGCAAGGGTCACTTTCAAACACAAGGAATCACTCAAGTCTGCCATGAATAGCAAATCTGTCCTGGAAAATCTAACTTCTTCCAATGGGAATATGGGACCCAATGAGGCTATGCAGCTACATTCTTAAAACTTCAATGAAAAAAGTAACTTCATTCATGAGTAAACAAAATCGTGATTTAAGTCATTTAACAAGCCAGCTACCATGTATGTGGCCTAGTGAAATCTCAACATCATAGAAGATCTCACTTGGTCAACACATATAGATGGGATGAAGCAACCAACGACGACAGATAGATTCAGTGCGTAAGCCAAAAGATTCCTACTCTTAACAGGTTTTACTTTAGTGAATAGTAGGGAAAATCAGTGCAGATATCTTACAAGAACCGCAGCTTCAATAGCTTCCCCAATGAATCTGGTATCGAACCAGTGAAGTTGTTCAGGTACAAATCCAAACTGACCAAGTTTGTAAGATTCCCAAGTTCACTAGGTATAATGCCGCTGATATTATTACTGTAGAGCTCCCTGCATTAAAAATAATATATGAAGGCAGTGACTAATATTTTAAAAACAAAGTAACTGAGTTATGGCATGCCACAGTAAATGGTTGAGGTCATTAGTGATTAACGAAGGCGGTGAATGTTACTATGATGTCATCACAGTTAATAGTGCCAACAGCATTGTCATTTTATACAAGACAGGCTCGCCATTTGAAGACAGAATATGCCAGTCACTTATTTTGACAGGAAGATGTACTATGTATTATGCCTCACCAGAGCAACACAGCAGCATAACCTTATTTTCATCTATGTAATAAGTATTCTGAACAGGATATTTCTTATATGAGCAATCATGCATGAAATGTTTTCACCTAGAAAGATAATAAAATCTTCCGCCACATGCAAAATCGGTATGGGATTTCAAGGCACAGCAAAGGAAGAGAACTTACAGGTACTGCAAGTTTTTGAGCTGGCCAAGTTGCGGAACCAAAGTTCCTGATAGTGCAGCATTTCCAAGATCACTGCAAATGAAGAAAAACTTTCACTAGGAAATACAGAATAGGTGCAAGTCACTGATGAAATATAGTGGAGGAAAAGGTGAACCTACACTCTGATAACACTGTTGTCATTGTTGCAGGTAACATGAAACCAAGTGCAGGGGTTGACCAGAGTGGGATCCCAACTTTGTAGAACATTATTAGGATCATTTAAGTTAGTCCTTAAGCTATGCAAGGCATCACCTGTCAATAGCAGAATAGAAAATACAGACTTCTTTTGTTAGAAATGTCACCCAAACGAGTAAAGGGATACATCAATCAGTAAAGCCGTAGAGTTGTGGCAACCAATATCCCTTTTAGGACTTAGGTAGCTTAGGTAGCCATAAATTAAAAAAGATCAACATCACACAAATGAAAACAGTAATATCAACATCCATTCCATTAGTACTTGTAGCTAATGGGCTAATGACATCAAGTAAGACAAAGCTTCAGCTCTACAGTTCAGAATTTGAACAATTCCCCTCATTAGTAGAAGCATCCGAGCAAAAACGCAGCAAGACAACTGTCCATTCTATGACAAAACACTTTGCTCCAAACAAACGAAATATAGCCCATAGGCCCCATGACCATCACACAATATCCAAGTAGCATAAATAACCAAGAATACTCAAGCAAGCGCCATCAGCATGAGCCTAACGGCACCCGAAACAAGCAAACAACACAAGCAAGTAAAGCAAGGTCCTAACTCCTAACCAATCCCATCCCAAGCATCAGCAACTTAAAACCAACCATAAACCGCTGCTCATCCCCCTCCCCCTCAACTCCCCCAACAAGCAAATCATAGGACTAGGAGGATGAAAAAATCACTCTGCGTAGCATAACCAATCACGGGCACCAAAAGGCCCCCCTGAGAATTGGCCAGCCACCAACTAGTAGAAACAGAAGTATATCCAGAAACAACAAAACCACGTCAGGAGACGTCCAAATCAAGCCTAACGACCGGTAACGCGACTATACTATCGTTGCCCAAGCAAATCAGCGCGCAGCAAACATTAAGCAGAATCTAGCGAAGCAATTTAATGCAACAGTAGTACGATGCTAAGCGACAGCAGTCATCAGAACGCACAGGGGCGCAGGGGCGCAGCAGAAACAAACACCAGAACGGGGATCGGCCTGGACACTCAAAGTCCAATGAATTCAGAGTGGGGAGTAGGAATCCAATTGAACATGCTAACAGCAAAAGACGCAAACTCTAAGTGGTCTCATCAGAGAGCAAAATAGACACAAATTTGGTGCAGAAGGAAGGACGAATTTGTTCGGCTCGGCCAGTTGCCAAACACCCGAATCCGGTGCAGAGTAAATTCGAACTTTGTTTGACCTAACAACGCAGAAACGACTCGTACCCGCCCGCCCGC
>Ga0182004_10002845_pt1 | contig 13595 bp, 6 predicted proteins | sample Sormic07211540_1_FD_120479 | JGI IMG/M metagenome (GOLD analysis project Ga0182004, IMG submission 120479) | Endophyte microbial communities from Sorghum bicolor roots, Mead, Nebraska, USA - 072115-40_1 MetaG | ecosystem: Host-associated > Plants > Roots > Unclassified | place: USA: Nebraska...
ACCCCACTAGAGCTAGAGCAAAAAGCTTCGCTTTGTTATTTACTAACCACTTGCTCTAGTGAGTTTTGTAGAATTTTTAAATAGGCTATTCACCCCCCCTCTAGCCATATTAGGACCTTTCACCGTGGCAGCAGCTCCGCTGAAGACGACGCGACAAATTTTTTTTATTTCTAACCTTTTTTTAAACTATTTTCAATTTTAAAACTAAAAGTTTTCTTTTTCTAAATCTAATCTTTTTGGCAGCGTCACCATTCAAATATAAATCTAGATTTTTAACAAATTTATTTAAAGATATAAATATTGTATATATTTTTTATAAATCGTGTTAAATTGTGGTATGTAAAAAACGACAGTTAAATAAAACCAAGAGAGTACTCGGTATTTCAAAACTATTATTTAAAGATATAAATATTGCACATGCAGTATCTTATAGCATAACAATAACAGTGAAAAAACTTTAACTTGATTTATAAAAGATATATACAATATTTCTAACTTTAAATAAAATTATTAAATAATTAGCTCTAAATATCTATCTAATGATAATAATTTTATATTATATATATTAATATTTTTAACATATATAAATTAAAGTTTTTTTTCGAGAATAGAAAACGAAATATTTAAGAATGAAGAGATAGCATAGCACGGTACAGCAGCGGTAGACGGCACTGTGCAGCTGTGAGGTGGCACTGTGCAGCACTATGCTCTCTCTCCTGCGCAGTACTGTGCGCGTTGTGCTCTCCTGTGCAGTACTGTGCGCGTTGTGCTCTCCTGTGCAGTACTGTGCGCGTTGTGCAGCACTGTGCTCGCTAGCGGCATTGTGCCCGCATGCGGTCATCTGTGTTTCCTAAATGTATGTTATTTTTGCTTCTCGAAAAATAACTTTAAATATATATATATATTAAAAATATTAATATTTGTAATATAATATAAATATCATTAAATAGATATTTAAATTTAGTTTTTTAATAAATTTATTTGAAATTAGAAATTGTATCTTTTATAAATTAAGTCAAAGTTATTTGCACTGTTATTTGCGACCCCGTGCCTTTAACAGCTTTGAAACATAGAGTACTTTCTTAGTTCTTATTTAACTGTCGTTTTTCCGTATCACTAGTTTGACTCGCTTTATAAAAAATATATATACAATAATTATATTTTTAAATAAATTTGTTAAAAAACTAGATTTAAAGATCTTTCCACTAATACTAATTACATATTTTAAATAACTTTGTCATATATATTTTAATCAAATTTATTTCTCAAAAAATATAAATAACAATTATTTTAGGACGTAATACCCCGTCATGATGGAGGGTGGGGAACGCCTAACCCGCCATGGATCATGGCGGGGTACACGTCAGCAGGGGCCTTATGTTGCATGCCATGTGGCAGCTGTACCCCGCCGCCATGCATGGCGGGGGTACTGTTCATTTGCCCCGCCATGCATGGTGGCGGGGCCAAACGGGCTACTTTTGAATTTTTTTTTTTGAAACCGAGTTAAATTTGAAATATGTTTTAAATTTTAGGCTAAAAATAAAAAAAATTCTCTTGATCACCAAAAATCTACGCCTTGTTTAGATATGAAAATTTTTTGGATTTCGATACTGTAGCACTTTTGTTTGTTTGTAGCAAATATTGTCCAATTATAAATTAATTAGAGTCAAAAGATTCGTCTTGTGATTTACTGGCAAACTGTGTAATTAGTTTTTGTTTTCGTCTATATTTAATGCTTCATGCATGTGCCGCAAGATTTAATGTGACGGGAAATCTTGAAAACTTTTTGGTTTTTTGGGTGAACTAAACAAGGCCTTATACCTTTGTTTTGTTTTTCTATTTCTTTTTTAAGTTGAGCACTTGATCATCTAATTAATGATCATCACATGATGATCGACCCTCTAGCTTTACACTTGGTATAGAACTTATAATTCTATATCTACAGGCTTAGCATAATGATTAGTTTTTAGATTTTATCAATTATCTAAAATTAAATTAGAGCTTTCGTCTTGGTGTGGGGCTCGCCGAAATTGGAGAGGATGGGCCAGACGAGCACCACTGCCATGACCCTATTGCATGCGCCTGCGAGCGAAGGTTTCTCGCGGGTATGGAAAAAGAACCCATGAAGAAAAAACTGGTACGTACATATAACTAGTGCAGGGGATAATTTTCGTGAAAACTTGAAAGGCACAGCCCGTGAAAATTGTACTAGTCATAAGCTGCTTTTGCAGATAGCTTTGAGTGAAAAGCCAACTTGTACGTGCAAATCATACTTTGCTTAGTTTAGAAAATATCAGCAATATTTATATACTCAAATAAGTTTATTACTATAAACAGATTCAATGATATATCTAATAATATTAATTATGTACGATAACTATATATTAATATTTTGAATATATATTTGGTTAAAACTGAAATTATTTGACTTCTTTAGAAGCGAGAATGACACTTTTTATAGAAGAGAGGGAGTACTGATTTTATTAGCGATGATGATTGATCTTCTAGATTGTCCGCATCACTCGGTTTATCTCAGAGCAATTTAAAACAGTAACAGTTTTTGACCATAGATAATTTATGGAGCAACTGCAATAGTTTTATAAATAGGTTTGGGATTCTTGTTTTTTTGTTAAAACTCTCAAAATCTCTTATCCAACAGTTTGGCAATTGGCATGCCATTTATAGCAAGTTGTCAAATTTTCCTTCTTTTTTGACATTTATGCACACCTGGAATAGGTTTGGCATACTGCATGCACACGCTTTTATAGCAAACTGACAACTTGATACTTCTTCTTTGATCTGCGGAACCAGCAGAATGTTTTTTGCCAACTCAAAATTATCAAACACTTGGAGATGCCTTTTTTGTTTCCTCCCCGTATCGTTTTCGGAGTTGACAAATAACAACATATGCCAAATAAAATTTGCAAAACTTGCATCTATACTCTATGCCTATTTTAATAATAAAGAGATAAAATTTCTGGACTTTTTTCGTCCATTCATTTTTTCCGTCCACTTCTCCCTAACTACAGATAGTTGAAGCTCGGATGTTTTATTTATGATACGTATGCCAGGAATCTTAATGCAACTTTGATAGGTATATAGAAATCCTAATACGGATAGATTCACCCATAACGAGTAACATGAACAGGAATCCAAACTAAAGAAACAAGAATTATGTGAAAACAAGAAAGAGCAAGTGCTCGGGAAAGGAGTCCAATTTACTTCCACGATAATAAAAAAACAATCTTCAACTGTGACCCATGATGACCGCGTCTCATTTTCATACGTATCAAAAACTCAAAACTAAACAGTTATTTTGGTCGGAGTTCGACTCTATCTCGGCCTCGTTTACTTCCGAACAAAAACCAAAAAGTTTTCAAGATTTCTCGTCACATTAAATCTTGCGGCACATGTATAAAGTATTAAATATAAACGAAAATAAAAAGTAATTACACAGTTTGCCTGTAAATCGTGAGACGAATCTTTTGATCCTAGTTTATGATTGAACAATGTTTACCACAAACAAACGAAAGTGCTACAGTAGCGAAATCCAAAAACATTTCATATCTAAACAAGGCCCTCACGTTAGAGTCAAATTCCTCCACCTCTTTTTGCTGCACATGTTTCTATCCCTCGCGAACTCAATCCCTTGTATTTGACAAATATTGTTTAATTATGGACTAACTAGACTCAAAAGATTCGTCTTGTCAATTCCGACCAAATTGTGCAATTAGTTTTTATTTTCGTATATATTTAATATTCTATATATACGTCTAAAGATTCGATATGATGAGGAATCTGAAAAATTTTGTAAATTTTTTTAGAACTAAACAAGGCAAGTGTAGGAGCCGGCCCACGCTGAGATTCGCAGCGTCACGGAACGCATCGGCTAAACTGTTGTCCGCCGTGTCATCGCCATCGACTGCACGGGGCGTGGTCAAAGGCGACATGGCAGATAATTGTCTGGATGCCGCGGCGTGGAGAGGAGGCGGCTGCGTATTGGCAGTGGGAGGAGTGGGCCATGTAGTTCAGGCCTTGTTTAGTTGCTAAAAAATTTTACAAAATTTTTCAGATTCCCCATCACATCAAATCTTTAGACGCATGCATTAAGTATTAAATATAGACAAAAATAAAAACTAATTGTATAGTTTGGTCGGAATTAACGAGACGAATCTTTTAAGTCTAGTTAGCACATGATTGAATAATATTTGTCAAATATAAATGAAAATGGTACTATTCATTTTTTGCAAAATTTTTGGGAACTAAACAAGGCCTCAGTGTGCACGCAGAGTGCTACGAGAGGAGTGCGGAGGGAGCACGTGTTCAAACTGGTTTTATCCGTTCTTTTCCAATAGAGGTTTTATGGCTTAGTTTCTAAAACACTTGTATTTTAGAAATAATGTAGAAGAGTTTCATCCTCATAAAATTATAAGTTTGTTTGACACAGCTTAACTTCACTAATAAAGCTGTTTTTTTAGAAAATAACTTCATGAGCAACTTTTTAGATGAAGTTGAGCTGTTTTGAAAAAGGTGTTTAATAAAATAGCTTCACCAACTACTTCATGCATAGATAAAAGAGAAATGAGGGAGAGAGTTGCAATAAACTACTTTCTTTAGCTTCATCCCAACTCATGTCTTTGTGAGAGAAGAAAAAACAACTTCAACCCCATGAAGCTATTTTAAAAATAAGTGTTTGGCAAAAAAAAACAAGCAGGTGTCTACAGTAAATGAAAAGACAACGCGTAACCCAAGCATTGTTTACTATGCTGCATAATGGTGGAAGTAAATTAATTGAGGGTACTATTGGTATTTAGCAGCTCTACTAATCGATGTGAAACTTACTAGAAATTGACTCTTTCGTGGACGGATGAAGTAATTAGAAACAAAATGTATCCTATTGTTACAACCTTGCTCAACAATATGGTTTAATCAATCTAACTGTGGACTGAAATCTAAAGTTAGTTGTCCAGTTTAGTCTAACAAATATATTTTCAAACACAGTTCTAGATGAAAATTTATAAAAAAGTAAAATATAAGATATATGTATTATTTGGGTCTTTGTTTTTCTTAAATGTTTGTTATTTTTTTCCTATTGCAATTCATGGACATATTTACTAGCTGTTACTAATAACACAATTAGGATTATAAGAAAATACTTTTGAAATGAATTTTAATTGTACCAGTTCTACAGTGTGGAAATGTTAATATTGGTAGTTGGCAAAATAACAATACTAAATACGTATGCACGAAAGTTGGTATAATTCTTAGTAATGAAATGCATATACGGTTTGTAAATGGAAATTCAAGTAATACCATCGCATCATCAAAGCAAAGAGATAAAAGATAATAACTGAACCAACACAACCACGTGCCTGACTGATGACTTAGTCCTGTCTAAAAAAATTGCACATCTCGTTTCAACAAATCAATCAAATTGATTTTAGCTAAGTTTATACAAAAATAATATCAACATTTATGTTTCCAAATATTCCTTCCATCCATAAATAAATCAATTTTAGAGCCACTTTAAGTCAAACTATATTAAAATTAATCAAAACCAAAATAGTTTGACTTAACATAACTCTAAAAGTTGATTTAATTTGGAGAAAAAGAGAGAATATGTTTATAAAAAAATAAATTACATAATTAATCTAATGATATTTATTTTGATATCATAAATATTAGAAGTTGTTGTTTTATATAGATTTAGTCAAACTTGAAATTGATTGACTTCTTAGAAAGCTAAACAGTCATCTTTTTGAAAGTACCTTGAAAAAGAATCTCATTTAATTCCATCTATACACAATTTCCTAGAGTAATTATCAGACCCGTCAGCTCACTGGGTGGTAAGGTCGAGTCTACCTTTCCTCGTTACCTTCAAATGTACTACTTACGTGCTGCTAAATCAGATCCTCGTCTCCGTTCTTTTTCCTCCATGCATGGGCTTTGTCTCGGCGTCTCCGTCGTCCATCCCACAAGGTGAGCTCAGCCAGATGTTCGCTCCCCGAATCTGCCCTTAGTCGCTGCCAATGCTGAGCTGAGCCCGATTTAACCAATTTGCAAATTTCTGAACAATCATTACAGTGGTGATTTTTATTAAGAAAACTGATAGTATATAAATCTGTTTATAGTGACGGTAGTATAAATATTTATTTATAGTGGCAGGATTTAAGTGACCCTGAGTAAAGTCCATGATTAGATAATATTTATTAAATACAACGAAAATACTAGGGTGCTTATTTTACAAAAAAAACCTACTACTACTGTTTTGGATATCCTCCTACCAAATGCATCATTAAATGTGCAATGGGATGTGTGTCGTCTAAGAGAGACAAAAAAAACTGTTTTGAAACTATAAATAATAAAGACGGAGCACACCTACTTATTTGATATTATAAATGCTAATATTATTTTATATAAAATTAAATAAATTTAAAATTGATTGATTTATTGTGAGACGAGACACCCAAGAATAAGAATACAGTCTTATTATTTTAAATCACACATCCTCTCGTTCTTCATGCGGACGTCACTCTTTTATCAAACCCACTTTTGACTTTCTGAGCTCAGTCCTGTTCCAAGCTCAAGTCCATGTTTGCTCACTGGTCACTGCCTTCAAATACACGTACCTGCTGCTTCCTCGTCTCTGTTCTTTTCCTCCGCGCATGCCGCATGGGCTTCGTCGCCCCTCCTAGAAGGTGATTCCAGCTCCAGCCAGATGCTCGCTCCTCGCATCCGCCCTTGAGTCGCTGCTAATGATGATCCTGTAAAAGGATCAATCGAACTCGATCCTCTAATGATGATCTGTCGCTATTGCTATAACAGTGATTTCATTGAGCTGTGGAGGGCTATGGCAGAGCCGGACCTCTCGTTTCCCCTTGCGTTGGATCTTCCGGAGCTTTCGTCGGAGCAAGGATTGGGGCATCTAGCCGACATCCAGATCCAGGTAACCAAGATAACCACCCCAGCCAATTCCATTGCGTTGTGTGAATCTGTAGAGACTGGGCTTTTTTTTTTCTTCTGTTGCTACCGGATTAATGTAGAACGTAGTCAGTTTCTCTCTGTTCCGCGGCGGCGAACGGGGTCATCGAGCGCGGTGCCGTCGACCGCGGGCGCCAGGAAGTCGTCGCAGGTGTACGCCTCGGCCTCCACGGTCGGTATGGCGAGCGACGGGAACTGTGACGCGTGCGCGGTATTGGAAGGAGGTGCGGGCGCCGGCCGTCGACGGCGAGGCGGGGGCGGAGGCGGCCGCGGCGGCGAGGAGGCGCTTCTTGAGTTCCAGTGGTTCTTGACGGCGAGGCGACTCTGTCAGAGACCACCTGCGCGTTCGAGCGAGGGCGCCGCGCGCGTCGATCGGTCAAAGAGATGCTTGCATGCATGGCATCCAGAAATAAATCGAAGAATCGGGGAGCTCGAGGAGGACTCAGTTGCTCCCGAGCTGAGTGTAGATCGAGGGACACATGATGAAGCCGCCGTGGCGGATGTCGGGGCGGTCAAGGGCAGCACGCACGGCGCAGCCAGCAAGAGCGCGGTCTTCATGCAGCACGGCGTGTCGCGTCATCCTGCGACCGCGCGAGCGCCGCGCCTGCGGAGAGAAACCAGCAACAGCGTGCCGGCGCGCGGCCAGGGCACGGCGATGCCTGCCGCGTACGCCGTGGCGTGGTCCGGTCCGGTAGACGCCCCGGTGGCGCAGGCTCTTGTGCGGCCACGTAGCATCAGCATCGCCTGCGGCAGGCAAAGACGACGGGGAAGCGGCCTGGGTGCTCAGCGCGGCGTGGGCCTTGCCATGTTCCGGTAGGCGCGCCGCCGCAGGTCTTGTGCGGGCCATGTAGTATCGCACGCGGAGAAGGCAGAGAGGACACGGGCACGCGTGTCTTATGACATCCAGTTTGTGTGAGTTTGAAGAGGCGCCAAGATGGGAATAGAAGTTTGTACTAGGAGGTCGAAGTGGCTGGCGTTAAGATTGATGACTGAATTAGGGTTGTTTGTATAATCTCGAGCTACAGATGCCGTTCTGAACCTTTCCACATAGATCTGTTCTTTGGCTTGTGAGAGAGCTAGGGTTAGTGTGTGAGTACTGAAAAGGCTTTGATGTACCAAATTCACCAATAAAAGAGAGAGATTTATGGAGATTTGAAGCCTCCCCTCATTTGTCTCTCACCTCTTGTATTTGATTTATCTCCTAGCTAGTGGAATCATCTTTACCGTCGCGTGTGATTTTTCCCTGCAAGGGTTTTCACACAAATCATGATGTCATCTATTAGTTTGGTATTTTTGTGTGGTGTATGTGTTGATTAAGATACCATCTTGCATGCTTTTGTTCCATATGTGAAGTGGTTGCTTGTATGGATGAGTTGGTATGAAAGGCAGATGTGCATTCTTTGATATATTGATTATGAGGAGAGGCTGCTATATTAGTGAGTTAGCTGATGCAAGTACATCATTTCGGGAAGATTGGATAGCTTGTTTGTTTGATGGATTCAAGTTTATGTACTGTTTTAATTCATGTACACAAGGTGTTTACTGATATGCCTATGTCAAGTTAGTTTGCTAATTTTGATATGTTGCGCTGCTCTGCTATCAAGCTGTTTATTATCAAAGACACAAGTTAATTCTCTATATACTTTATATTTTTGTTCCGTCTCATAGCACGTGCGTTTGGCACGCGTAGTTAAGAAATTAGCTTGAGTCTGAGCTAGACATGATCATCACTGTATGCATACATGTGTGCATGGTGTCAATAGTAAGTAACACACAACATGCATATATAAATAGTTGAATTTATGGAGACAGGGGTGTGTAGAGAGTACATAGACTTGCTGGTCTTATGTAAATATGTAATCAGCTTTATAATACTCTTGATAGTATTAATGAAATAGAGAGATATCTCATGGTTCTGCTTTCTTCAGTTTTGCATTTCTCAAGATACATATGGAGCATAGAATGTAGGTCATTTATTATAAGAGACAGTACAGCGATGCTAAATTCTTTTACAGTAAAAACCTATAAACTATATGTGTCAACTTTGCATCTAGAGCTTGCTTCAATTGTCCTATTTAAGTAAAATAATGCTGAATATAAAAAACAAGGATTTTAATAATAGGAAGGAGTAGGCCTAGATAAATTACTTTTGGCTTCCTTTTTCTCAAGCCTTATCCTGATTAAAATCGTCCGTAAAACATCAATGTTATGCCCTTAATTAACATGCATGCTAGGAAAATACCTTGAATATTTTTTTGGAAATTAAATATTACTTCATTCAATCACAAATATATGCCCGTAGCTTTGTCCTAAATTAAGTTTTTAAACTTTGACATCTGTATCAAAAAGTTATATACAAAATGACAATACACGATTGAGATTATTAGATTTATAATGAAATTACTTTTGCATGCCCTTTTTCACACACAAACTACACACGCGCGTGCACAAATATATATTAAAAATATAATTTGTGCATAGAAAAACAAAAAAGAAAAATCTTTTTCAGGTGTTAGTTGGACCAACTTAAATAGTTGTTAAATAGTTGAAGGGAGTAAATTGAACCCAATGTTAATTTAGGGGTTGTTTAGACATGTGTAGTTGAAGAGAGTAAATTGAACCCAATGTTAGTTTAGGGGGTTGTTTAGACATATGCCTGTGGGGGTATAAACTCCTATACCCTTATGGGTCAACATGAGCCGCACCATCGGAGGTGGCCCGACCCACAAGATGAAGACATGATGTGCACGACGCTGGTCGGCGTGCACTGCAAGGCTACAAGAAGATATTGTACCAAATATGATACTTTATTTGTAACTGTCCCTTCGCGATATATAAGAGGGGCAGAGGCCCCTAGAGGACAAGTCTGTGATCACATTACATCTCATATCAATACAATCAGACGCAAGACATAGGTATTACGCCCTCACGGCAGCCGAACCTAGATAAAATCCTTGTCTGTATCTTGCGTCACCATCTAGTTCTTAGCTTGCGCACCTATGTGCTAACAATCTACTACCTTGGGCATACCCTAGGTAGATTGCTGACCAGCTTTTGTCGATAGTGGCGCGCCAGGTAGGGGTGTGCGTACAGCTCTACAGACGAACTAGATGGCCATCATCCTTGACTTCGCGGCCATGGCGCGCGGCTTCACGTTCACCGTCGGCTTCAATAGCTTCACCGCCACGATCACGGAGGAGGCGTAGATCCGATCTGCGTCGATCACTTATTCATCGACGTCGGTCGCGGCTCCAACCATGCTGGCTACGACTCTGACTACTCCAGCAACGTCTCCGACCGCGCCGACAACGCGTCACCTGTTCTCCAGCTACAAAGGGAGGCAGATCGACGACACCGACCTGCTCGGGCTATCAACCAAGTTGTTTGGCCCTAAACCACCTGCCATGTCGCAATAATAATCGCCGCGAAGAACGGCGCTACGACAACCGCGACCTCTATTATGACGACATGTTGGAAAGCTTGAGGGCCGGACAATTTTGTCACCACCGAACAGATTTCCGTCCAACGATAAGTGTACTTCTAATATTTTATTTATTTTTGGCATAATATTTTTGACATTATTATCCTTCAAAACAATTTTTTGGTTACCTGACTAGTTTTTTCTCCTACACAGGTTTTCCAGAGTCGGCACTGTCTCCGACTCCTCCCCACACATGCACGAGATCCGCCCTCTACATTCTGGGTGGTCGACAGTAGCTCTCTAACGAGGCTGGAATTTCTATGCATGCCTAGGTTCCGCACCTCATGCTCCAGATTATTGGCCAGACCAGAGCTGGTACAAGCTCTATGATGAATTAACTACTCGTGTTAACTTTAAATATAACATAAAAGCTAAAATCTTACACCAGTGCTTTTTTATCTAGAGTTTATTTATACATCATATACTACATATTCTCCATATTTATTTTTTAGGAGCTTGGCCTAGTCAACAAGTTATGCTCAGAGACTCGTCGACCATCCCCTGCGCTATGCTCGGGGACTACTCCGACCACCTAGCACGTTCACATTCCCAACCACGTTTGGGGACTTGTCGACTAGTCTCTACGCTGTGCTCGAAGACTGCCAACCACTGAGCACGTTTATGTTCTCAACCACGCTCGGGGACTTGTCCACCAGTCCCTACGCCGTGCTCAGAGACTATGCTAACCACTGAGCACGTTTACATTCCCAACCGTGCTCGGAAACTCATCAATCACTCCCTACGCTGTGCTCGGGACTTGCTTCGATTACACTTCGACCACAGCTTGAGGACTGCTCTTCTCAGTTACGTATGAATTGGACTCATATACAACTGAGGGATAATTTTAATTTTATAGACCTTGCTACAAGGCTCATACTTCGCCTTCTAGCAAGCTCGGGGACTATATCGGTACGATGCACCTGGAGATGCATCTCACTTTTTTTAGACCCTGGCACCACGTGCCTACATTACCTACTAATAGGCTCGGGGACTAAGTGGGCACACTTCACCTTACCGTGAATATGCTTGCTTTTTTAAGGTCTATACTTTTGTAAAAAAGTAAAGTGGGCACACTTCATCAGGAAAGAAATCTTTTTTCTCAAAAGCACCATGTATTATTTGGACAACCTGCTTCTTCGATGTCAACGGTGGTCGACTGTCGTGCACGCTGGTCGAAGAAGCTCAAGATGGTGTGTCGCATTACAATACATGAAGCACGGAGACTAGCTGTGGGGGTATAAACCTCTATATCCTTATGGATCAACATGGGCCGCATCTTCGGAGGTGGCCCGACCCACAAGATGAAGACGTGCGGCGCACGACGCTGGTCGGCGTGCACCGCAAGGCTACAAGAAGATATCGTACCAAATAGGATACTTTACTTGTAACTCTGTTCCTTTACGATATATAAGGAGGGGCAGAGGCCCCTAGAGGATAAGTCAGAGATCTTATTACATCTCATATCAATACAATCATACGTAGGACGTAGGTATTACGCTCTCACGGTGGCCGAACCTGGATAAAATCCTTGTCTGTGTCTTGCGTTACCATCTAGTTTATAGCTTGCGCACCTGTCTGTCAATAATCTACTACTTTGGACATATCCTTAGATAGACTGCCGACCAGCTTTCGTCGTTAATACCAAACTTAAAGGGACTAATATGAACTTTTTCCTTAAATAAATGGATATGTGATAAGGAACTAGCGTTAACAATGATTTATAGGTTATAACACAAACACTCATAATGCACACACTCACCTATGATTCTCATCATTATGATTCTCTCCCTTTTTCCATTTCTTGAAAGCAGCACAGTAACACACCTTTCCATTCAATCCCAGTCTGGAATCTCGAATGTATTTTATGCATTGAGAACTAGAAAAATATCCATTTAGACCTTGTTTAGATACACCAAAAAACTCAAAACTTTATAAGATTTCCCGTCACATCGAATCTTGCGGTACATGTATGAAGTATTAAATATAGATAAAAAGAATAACTAATTGCACAGTTTACCTGTAAATTACGAGACGAATCTTTTAAGCTTAGTTACTCCATAATTAGATAATATTTATCAAATAAAAACGAAAATACTACAGTGTTAAAATCCAAAAACGTTTTGCATCTAAACAAGGTCTTAGACATATAGTACGACCCAAGAAGGCAAGAACTACTGCTAACGGATCGAATGAAGGCACTACTGGACAAAAGTGGTCTTCTTTTATGCATTAGAGACTAAACTCTGCTTCTCATGATTGGTCACATTTATTTGGAACTACTCTCTCCATTCAAGAAAGAATGTAACTATGGGATATGTGCAAGTCAAAGTAACTCAAGTTTATACTATAAGACCTGTCTTAATGAGAGTTTCATTTGCATAATTAAATATGTTGCCATAGATATTCTTTATGGTATGACATTATATTTAAAAAGAGAGAGAAGACATGAGTTCTCTTAGCACAATTACCAACTCTATATGAGTCTTGAAACTAAATGCTTTTGAAACCATAAAATAAAACTCTCCATTGAGTGTGGGTGTTTCATCTCAGCATTTCGTTTCATATGATATGGAATTTCTTAAAAACAACATTATGAAACTCACCATTGAGATTAGCCTAATCATGTACTTATTTTATATTATGAATGATATAGTTTTTTATATAAATTTAGTTAAAGTTCAAATTATTTGAGTACTCAAGAAACGAGAATTCCATTCTTTCTTAGACGAAATGGGAGTATCTAAAATGCAAAGTTACATTACCAGCACGCTTAATTAATTAACTTGTAATTGACGGTGTGCGTACACAGGCGTTGATGGATTTTGTTCTCACATGGTGTGCAGATGGAAGATTGTGACCCGGAGATACATGAGGGCCTGCGAACGAGGCAAATATGTGCAAGATTTTGGGAGGAACATACTGTACGACGATGATGACAAAGTTGCTGTTTATTAGTTCGTACTTCAATATAATTCATCAAATGGTTTGAATTTCATGAAGCTGTTTCTGTTGCAGGTACATTCGTCAGCACTACTCTTCTGGTGCGGTTTCTCTTTTCAGATATATATATATATATATATATATATATATATATATATATATATATATATATATATATATATATATATATATA
>Ga0182004_10002846_pt1 | contig 13590 bp, 9 predicted proteins | sample Sormic07211540_1_FD_120479 | JGI IMG/M metagenome (GOLD analysis project Ga0182004, IMG submission 120479) | Endophyte microbial communities from Sorghum bicolor roots, Mead, Nebraska, USA - 072115-40_1 MetaG | ecosystem: Host-associated > Plants > Roots > Unclassified | place: USA: Nebraska...
CAATAATATAGGACTAAACTTTAGCTATCTAACAATTAATCCTAACAACTAGTCCCTAGTCTCCTAGATGATCTAAATAGACCCTTAGGCTCTATCTCGCTCTAGGAAATAGGAATACGTCATATATTCTTAAGTAAGGTTAGCCAAATTTATAGAAATAAACACCGGCATATATAATACAAAAATATTGTTATTATTAGACTAGATACATTGTGAAATGTATTTTGTGGTGCACTCCATTTGTCCCCAAAAAGGTCAATTTTTTTAAGAATCAAACCATTTTGAGTTTGATTAAATATATAGAAAAAAATGGTAACATTTATGATACCAATTAGATTAATCACACAATATGTTACGTGGTAGACCTATTTGGAGACATATATATTAATTTTATCATTTTCTATAAATTTAGTTAAATTTTAAAATTTTGAGTTGGTCAGATTTAAAATCACACTCTTTTTAGGTTAGAAGAAATACTTATTTTAGAGCACCTCTAAAAGTTTCTAGAAATGGACTCCTAAAAACCTCATTTTGGAACCTTTATAAAACAATATCGAGTGCGGAAAATACACGCTACTTATGGTTCAATTTTAGTCGGTTCCTAAAACATACATGTCGTCATCTCCTATATATACGAGTTACCGAGCATGGACGAAATAACTTGCTGTCATGATCAACCATTCCCGGCACCTTAGCTCGCACATAGAACCTTCAAAATAAATTCTTCATTTTTAGTTCTACTACCTTCCAGTATTTCCAAATCTGAAAATAGTGGCTAGAGGATCTACTTCCGATGAACCTCCGTGGTGGCGACGATCCGAGCCATGACCGACCATCCCGAGCTCTCAACACCATAACTCGCACCAAGGGCCTCTAAAACATAACCTTTGTTGCCTACTACATCTCCTAGTATTTTCAAATATGGAAATAATGAACCTCCGTAGTCGTACTGTTGGAGGCAACGAACAACGCCGAGGAAAAAACGGAGAGAGTATCTGTTGTCTGTATATCTTTTGATTTCCCGAGCGCGAATAGATTGAGAGCTAAGATAACTTGCTGAAATGAGGTTATCTCCCATCACGTTTGAAATAAAAGTTTGGGAATAGGTTTAATAAGATTTTGGATATGCTCCTAGTGTCATAGATATTGATATCCTTTTTTATAAAAGAAATTGGTTAAAATAAAATAGTTTGACTTGTGATAACTGTATAAGTTAATTTTGCATTCAGTATATGAGTTGATTTTGCATGATCCATGGTAAAAATTTGCATTCAGGCATTACAAAGTCCCTCTTGTCGTGGTCCGTGGAGAAGAGATGCGGCGGCGCACGCACGAACCTTCGCGCCGGTAGAGACGCGACCACCAAATAGACTATAGTACAGAGTAACAGAGGGGTTCATTGATCGGTGAGCTACATAATACCGAGACGTTGAGTCAGTAACGCAGACTACTCTAACTTGCCTGCACCGCGCTCAGCCTGGCAAGCCGGCGAGCCCGGCGACGCCCATATGCACAGCCAACCGGCTAACCCAAGTATAGGGGAAAACTAAATCCACAGACTTGATACAATGGTAGATTTTGCTAGTCTGATAAGTTATGGCTAAAATTATTGCTGGCTGATTTATTGTAAGAGAAAAACACTGCTGGCTCATAAAAAAAGTACAGCTAATAAGACAAGTGAACCGAACCTAGCGACACGGCATGCCCATTTCATCAGGCTTTTTATGAAAGATTGTCCATGCTTCGCCAAGTAGTGCTTAACATCAAGTTTCGGTCCCAACCAGACAAATGGACACGTGGGACACTAAATCCTCTTTGGATTAGCATGCTATGAGCATGTTTGGATACTTCTGACTTATTGTTCATTGCTAAACTTTAGCGGGTTGAACAAGTGGGTTAAAATTACAACTAAAAAATAATCGGTGCCGCATTAGTCCAGTACCTAGGAAAGAGCATATATCTAAATTCGGCTAAAAATTAGAAATGATCGTTCCATCGTCCATTTTAGACCTTGTTCAGTTTAGATGCACCTAAAATTTTAAAAGTTTACAAGATTCTTCATCACATCAAATCTTTGGACGCGTGCATGGAACATTAAATATAAATAGAAAAAATAACTAATTACACAATTTACCTGTAAATCGCAAGACGGATCTTTTGAGCCTAGTTAGTTCATGGTTGGATAATGTTTGTCAAATACAAACAAAATGCTACAGTGTTAAACTTAAAAAAAATTGCATCTAAACAAGGCCTTATCCTAACCCATGTTCTCTCTCCTCATCTACTTCATCTTATCTGTCATCACACGACTCATCAGAAACATCTATTGACAAGGTTAAAGTCCGATCCAACCGTGACAACCCCATCATTGAAGACTTTGGGCAACACAGTTGCATGAAAGGGGTCGCCTAGCCCCAGCGCCTTCGATCTAGACTATCTACCTAGATGTTCAATTGTTGTTCCTCCCACCCTTGCAAGGAGACCCGCCTATGCATCCATGGCTAGTGCGTGACGAGCTGCCTCCAACCTAAATCCTAGCTGAAGCGTCGATAAGGCTCAAGTCAATGTGGCGGATCTAGTTGTTCTGGCACCACCCATCAGGTCCTCTCCTCTATCACATTTTCTCTTCTCCAGGGTTGTCATTCTATAGTGATGAGTGATGATGAGTCGGCGACGTGGGGAGTCAGGCCTGTAGCTCATGCTGACATGCGCATAAGGGGCAGCGAGGAATAGGGAGTGAGGGATACAATGGAGATGTGGAGATGAGAGAGAGAGAACAACAATAGTAAGGGAGCTAATGAGAGTAGAGAAGACGACATAAGAGGGCATTATAGTATATAAGAATGCACATACATCATCAATCATATGGGATACAAATACCCTACCTAAATTCTATGGTTGATAATTAGCTAGACGAGTGACCCAAAATCTTAGGGATTACTAGTGTTCTTCACTTGCTATTTTTTGCTAGAAGTTAGCATAGATTTTAGCATATTGATATGTTTGAATCCACTCTTAGAGCATCCACAACAACGAGTGATGTCGCCAGCCCTTGTCCACGTGGAAGACGAAGAAAGGAGAGACGCACCTAGCTAGCAAGGGTAAATCCACGTGCCTTGAGAGTTTGAAAGGAGAACAGGTGGGACTAGATGAGAAAGGAGAAATAAACTGTTTCTCTTTTGGTTTCTCTTTCATCTCGCCCACTAGCTACGTCACTCGTTTCATCAATGGCGGCCTTACTAGATGGCTTTTTCTTAGAACCTGTGTTGATGACGTCAACATTATATTTTCAATTAATGCACAATATAGAGGCAAAAGAATAATTAATGCATAGCTATAAGGATTATTCTAACAAGTTTCACGAGTTGTGTTGCTCTCACCTCTTTTGTAGGATTATTGATATTTCACCATATAAAAGTACCATAAATGATGAAACAAAGCACACCATTCTGAAGAGCTCGTCGAGATGATCAAAATGGACATATCATTTGCTATATTTGGAGTCCGAACAAGAGAGTCCCTGATGGATACTCCAGAAGAATCACCAAACAAGAGTTTTGCAGACTAACATGACAATTTCCACAGCTTTGGTGATTTATGAATTTTAAGGAATAAAAACAGAATAATCCGAGGAAGTGTAGGAGCCAAGGAACCGAACCAAATCATGTCGAAATTCCACAAGAATTGACGGGAAGGTTCTAGAGGACACCAGAAGACACAGGGACAAAGCAGCGCCTTGGTGGCATACAGGTGGGGCCGGCCGGCCCCACATGCTAGGCCGGCCGGCCTGGGCCCCTTGGAAGCGACCTTCGTCTCACGTGACGCCTTCCAACCGACCTCTACGACGCATCTCGACCCTTGTTCCATGTCGGTTTGATCTAAGGGCTGTGGTTCATCCCACTGAACTATAGAAGCAGGGGTAGACCGCCTTTGAGGCATCAATAATAAGATATCTCATTAGTTGATCTCTCATTTAGAAGGCAATAGAGAAAAGCTAGGGTTTCCAATTAGAAGATTAGAGCTCCACTTCAAGTTTAGGGTTAGATCTAGTTAGATACAAGTAGAGTTGAGTGCGGCTCAGGATTTTAGATCAACGTCAAGAGATTTGATAATATTTATTATTATATCTTATAATTATGACTTTGTGCTACTTTAATATTATTATGTTCTTGTTTATTTTGTTCTTAGCTTATTCTAGTTCTATCTTTGCTATAGTCTCGATTAATTATAAGTTTAGACATATGTTCGTAGAGTGCTTGGTTCAACTCCGGATTGGATTAGGTGGTAGAGGTAATGTAGACGTGGTGTCTAGATTATATTTACCTGTGAATGCACTCTATTTTCTGGGCCATGTGGTAGGTCGCGAAGGTGACAACTTCGTTGAGCCCTATGTAGTCCACTCCACGAATCTAGGACAAGTAGAACTCAAGTAGAACTCAATTACTTGGCGAAAGATTGTGGATTCTCTAAAGTAATGTTCCTTATGTTTAAATGGAAGATTGATTTTGCTATAAACAATAAAGAGTATAATAGAAACCCTGAGACTTAGTAAATAGGATACAACCTAGGAATTAAAATCTCTAACTGTATCACTTTATTTTGTAACCTACTTGATCCTACAAGTCATCTCTAATTATGAATTCTCTATCATTATCTCATTGTCATATTTGTTATTATTATTATCATCATCATTATCTGCCTTACCCCTGTTTAGATAGAAGTGGTTAATTGATTCATATCTAGAGTATGTATTTGTAATTCTTATAGTCATATCAATTTTCTCTTCTAGACCCCTTCTAGAAGCTCCTAGTGGTAGAATTATAAATAACGGTATCTAGAACTTTTCTGGGTGAAATGCTACAACAGAAGTATTTTATCTGCGCGCTTGCGGATAAACTTTGTTTCATATTTTATAAGTGCCATGATTATAAGTACAACCACATTTCTTACATCGTGTTAGGGATGACGACCTAGCGGATGCCGCGTAAGAGATGCCAACAACCTGAACTAGGCAGCTCCTACCAAGTATCTATTTGGATTTTAGGCGTGCAAAATCCAATGGTGATGCCTAGGATAAGCAACTCCATCCGATGATAAACCAAACAATAAACTCAAGTTGCTACGTAGCTATTCGCAAATTGAATACAAACATGGTCTAGCTAGTTTTCTGTCTTTTAGTTTATGAGCTTGGACTGCAAGCTCATATCTCGGATTTAAGGACATTATAATTGGAGGTTACAATTAGGATAAAATTAGTAAGGTCATGACACCGTGTGTTCTTTAATCTAGTTAACCAAGGCAAGATTGGGTTCCATCGCCAATATTTCTCCGGCATGCCTTCTTTAACGGTAACGCCTGGATGAGTTATTATTTGAACACTTAATTCTTGTTGGTTCCCCTACGACAGATGGTAGCATTTAGTCGCTACGAAAAATAGCCTACAGCTATCATTAGTCACTATTGTAACTTTCACCATCCTTTATTGCAAAAGAGCAAGCTGGTTAATGGTTGTTGACGATAAAACTGTCTACAGTTGCACCTTTGACTACGTAGTACGTACACCTAGATAGAGTATACTCCGCCCATGAAAAAATTAATTCTTAAAATCCATTTGACTAACTTTATATAAAAGAGTAACAACATCTATGACATAAAATGCGTATCATATAAAAATATATTCTAGGATGAATCTAATAATACTAATTTGATACCATATATTTTAGTTTTTTTTCTAGAAATTTAGTCAAAGTTTAAAAAGTTTGACTTAGGACAACTCTAGAAATTAATTCTTTCGTGGATGGAGTGAGTATAACAAGTTTCTTGTAATAACAATAGTCTAACTCATTTATGAATAGTAAATTGTTTTCGATCTTTATTATTTTTAGCTTTGATAGCCACACTAAGCCTGTTCGCTTGGCTAAAATTATTGTTCGTTGATTTATTGTGAGAGAAAAACACTGTTGAATGGTTGGTAAATTTGGTAGATAAACTCAAACGAACATGCTTAAGTCGTGGCAAAGTGCGGAAATGGGCTTGGATTATGGCACAGCACAACCATCTTCAATCTTGTTAGCCAAGCTAAGATTGATCCTCACCGCCTACGTTTTTCCAGCACTGCCATCTTTAATGCCTTGACAAGTTGTTGTTTAAACGATTTAATTCTTGCTTGTTCCCCTACGTCAAAATGTATTTAGTCGCTACCAAAAATGACCTTGTAGTCACTGTTGTAACTTCAATTGTCCTTGCAAAAAGAGCAACACGGTTAATGGTTATTCTTGCTGAAATTACTTTCATTGTCCTTGTAAGTAGTAATGACCTCCCACGTTGACTACACACACCTACAGTGTATTATCAACAAGTTTCTTGTAATAACAATAATAGTAAAACTCATTCATCATGAATAAAAGTAGCAACAAGCGAGCATAATCCTTAGGCCTAACATAATGGCACATAGCTGAACGAGAGGGAGATGCTAATCAGTAGACAAATGTAAATTGAAACCAGTCTGTCACGTAAAGACAAGATTGTTTTCACAACACCGAATATATTCAATTTTGTTAACCAAGTTAGGCTATGTAAGATTGTTTGCCACCGACGACATTTTGCAAACTCAACAATCTTTTATGGTGTCTTGATGAGTATTATTTCCATTACGAAGTATAATAAGGAATTTTCAGTTGTTCTAAATGTCCAAAGTTTGTCGAGTTTGCAAAGAAAAGTATTAAAATCTACCCAATCAAATATGAAAAACATTTCATGGTGCGTCTAAAAAATCTCATCTGATACCATAAATATTAGCTTTTTCATAAATTTAGTTTGATTTAGGATAACATAAAGGTCTTAGTTTGATCTCATGGTCTACTAAACTTTAGATCACTTTAACACACTTATGTGGCAACTAATTGGCCTTTTTTAAAGGATGACTAAGACCATCTGATTGGAGCCTCAAGAACTAAAGTTTAGCAGCTAAACTTTAGACCATGAAACCAAATAGAGCCTTATATTTTGGGATGAAAATGGTTGAAATAAATCTCATTATGTCCTATCTCGGTTTCTACATTTAACTCACTTGAAGGTTATCCTGACTCTTTTCATTCTTTCCTTGTCGATAAATCTGAAAAACGGGTCGAAAATATTAGGGCAGTTTTTCTGACCGTTTTTGTCTTTTTCCGTTTTTAACCAAATAGGACAATGCCGTTTTAGGAAGTGCAATAATGCGGCACAGTCGGGTATGCCACACCAAAGTAGACTGGTGGTTGGCTTGTTGTGTTATGAGTATATGGTTTTGCGCTATAACCATCTTATCCCTATTCACTTGAATTAATCGGTACTACTTTGTAGCCATGGAACAATGTCTTTCTCTCGCAATAAATTACCATTAGCTTTATTCAAAAAAAAATAGCATTAGCATCAGCAGAAGCCGAATAAGTGCAACAACAAAGGCAATTGGATAAACATAGAAAACCAATGCATAATCTATAGTCCTTACAGATTGGCATATAAGCTGCTGAACGAGTGGGAGAAACCGATTAGTAGGGAAAAAAAATGCAAACTGAAGCCTAGTAGTCCGCCACTCTGCCAGGAAAAGACAAAGACTCCATAGCAGCGCTAGCTCCAACTGCGATTGATTCCGTTTAGTTTAGGACCTGAACGCACCAAGTGGCCTATACAGAATTCAGAAATGAGGACCAAAACATATGTGTTGAAGAGGTGATCTGCATCCAAACACTCAAGGAGCTACTACTACTATGTACAGTACGTACTAGCATAGGCAAAAGAAAACGATTACTTGACCTAGAAAAAGAGAAGCAATTGAAGATTCTTTGCAGGGCCACTCCATTATTTCTTCACACTCATAATCAATGCACTGATTATCTGTACACATTTTTAAATCAGAATAGTGGTTGAATTGACTTTAAGCCGGTGGTTGTATATAGTATATACTTACTACATGTATAGCCTGCAACGAAGACGAATAAAACCAAGACAATGACGGGGCAAATAGGAAACATTTATTTATATTTGCGGTACTAGCACCGTAGCAGAATACTGTACTCCTAGTAGTTCACATAAAAAAACAAGGTTCTACTGCTGCCAATCAGCGTCGGATGAAAAGAAATTGAAAGGATACGCGAAAGACGTACGCCGTCGGGTGTACAGTGCTAGAGTGGAGCGGAAGATGCGAAGCGCAGAGAAAATCCACCTCAGCTTCAGGTGAGCTGGCCGGTGGCCGCTTCCGCCCTTTTCTATTTCTGAGGCCTGCGCGGTTTCCAATTCCGACGAGCCAAAACAGACGGACGCACAAAGCGAAAGGCAGAGAGAGAGAGAGAGAGAGAGAGAGAGAGGGAGTGAGGGAGGCAGGGCAGAGCAGGAGAGAGAAATTCGAGGGGAATAAAAAGGGAAAGAAATAAAGTGAGAGAGGGGAGAGTCCCATTTCCCCAAGTACACGAGAGAGAGAGAGAGAGAGAGAGAGCAGAGGAGCACGCTACGAGAGAGAGAAGGGAGGTCGAGGGAGGCAGCAGGGGCTGCAGCAGAGGCCAGAAGCATTAGAAGCGGCAGTCGTAACCAAGTGGCATCAGTAGATAGAGCCAGCCATCTATCTATCCATCTATCTAGCTCTACAGGTATAAATCCTCACGCATCGGTAGGAGGGCGAGAGGGGGGGGCGAGGGGGGACGGGAGAGGCCGCCTGCCACCAGGCCAACTACCAAGTGGGGGACGAGGACCGGGAACCGGAGGAGAGGGGATTTCTCGGGGCCGGAGTGGCGGCCAGGACCTGATTGGGCTCCAGGGCGCGATCTTTGAGCGCAGATTTGGTGCCCGCGATCTGCCATGGATTTGATTTAAGGTGAGCTCCTTTTCCCTGTTTTGGCGTCTTGCTTGGCTGGCTCGGATTCGTATTATCCGACTTATCGCGGAGCTGAGAGAGAGATTTGCATTTTTCTTCGCAGATTTGGGGAGATCGGTTGGGTTCGCGCTGCAAGATTCGATTTTTATGCCTGTTTTGTTCACGAGGTTCGCTCTCCTCAGATCTCAAGCTTGTTCTTGATCCCTTTGCTCCGGTTGATTTCATCCCCGCTTGTTTTTTTTAATTCGATTTTGGCGCCTGCAGATCGCAACAGCGGGATCGCTAAGCAAGCTAAGATTTCTTTTTTTTTTCTGGAATCAATCTCAGATTAGGAGGAGGGGAAATAAAGCAACAATAGAAAGATTTTTGGGGGGAGAAGGCATGATGCTGGAAGGGAAGTCCTACCTTGTGTCGCGCTCCCTGCCGAGCTCCTGCGAGCCAGAGACGGAGTGGGCGTACCTCGCCCACGAGGTCCTCAGCGGCAAGCGCCCGACGCCGGAAGACGTCGAGGTCGAAGACCTCGACGAAGCTGACGGCGGCGGCAAGCGCAGCAAGCCGCCGTCTCCACAGCCGCACACGCCGGACATCTGCGAGGGCCACGGCTCCAGCCGCCATGCCTCCGGTTGCGGAGAGCAGCAGGGCACTGGGAGCAACCCCATGAATTCAATCGGTCGTGACCTGACCATCAATTGCCTCCTCCGGCTATCCCGGTCCGACTACGGCTCGGTCGCCTCGCTCAGCCGGGACTTCCGCGCCATGGTCCGCAGTGGGGAGATCTACCGCCTGCGGCGCCAGAGTGGGGTGGCCGAGCACTGGGTATACTTCTCCTGCAATGTTCTTGAATGGGATGCCTATGACCCATATCGAGAGCGCTGGATCCAAGTGCCCAAGATGCCGCCTGATGAATGCTTCATGTGCTCTGACAAGGAATCACTTGCAGTGGGCACTCAACTGCTTGTGTTTGCGATGGCGCATATTGTGTTCAGATACAGCATCCTAACCAATTCATGGACCATGGCTGATCCAATGAACTCTCCACGGTGCCTGTTTGGGTCAACAAGTGTTGGGGAAAAGGCCTTCGTTGCTGGAGGCACTGATTCTGGTGGCAACATACTGAGCTCTGCAGAGATGTATGACTCTGAGACACATACCTGGACGCCCCTCCCAAGCATGAATAGGGCGAGGAAGATGTGTTCTGGGGTTTTCATGGATGGCAAGTTCTATGTGATAGGTGGTGTGGCCAACAACAACAGAGTGCTGACTTGTGGGGAGGAGTATGACTTGAAGAGGCGTTCTTGGAGGATAATCGAGAACATGTCTGAAGGCCTCAATGGAGTGACTGGTGCTCCTCCCCTTATTGCAGTTGTCAACAATGAGCTCTATGCCGCTGATTACAGCGAGAAGGATCTCAAGAAGTATGACAAGAAGAACAATAGGTGGATCACCCTTGGAAAACTGCCTGAACGGTCTGTATCAATGAATGGGTGGGGCCTTGCTTTCCGAGCGTGCGGTGACCGCTTGATTGTCATCGGAGGTCCAAGGACCTATACTGGTGGTACTATTGAGCTCAACTCATGGATCCCAGATGAGCGGCCGCCTGTGTGGAATTTGATTGCCAGGCGGCCATCTGGGAACTTCGTGTATAACTGTGCCGTGATGGGTTGCTGAGTCCACTGAATAAAAGATAAGTGCAGTGGATATTTATGAAGGATGCTATGCACAGAGGCAGCCTGTCCAATTGCTTCAGCCCTTATTCTTCGTAGCGATTTCTGCCGTCTGCCCAGTTCCGGAATTAACTGGACATCAGCTGATTGTCAGCAGTCTCATGTAACCCTTGAGTTCTAATACTCCTGTTTCCCTGCTAATCCATTTCTACATTTGCATTTGAATCAACTGCTCGTGATTTCAAAGATACGAGATTATGGAAAACAAATGTCATATTAATAATCTAGAAACAACTTCGAGATGTTTTTTATCTATTGATGAGGAAGCTGTTAAGAAATACTTGATTCGCCTGTAGCTGCAAGAAATGCTAATTCTTTTCGTTCATCTTGCCTGTTTCATAATGTGCATATCTTTCTTGATGTTATGAGCCACCAAGTTGGTGCTTGGTGGTGACATGTGTGAACTGCTGTTTAGAATTTTCATGTTGCATATGCTGGATCCACTTGGGTCTAAAATGACATATATTATATTGGTATTTCAGTTTGATTGAATTGATGTTTGGACTACTCATAGTGTGAATCCATAAGTCTGATGGAGTCTTGTGTTGTTTCACAATTGGTATTTGAACATATTAGAAACGAAAGGTATTTATTCGATTGGTGTCATCAGTCTTGAAGTCATGTTGCAGTACTGTATTTCTTCCCCTGGAGTTTATGGTTCCACTCTTGATGTTTATATATATGGTTACCCACCATCGCTTTGACTCACAAGCTTATTGTGCCACAAAATAATTCGTGAAAACCATCAAGCTGTTTGATTTTGCATGATCCGTTTTAGTAATTTCACCTGCTAGATGTCATTCTGAAGTAGTAGATGCAAAAAGAGAATACAAGGAATTCATTAGAAACTTCCTAACTCCTATGAGTGTGCTCTTCTGCAGTACTGCTTGCCTGACATGTTTCAAATTTGAATTTGTGAGCTACAGAATTCCTTTGGATGAGTAAATTCAAATGGTAGTTCTTGCTGTATAAAAGTGTGGTTGTGTTACCTGTTGATGTCAGCCAGGTTTCTACACTTTTTACCAAATGAACAGTTGCCGGATTAATCTAGTTACATCCAGACTGAAAGCAGTTGCCTGATTAATCTAGATACACATTTGTGTGGAGTAAGTCGCCCTTTAGTCTGGGGCTTATGAAACTCAAGCTTTGTGGAACAGAGAGTGAAATTTAAATACTCATGTGCTACTTAATTTAAGTATGTAGCTAGAGTGGTGAATGCATATTAGCTGGGAAATGTACGGTTCAAGTATCATGTCTATTGCAATTCTTTCTAAGTTGGATATAATTCCGCTACTTGGATAACCATATACAGTGCTTGATTAGTTACCATAGTGTCTAAATCTGCTTTCTGTCAACTTTGCCAGTAACACAGGATGGCAAAAATATGGCGCGGAGCTTACTTGCACATACTAGAATTACCAGTGGCCTATTTTCAGTCATTCTGGTTGTCATCCTGCCTATTTAGAGTCTATATAATAGTAGCAAGTGTGATTTGCTGAAACAAATCTTGCTTTTTATGAGTAGAGTGTGATGCTAAGAAGCTTAACCTTGCATCAATTGCTATCTTTGCTTCTTGACTATCATTGGTTCCTTGCATGTAATAGATAGCTCCATACTGAAACCACTGCCGTCTTTATCTTGTATTTGACTGAGCCATGCTCACATTTTCTTGTGAAGGTCAACACGTCGGTCTTGATTAGATCTGTCGCCTTTCCATAACAGGAAGCCGAACATGGTTAAACTCTTTGATGACAATAAATTTCTAGTGTGGCTGAAATTTGCTGGCCTGCCTGGCATGTTGTTTGGAAATTGGAACGGGACGGATGACGGATCAGCAGTGACTGCACAGTTCCGTGCACAGTGGATCGATGAAAGTTGAGGAGTTGCATGCAGAAAGTAGTAGCAGCAGCTAGGAGCAGATTGTTCTTGGTGTGTTGCGTGAAGCTTTGTTCCTTTGACTCGTGCAGCTGGTCCGTGTCCTATCTTTCTATCTATCTACCCCTAGTACCCCCATCAGCCTCAGGCACAGAACAGGATGGACGCGCCCGCCCAGTCTGGCTGGCGCTGGGTCTCCCCTGTGCCTACGTTGGCGGCGGCGCTTTACAGCACGGCCGGTTTGGCCTTTTTTTCCCGTCGCCGCCTCGCCTGGCTGCAATTATTCCAAGGGATGGGATGGCAAGGGAAGGGAATAGAAGCAAGGATGGGAATTGCGTTGCGTTCGGAATAGGATCGCAATAATTTCGATGTGTACGTCGCTGTTGTGCTGCAGTTGTTGGGTATCGAGTTTGTGCCGTGCGGCCACTGCATACATGCCTCACTTGGCACAGTCGTCTTGTTCTCTCTGCCTTCCCTTCGTCTACTACTGCTACTATCTTCTTGCTCCGGGTTGTTTGGCACGGCATGTTACTGTCCTACCTATACTTGTAGTAGTAGTGGTAGTAGTGATGAACCTGTGATAAGAGTCCAAATGATTAATTTCGGTGCTCCCTCCAAATTCCCCCCCCTTTTTTTTTTGCTTGTTGTGTGCTGATTGGCAATTTCAAATCTTGCGAGTGAAGTGAAGGAGCATCTTTGCCATCTTGGTGTCATGGTTATTGCCAGCAAGAATCAAACGAGCCTTTTGCTCTACGTATGCATACACATATATATGCTCTTTAACAATTTCTAGAAGAAGAACCCATGGCGTCACCGAATCTCAATCAAAACACTGCCCAGTTTACATGCCGTACATCCAGCAGCCGGATAGAATATATTGAGCCTCGCTCAGTGGAGAATAACAAACAGAATTAATTCAGTGCAGAGCGTATTATGCCAGCCTAATAATCTCCTTTATTCGCGAGCAGAGCACGCACCCGGACCTCATTTTGGCTCCGCCTCGCCTTTTTTTTTCCCTCGCTCGGTTCGGTTCGGTTCGGTTCGTGGCGATGCATGGACGGCAGGAAACACTAGGCCACGCCGGGAATCATTGCGCCTGCCGAAGCGTCCACGCAACAACGAGCAACGATGGAGCTTAATTCC
>Ga0182004_10002847_pt1 | contig 13588 bp, 11 predicted proteins | sample Sormic07211540_1_FD_120479 | JGI IMG/M metagenome (GOLD analysis project Ga0182004, IMG submission 120479) | Endophyte microbial communities from Sorghum bicolor roots, Mead, Nebraska, USA - 072115-40_1 MetaG | ecosystem: Host-associated > Plants > Roots > Unclassified | place: USA: Nebraska...
GCATGGAAGGGGAGCCGGCCATACTGGAGGTGGAGGACGCACTGGATGAATCAGTGCTCATGGCGACGGATGGTGCGGTGGCGAACAGGTGCAGATGCAGCCTGAACGGGCAGGGAGGGCGCGTCGGGCTAGGTCGGCGGCACCGTGGAGGAGAGGACAGCAGAAGACAGGAACCCTAACCCTAAACTGTCCCGGACGCAGATACCATGTAGAAAGGTATTGTGGGGCAAATACACCGCACACCCAAAGGGGGGGGTGGCCTCTCATTATATAGCCTGAACGGCTTGGGGTACAAGCCAGCCTGACGGCTGGTTACAAGCCTGGACGGCTTGGGGTTACAAGTCGTGTACAACACATACTCTATGAGTTAGCTATACATATCTAATATATATCTATGTATATCTCTAATACGATGTGACATCTATTAAACTTTAGTCCCTACAACCAAACACCCCCTTATATTGATGAAATAGCTGAGTCAAACACTTGGATCCATGGTGAAAGCATCTAGACCCCTAATGAGTTTCAGTGATTAATGACAATGTTGATTACTATGACTAACATGTGTTTTGCAGCGGCAAAATCATTTGAGTTAGGACATGGTAATGGTGATCGATGGACTAAGTCATTCATGCCTACTTAATGGTGGAATCGTTTCGGTTTTCAAAGGATTGTTGGACATCATCAAGATTAGACAAGGTCTAAGTGCCATATGGAGTTGAAGGGCACTTAGAGTAGTTTAGGACTTTATTTTTCCTTTAACCGTACTATTAAGGGAGGCATTGAACGGGTAGCTTGACCTACACGAGGCTTTAGGTTTAGGTGTGGTGCACACTTGATAAATCTAACACTAGGCAGCTCTAAGAAAGTCCTTAGATCAAGAGAATCAAACTTTGTTTTGGAAAGTTCACGATTCGATGAAGTGTTGATTGTTTAGGAGCACCAGATGCTGACACCGAACGCCACAGTGTCACTGTTGGCACGTCTGGTGTATGCTGGAGTTGAGACAGTGCGTCGAGTGCCTAGGGTTAGGCACCGGACACATGCACCGGACCCTACGGGGTGTGTCCGGTCCCTTACCCAGCGACGGTTGCAAAATTGTTTCTCACCGGACGAGACCTGAGTGAGACACCAGACAATCGAAGGAGCGTTCAATGTGAGAAAGTTTTGCAAGTACAACTAGCCGCTACAGTTGCACGGGACACTCTTTGGAGTGCGTCCGGTGCAACATCAAGCGCGTCCGGTGCACTCGTTTTCTGTGGAATTGGAGTGGCCGGCCCTTGGACTTGATGGGAAGTATTTATACTCCTCCACCTCGTCCAAGAGAGGTCTCTTGCCCATTTATTCAGTTGAGAAACACCTTATGGTCTAAGAGAGAAGCAAGAGCCTAGAGAGGATTGAGAATTGAGTGATTTCTTGAGAGAATCCTTCTCTAGTGAGTTCTAAGAGTTCAAGTATGCATCCACCACTCTCTAGTGCCTTGTTTGGGTCAAGTGAGAGTTCTTTGCTTGTTACTCTTGGTGATCGCCATCACCTAGACGGTTCGTTGGTGATTGGAGGCACGAAGATCACCCGGAGGTCTTGTGGGTGGCTCGTGTCAAGCTTGTGAGCGGTTGTGGACGATTCACCGCGACGGAGTGTCAAATAATCTACCCGTAGAGAGCACTTGGTCCTTGCGCGGACCAAGGGGGAGCAAGGCCCTTGCGCGGGTGCTCCAACGAGGACTAGTGGAGAGTGGCGACTCTCCAATACCTTGGCAAAACATCACCGCATTCCTCTTCCTCTCATCCTTTACATTCTAGCATTTACTTTGAGCACTTTACATTTTTAGAATTGTCATGCTAGAATAAGATTGGAACTAGGTTGCAAAACTTTTATCCGGTAGCTCTCTAGAACACACTTAGACAACGGTTGAATTGAGACTTATAGGTTACTTAAATTTTTTAGAGAAGCCCAATTCCTCCCCCACCACACCCCCCCCCCATCTTGGGAATCTTAATCCTTTCACATGGTACTTGTTATCATAAATATTAATATATTTTAGTCTAACTTAATGTTCTTTGACTTTTTTTTAAAAAAAAAACAAGAAATATATTCTTTTAGGAACGGAGTGAATACACCTGTCTACCAAAGGTCCATAGATATGAGGGCACCTTGTTAGAGATGGACTTCAACAAATCCTTAAAGGTTGGGGGAAAGGAATAAATTTAATTTAATGGAATTTCGCCAATACAATCCTACCCTCCAAGTAGATCCAATTGAATGAGTAAATGAATATCAACAGATTTTCTATGTTCAGATCAGGGCGTCAGGCTAAGCCATGTAAAGATATCATCGACATTTGACTTCGGAGGCATAAAAAATAGAGCCATTACTTTCAGTCTAGATAAAAAAACTCAAAGAACTTCGAGAGCTGAGAACGCCATCATATATGGTGTGGGGCAAAAGAACCAACATCCACAGAGGCCAGAATGAAGAGATGCATCGAGGAATGCAGAAACTGAGATCCAGGCCGCGTGCATACGAGTATACGACCATCATTTTCACAAGCAGCCACGTGCGTTGCAAGTAAATAGGCTATCAGCACAACTTTTGTAGTCTTTCACACTTTGGACAAACCGCAATGGACCTCACGACAAGCAGAAAATTTCCACAACAGAGAAGGGGAAGAAAAGACTTTACAAAAGAATAGCTCGCAGTGCATTCTGTCACCTAAAACACAGCAAATGCACCTTTGCAAAATAATCTAGCGGAAGATCCACTGTGTTGAACTCCATCGTTGCTGACAACGGGTTAACCAAGCAGGTAGGCGTGCTTCAAGTTGCATGTAACATGAAACCAGCATGCATCGATTTTTGTCCCACACAATATCCGAAATCTCCTTCGATCTTGGATGTGACTTGAGTTACTTACATGATTATACAGTTGCACTTGGACTCCAGCTTTGGAGGTTTCATATTATCGGAATTCCTTGCAATACCTGATGCAGAACATACAGGGGGGGAGTCTTTCGCAACAGCATCTTTCTCTGCAGTTTCCGTTGTAGTTGTTTCACCTTCCAATCTTTTCCTTTTGACCTTACGATTTGGAGTTCGTCTGTGAGGCAGCTTTGGCAAACTCTCTTCCTTAGGAAAAGATCCTCCAACTATTGTAACAGTTGGGCGAATAGAGTCGACAAACTCTGATTCCTTCTTGTTTTCCAATGCAATAGTCGCAGCCTTGTATGCAAGGTCGTGGACAATAGAACTACAGAAGAGAATTGTATCAGCAGCTTCTTCCAATGTGAAGCATCTCTGGATTTGTTTCCTTGATCCTGCTACTTCCGCACAAAATTCTTCTACAATTCAGAGAAAAATACTGTGTCAAATACTTACATATTATTTTTTTAAGAGCAGCAGGAAGGGTATTGCAAATAAGTATCAAATACTGCTTAATCATAGAATCATAGGCATGTTTGGTTGCATATCCCGGGTGGCCTGACCAAATATTGGCAGTGGCCAAAGCTGGACACTGCAAAATTTTGGTAAAAAATGATATGTTCGTTTCTTCATAAAGATTTAAGGCTAATTAACACTAATTTAATGGACAAATCAGACTTATAGGGGGGGGGGGCGCTGGAGCCCACCCAGCCCTCCCTTTGGATCCGCCCCTGTTCATGGCCAAGCCAAAGTAGCCTAATTTTCCTGTCAAACCAAGAACATGACATGACATGTGGGGCTTAGTCCTATATGTCATAAGTATTTTTTAATCAAAGATAGGGAAAATATGTTTTATTTTATCAGATTAATTATAAGGAATACAATACAAAATACTTCAAATAGATTTGCAATTAGATACTTGGTTTAGCAAATATTGTGATCTGAACATTGATAATGCAGCAATCAACGAATTTTTTTGGAAACAGCAGCCAGCTGACACTTCAGTTTGTGCTTAACCGTGTTGCCAAGCCAAAATGTGGCACAAAAATCAGCTGCCCTGGAATCTTCTACGGTTGCTGCTTACTCTACACGGCGTGGCCATAATTTCCTTGGCTCGGACAAACTGGACCCCAAACCAATTTTTTTTAGGGATGCTTGGATGTGTTGTAACTCTCTTCTTTTAATGCAATGATACGCAACTCTCCTGCGTGTTCAAGAAAAAAAAAACAAATGCTACCCAGATAACCTAGGCAACGACAAAATTTAGCTCGGCACTAAAGGACATGAACCAAACAGACCCATGTCTACCCTGGATTTTCTTTTATTTGGTCCAAAGACTAAATCATGTCCACAAAAGATCTGTTATATACATATAACAGCTAATTCCGGACCAGAAAAACTATGTACCAGACAAGACAAATAGAGGACCAATGCATGACTCAAGCAACATATATACATGAGCTTTGAGAAAGGCACAACTCATAACTCTTGGAGGTGAAAAAAAGAACACAGAAATCAGTACCATCATTGGGAAGTTTCCTTGTGTCAGCTTCTTGTCCAGAAATCAACACGTCCTCCTCAGAGATGGCAGACATGCAACAATCATCAAATCTGTTTTCCTCAGCTGAACCCTGAACTATTTCGGACTGCATTTGAATATCATCAAAGTTGTTCTCATCACTTGAATGTTCTGGAGCACTACCTTTATTCCACTGACTGATGGCGTAAGTATCCTCTTCAGTTTCAGGCATGCAACTTTCCTCTGGGCCTGATGACTCTCGGGTATCACTTGGCATTTCAGTATCTAAAGAATACATATTTGTACTGGTATGATCCATGTCAGCCATTCTGCTGGCACTATGAGTCTCAACTGTTGTATCTCCTACCTCACTTAAATAGCTCTGGATTTTCAAGTCAGAGGGACTGGCATCATCAGCAATAACCTGTGAAGAAGACGAACATTCCATAGCACTTGGCAAAGCATCCTTATAAAAAGCATCATTTTCTTCAGAAGAGATCAATGTTCTTGAAGTGCTGCTTTCCAAAGTGTCAATTGGGAAACAGGAACCTCCTACCGCATCACTCTGAGGGCAAAGTGAAGCTGAAGAGCTACAAATTGACATATCTGACACAGAAGCAATGCTTTGCCGACTCATAGTACTGCTTATCTGAGACTTCTCAAAGTCACCCCTCTTACCACTCCTAAGGCGCTCAAAACATATGGTTGATTGCCTCGAAGACCCAAGATCACTGGAAGAAGCAGCTGAAGAGCTGTCCAGTCCAAAGCTACGCTTCATCATACTGACACCATCTCTTGCATAATAGGGTTCTGAACAGAGAATACTTGTAGCAGCCAGGGCCCTCCCTTCTACAACAGGCCATTTATTGCTGTTTGACTTAGGGACTAACAGTACTGATATCCCAGTACCCTCAGTTTCAAGTTTAGGGTTTTGATATATAATTGATCCCAGTTGAGGAGAATTGTCACTGGTCACAGTTTCAGAGACAGTTTCATTACATTGGGAAGATCCATAATTATGGTTATCCATTTGGTCTCTGATGAAAAGGTCATTCCCCACAGATGTTGGTTCCATTTGTTCACATTCAGTCACACTAGATCGATGAAAGGAAATATCGTTTGTATTTCCTAATGAGTCCCCAGCATGTTTCTTTCTATGCTCTGTGTCTATCTTTTCCTCCTGCCCCAGTAGCATTTCCTGAGGTGTGTGCCCCATTGAGTGAATTGGAGGGGCCTGATCCAGGCAATCAGTGTAAGATTCACTGTTCACTAGTTGATTATCAAGAGATACTTCTTTGCTATAGGCTATACAATCTGTGGGTATGGGAGGATCAGATGCGATGCAAGGTTTCAATTTTGCAGTTTTATCATATTGCTGGTTTTCTTCTCCTACAGTTTGTACAATAGGACCGGTGAAGATATTCCCAACCTTTGAAGCACATACATCACAATAGACACCATCTTTATCCACATCCATCGCATCAAAAAACTTCCCACATCTAGAGCAAGTAGCAATTTTACTATTGCCAACCTGAGAACTATCAGTAGAATGGCATAAGGACTGATTAGGTCTTCTGCTTCCTTCCAAGTCCTGTCTGCCACTTACCAGATGTTTTACTATGACCAGTGAATTATTTGTAGATTCCGTGCTCTTGTAATGAATGTCTTCTTCATTTGGTTCATCCAATTTATCAAACATAAATATATCCTCATGACCCCGAGAACTATCATTTTCTTCCCATTCACCAACCAAATCACGTTGCTCTTGGCTGCCAGGTATATAAGAGCCAAAAGTTGCACCATGGTAAAAGCTTGCATTGCTGCTAGTTGTCAAAGAGGAATTGTGTGAGAACGTAGGTTTGTGCACATCATTTCCATTCCCAGCACCAAATGTGCTGGCAGGGGCACCTGATAGAAGTGGTCGGAACCTATCTTGTGGAGCTTTGCGGTGATCCTGGGAAGAAAGACTATCATATCTTAGTTTCATGTTTCGGCTTTAGAAAATCTACAATAACAGAAATATGGTCTTCATTCAATGAAAAAGTACGCCCACAACATTGTTCAAATAAAACTATACAAAAATGGACTATATGAAAATAGTTCTCAGTAGCAGTAGTAGCAGTAAGAAATGAATCATTTGCATAAGGTGCCAACTACCAAGTACCTTGAGTAGAAAAAATGCACCAATTGACCAAGATCAACACGAGAAAACTAATGTATGCAAGTGTCAGAATCTACCAAATCAACTGCTAATTACAATACAAGAGATGCTTGCAAGACATGAAAAAATATTCTATTATTATAACATAAGCAGAGAAATGCTTACCATCAACCAAAGTGCAGAGTCAAATGATCGCTTCGGGGCAGAACTAGGTGTGAAATTTTTGGATGGATTCTTTGATGATGCAATGGTTCTGGTTTTCATCACAACCAAGCTCTTTTTCACAGCTGGGCTACTGGAGTAGCTAATTGGTACAGACTGCATAGAATCCAGATCATCCTCACCAGATGATGTTGCGGAAGCTTTGCTGTAAGAGCTCATTCGGTCCCGTTCAATGCTGTGAGATGAACTGGCTCTTCTAGGTGGAGTGGGAGACATTGACTGTCTTCTACCTCTTGAACCCTTTTCTAGTCCACTAAAAGATGAAGGCGATCCACCCCTTGACCGGCATACTGGACGATCAGTTAGAGATGTGCGAAGGTTTGAAGGTGCATCGAAAGGGAAACCAGGAACATTTGATTGCCATCCATGCAGCTTTGGTGAAGAAGATCTATGATTAGGTTTCACTGGTGAAGCTCCTCTTGTTCCATTCAAAGTTGGACCACTTGAACCAGTACTCATCCTTCTTGAGACAGGACTTGGAGACCTTCGAGGAGGTGTTAATGTCTTAGCAATGGGAGGGGTTGACGATCTTCGTGATGGCGTTTGTGATTGAACAGCAAGTGGTGGGCTAGAGCGAGAAGCTGAACTAGATGATCTTGTCCTTCCCATAGAGCGTGGCGATGGGCTAAGCCTACTTGGGCTTGCACTGCTTCTACTAGCTCTTTGGCTATTATCCATCTGTGTACAAATACAACACAATAGATTTGATATGTAATGGATGCAACCTAATATAGTTCTTGGAATAAACCCCTTTAGACATAAGCACTCACCGTGGATGATCTTGAAATTTGTATAGGCTTGCTCTGAGCTCTGCCCCTAGAAACCAGAGTGATGGATTGGTTTTCTTCGTCATCCAAAGATCGAAAAAGTGGAGTTTCTGGAGGAGTTAATAACCTGGTAATTGGAAATTTAAGGGAGGTCAAGTCATTACCCTGCACCAAGATATAAAACACTTACATAGAAGTGCAAGCATAGGAAGTATTATTAAGTTCAGAACCACCAATTACATTTTTTTTCTGTAAGATAAATCAAATAGCCATTTAGACATAGAGTTATGCTACTAATTCTTCTAAGCAATGATCCTCCAATAACATGAGTGAATTAATGGTTAGCATCATACATTCATACTTACCCATACGTACAACAAAAGTAGCTAGTAGGTCACCGTTCATTTTTAACATTCTTCAAACATAAAAGGTGCATTTGGCATTTTTTCAATGATATTCCATGTTTTAAGCGATGAAAATATTCTAGCTGTTATGAACTAATTAATACAGGTCAGAAGCTTACGAAAGGGTTATTGGCTAACTCATACTATCATAATATGGAATCGCTTCATATCAAGATTGAACAGCATTAAAAATCCCAGTCTTAACTGGCAGTCATCAAGAGTGCTTAGTGATAAGAAATAGAAATACAAGTTTTTTTTTGCAGGCAAAACAGAAATACAAGTTAAATGTGAATATTTTTATACATATTTGAAGATTCGCCGCTGTTCCTTTCAATGTAAAATAGGATTGAAACAGGACTACAGAATAATCAGGTGAGCTCTTTTTTAACGAAACAACGACCTTACAAGTTGTGGCCGAAATTCAGACGAAAATCTACACAGAATTACCATATTTATAAGAACTGACCATGCAACATGCCAAACAAGTTAAACAAAAACAGGCACCACTCATGAAGGAAACCAGAACTCAATCCATAATATTTAAATATCAACAAGGCAAACGTTACATTATAATGTACGATGCAAGGTAGATGGTTCATAAGGTAAGCAGGCAACTATCTACCATTTCAAACAAGACATATAAAAAGTACAATCAAGTTTGCATACCACTCATAATCGTTTTTATCGCCGTCCGCATTAAGCAAATCATGGCTTTCTCCATGGGCAGGAATGTTAACACCAAGTTTTACTTCCGGGAAATAGCTCAATTTTGCTGATATAGGAAAGAAATAACTTAAAAGTGGTAAGTAACAAAAACAAATAACACTAATGGGACTGTATGAAGAGGGAGAAGATGAAATTTACAAGCATTACCGATTGAGTCATCAAAATCCTCCGAAGGTTCCAGTAAGAAGTTCTCCGTCTCAACTTTCTGCATATCAGAGAACAAAGCGAGTTCATCATCCTTTGATTTCGCAGGAAGCACATTTCCGAAACTGTTGGTCCTCTTGTGATAAGTCTCCCGTGCAGGAGACCTTGATCTCCTCGGTGAGGGTGACGGTGGCATTTTTCGTGGCCTCTTAAGCCTGGTACCCTTCTTTCAGAGACAGTAGAATGCAGTCAAATTCCATCCAGAACAGATGGAACATATATCATGGCCTACAATATATGGTAGTGTTAATAAAGAACTGAACAGGTCCAAACTGCACCAACTTATCATAACTTTTAAATGTGTGAAAAACAAAGGATAAGGTACGAAAATGGCAAACACATGAAAAGAAATACAGCATCACTCTCATCATGCATTACACAAAAATAACAAATTCAGCGTGCCACCATCAGATAGCCCACCCAATTGCATCCACAGAGCAATCATACCAAAACATTTGTAGAAACTAATAAAACAAAATAAATCAACGAGGCACACAAAGTTGAAGCTACCATTATTTCTACCACTTGAAGTACGGAAACTGCCAAATCCATCACATCTGAATGAAAACACGTACCAACTAGCTGAATTTGCTAACGCAATGAGTTCCTGGCATCTGAATTTGCTATTTTACAATCCACTGCACATCTTATTGCATTGCATCAAATGAATATTGCATAAAAAAGCCAAATAGTAAGTCTTCTTTTCGGATAAGTCAGCATGGTAACAAATCGAAATTAGACCTAGCGGCAAATTGGACACCACAAATTGAGCCCAAACTTGACCTTGCAACATCTCTATTTGCCACCCCAAAGATAAATTTGCATCAGTTACATCACAAAATACAGCTCCCCAGTAGCAAAGCAACAAAAGAGGTGCAGAACTGAAGCAACAACAAAGAGTAAAAGAAAGAACACATGAGATTGGTGGCGATTGAGCAACCAATTTCTACATATCAAAACTTGTACCAAGAACCGGGCAATGATTGGGCCACATCGCCCATAGTTCTCTGGCCATCTGAAGCTTACCAGTGTGAAATCGAGCTGTCCATCCAATGCTAAGGCTTCCTCATTTAAGATGGAAGCTGAGGTACTTCAAGATACTTACTAGATTGTTTTTACCATTAACGCAAACATGATAGATGAACTTATTCACTTGAGAGAGAACATGGTATCACATTATAACACTAGATATCGCTCATTGGTGCTACTCACCACGCTTGAATTCTACGGCCGGTGACCTGAGATCTAAGAGGAACTGCACACTGCGGCGCTTGGTGGCAGGCTGGCAGCTAGGGCTTAGGCCCGGAAGGTTATCATAGCATCAGGGAGCTTATGCAGTCAAGGTTCATGGTCTCACAGTGGCCTGACTCAGGAAGAAAATGCACCAAATACATTATTCCAAGCCTAAGAAAATACAGTGGCCCAGATGACCAATTTTAGCGGATTAGTCATCGCTGGCAGCAGCAAAGAGGGCAACCAGCAGATAAGTGGGCTGAAGGCGTGACGCCTGTGTTTCTAGTTCAAAACCGAATCTAGACACCAGAGCAAGACAACACGCGCTCAATTCTACCAGTTTCCCAAGGAACACCAGCAAGCAACGTGCTCCCAGAGCCATAAACTAGCAAATCCTGAGCCAAAAAGTTGTTTCGAAAACTGAGAGCAACGAATTGGACCCAGAAGCTAGCAGCACACGAATACCAACCCCCAAAAAGTCATCCAAAATGGCGCTAATTTGGCGAAGACCCAAATCCCATGCTCCACATTTCCCGTCCCAGGCCACCCACACAAAATTAACAACAAAATCATTCACCTCATTATAAAACGAAAAACAGGAAGGAGCTCGGGAAGCCGCATTCCACCTCATTAGAATGAAAAACAAGCCACCCACCCGCATTCCACTGCCGCCTTCGATTACCGGCACCCTCCGTCCGCCGGCAGTGCGCTCCACCAGCCGCGCCGGCCCCTGCGACCCCCCGATCTCCAGCCGCGGGCGCGAGCCCCGAGGCAGATCCGGCTTCGGACCCGAGCGTGGTGGGGGGGCTCCCAGCCGTGTCGCGGGCGCGCTCCTCTCCTCCGCTTCCGCACTCGCGCTCGACCTCGGCCTCCGGGGCTCGACGCGTCGCGCGCGCCTGGGGCGTTGCCACGGGTAGAAGCAAAGGAGCTCGGTTGCCTTGCTGCCTGCGCGCGTCGTGCGTGCGCTTCGCTGGAGGAGCAGAGCAGAGAGAGGGGAGGCGGTGGACTGGGGAAGAAGTGGCTTTTGTTTTTTCTATTTTCGTTGGCGTTATTTCCTTTTTGGTTTATTTGGAGATAAAAAAGGGGAAAGATGATTAGTTGAGGATTAGGGGTGAGGTGGCATGGTATAGTGCGGCGCGGGCAGGCGTTTAAATTACGGTTTTGTCCCTAGAAGGGATTTACAATTACAATGTGGCTGGCTGGGTTCCCTCACTTTCTGTTTGGCTGGACGGCCAGGAAATTTGGCATAGCCAGTATTATTAATTAATTCATGTGAAGAAATACCTTTGGATTTTCTTTTTGTATAAGATTGCTTTTCTAAAAGAAAAAATTAATCCTACTTTTACACTAGCTCCGTAGCTTAACGAGACAAGTCAGGCAGGTTTTTTGTTTTATTTCTTTTAAATTTTGCTATCAAGCCGAGCGACGCTAAATTAATAAGCTGATGGTCCCTCTATCCACAAAAGAATGCACCTATAAGAGTTGTGTCAGTTAAATTAGTTTAAATTTAACCAAATTTATAATGAAAAATAGTAATATTTATATCTTTAATAAAATTTATTGTCATAATTAATCTAAAATACTTATTTTTATAACATGAATTTAGTATTTTTTTAATAACTTTAGTCCAAATTTAAACTGTTTAACTTTCCAAAAAATGATAATTATATTCTTTTTTTGGACGCAGGGAGTATAAGAGCCAAACCAAACTTGGTTATTGAGTCGGCTTAGGCGAGTATGTTATATGTACATAGGTCTTGATTGGTTGATGCCCTAGAAAATTTAATCTGCGCTTGATGATAACATCTAACCACAAACAAGAAATTTAGATACATGGGATTGTTGTCTGAACTAGGCAACTATTTTAGGGTCTAGCCACAATGAAAGTGGCAAGATATGGCTTAGCATATGTTTCATTAAGAGAAAGAGAATTACACCACTATGAGAAAGTCAGTAAGCGACCTAAAACAAACCAGAGTAGCAAGAAAAAAGAAACAACGAGAAAGTGACCCTTAGCACTAAAACCTGCCAGGTTTTGCTTATGAGAAAAAAGAGTTGCCTATAGGAGACAACCGTGGTGGCAAAACATCATTTAGAGAAGAAGAGACGAACATTCAGCAATATCGAAGGCAAAGCATCTGCCAGACAAGATCAAAGCAACCTCGACAGCAAAGCATTTGTAGGTGGAGGGGCCAACACACTTTCAGTAGCAAAGCATCCACTAGAGAAGAGACCAAAGTGACATCAATAGCAAACCATCCGCTAGAGCTAATCCAACGGCGGCCAAACATTCGCTAAGGAAGGAACAGTAGAGGAAAGTATCCTCCACAGAACCCAAACAACGGCGATGCATGACAAACCACTCCGAAGAAGTACATAATAAGGCATACACATACAGGCATAGTAAAGAGCATATTCGACAGTAGAAGCAAAAAGAACGAGTGGAGACACGATGACATGAGTACTTCAACGATACCTTCAAGGAGAGTGACATGCACGGATCACTACTACAGAAAATATTTACCGTGACCTTTTCAAAACCACCTCCGAGGCGGGCAGGAATATAAACTGCCTCGGTTAATGCCTAACATTAACCGAGGCGGTCGCTTTTTATTAACTGAGGCGGTTACAAGAGACCGTCTCGTAAAATCCATTAATGGAGGCGGTTATTATTAAAGGGCCCGCCTCTAGAAATAGACCTATTAACCGAGACGGGCGTCTTGTAAGACCCGCCTCGCTTAATATTTTCGAGGCCCAAGCAGCCCAAACGAGGCCCGATAACTATACATACTATATATATTGGAAACCCTAACTCTCCTCTCATTCCCTCGCACCCTTCTCCTTTCCTCTCATTCAGACGCACCGCACCTCTCAGCCTCACGCGACTCTCTCCCCCTCATCCCGCCTCCACTCCCCTTCTCTCTCCCTCAATCACTCGCACCTTCCTCAACACACGGCGAGCGGCGCTCCCAAGCCGACGATGGCAGGCCATGGCGCCGACATGGTCGTATAACACTCCAAAATTTGAATTTCAAATTTTAGTTTGAATTTGATCTAATTTAGGCTTGGTTTGAATTTTTGGGTATTTATTAAATAATTTACAAAAATAAATAAAATGAAATATAAGATAGAAACATGGTTGAATGCATTCATGTTGCTACATAATTTTTGTTTGATTTTATTTATTTGCTTGTGCTTGTTTAAGTTTTGAAGCAAGAAAGAAAATAGGAGAAATCAATTTGTTTTCGAAATAAAAAAAAAGAAAAAAAAAGAAAAAGGGCAGCGCTCTCTCTCTCTCTGGGCCGGCACCCTCTCCCCGGCCCCTCCCCCTCCCCCCCCCCCCCCCCTCCCCCCCCCCCCCCCCCCCCCCCCCCCCCCCCCCCCCCCCCCCCCCCCCCCCCCCCCCCCCCCCCCCCCCCCCCCCCCCCCCCCCC
>Ga0182004_10002848_pt1 | contig 13588 bp, 14 predicted proteins | sample Sormic07211540_1_FD_120479 | JGI IMG/M metagenome (GOLD analysis project Ga0182004, IMG submission 120479) | Endophyte microbial communities from Sorghum bicolor roots, Mead, Nebraska, USA - 072115-40_1 MetaG | ecosystem: Host-associated > Plants > Roots > Unclassified | place: USA: Nebraska...
GGTTGTGATGGCCTTTCCCTAGCGCCCTCCCTATGGTTGCAGTGACAATGCCCTCCCTACGGTGGCCTCACCTTGCTTGGCACCCCTTCCTTGGTTGGCACGTACACATGGGTAATGAGGTTATCGCACGCCAACTTGAAGCTACCCTATCACAACTGCGTGGCCACATAGATCTAGTAGGAAATGCAAGCCTCATGTCTCTGTGGCCGCACGGGCTATCTAAATCATTGACCCTCCCTCCCTCTAGCTACAACACGAATCTTAAAGCAATACTCTTCCCTCCCTCTTCTACTTGCACAAATATCAAAGCACCGGACAACCAGGATAGTCGTTGCGGCCACAAGGCATAAAAATCCACTCTCTATATCCAGTTTACATCTAGGGGCTCAATGTCTTAGACTTTCTCTCCGCGGTGTAAGATGCTCATTGACACTTAGGATGATGACCTAGATGACAACATGGCACAACGATGCCTCAGTTTGCCCTAGCCTTTGGATCCATGGACCATGGCAGATCAATCACGATGTCAATATACTCATGTGTTCACCAACGAGAATCAACGAATTGGAGCCATGTGGATTATTTTAGTGGATTGAAGCAATGAATTGTTGGTTATTTTGAAGCAGCGTAGATGAGTTTTTTAATGGACTGAAGCAATTATATTTTATGAGCCGATACTTGTTGATGATTTTTACTATATATTTTTGCGCAAATCAGAATAGCCACTAGATGAATACCAACATATCCAAAATATACTCGCTAAGTTTGTAACATTAGTACTTGGCTCAAATAAGTAGTAGTACAAGAATTAAAACACAATAGTACTACTGGACTTCAAATAATTACCACTTCAAATCAAAATAAATACTGTTACGAGTAAAACAAGTTGTACGACGTCATATGATGAACTCTTGAAAGGGCCTTGTTTACTTCCTAGAAAATTTTGCAAAATTTTCCAGATTTCTCGTCACATCAAATCTTTAAACGCATGTATGAAGTATTAAATATAGACGAAAATAGAAACTAATTGCACAGTTTGGTCGAAATTGACGAGACGAATCTTTTAAGTCTAGTTAGTATATGTTTGGATAATATTTGTCAAATACAAACGAAAATGGTACTATTTCTATTTTGTAAAATTTTTTGGAACTAAACAAGGCCCAAACCCCTCTAACATTAAACGACGAAACAACAGTTCCTTTGGCCCGTTTGGGGTGATTTTTTTTATCACCTATCACATTGAATATTTGAACACATATATGAAGTACTAAATATAGACCATTTATAAAACTAAAAACATAGCTAGAGGTTAATTTGCGAGATAAATCTTTTAAATCGAATTAGCCTATTATTAAACACTAATATCAAATAAAACAAAAATACTACAATACCTGTTAAATTTTATCATCCCCAACCAAACACCCCTAGCTTATGTACTACTCTCTTGGACTTTTTTTTTCTCTTTTGACACATGAACTCCACCAAATCCTTAATTGCAAACGTCTTTTTATTTTTAGAGTGGATGCATGTGATGAAAATAAAGTTTTAGGCCTTGTTTAGTTCCCAAAAATTTTCAAAATTTTCCATCACATCGAATCTTGCGGCACATGCACGATGCATTAAATATATATGAAAATAAAAACTAATTACACAGTTCATCTGTAAATCGCGAGTCGAATCTTTTAAGCCTAGTTACTCTATAATTGGACAATGTTTATTAAATAAAAACGAAATTGCTACAGTATCGAATTTCAAAATTTTTTGCGCACCGAAGAAGGCCTTAGTGATTTTTTTAGTAATAATTTGTTTTGAGAGAGAACCGTCACACACGTTTTCGATCTTTGACTGGGGCCTTGTTTAGTTCCTAAAAATTTTGCAAAATTTTTCAGATTCCCTGTCACATCGAATCTTTAGACGTATGCATGAAGTATTAAATATACATGAAAATAAAAACTAATTGCACAGTTTGGTCGAAATTGGCGAGACGAATCTTTTGAGCCTAGTTAGTCCATAATTGAATAATATTTGTCAAATACAAATAAAAGTACTACTATTCCTATTTTGCAAAATTTTTTGGAAATAAACGAGACCTGGGTTAAGCTCATAGTCTTTCTTGGAATGGCTTTATGTCTTGGGAAGGCCCTTTGTGTATCACAGTAAGTAGTACTACTTCCTATATTCCCGAAAGATGTAATTTTTATAGTTGTTCTAATTAAACTTTTAAAATTTTAACCGAATTTTTAGAAAAAACACTAAAATTTATAGTATCAAATTAATACTATTAAATTTGTTATAAAATATATTTTTACAATATACTTGTTTTATGTTATAGATATTAATACATATTATAGGAGTTTGAAGCTTTCAACTAATGATTAATCCAACCCGGAGCAGTTTGTTTCAACGGGAAATGAGGAAAGTTGTATTCCGCCGTGGCCCGTGGATCTAGTCAGTCTAAGTTGGCGTGCAAACCAGAAAAGCACCAGAAGATCAAGATACACAGGGGAATCCTTCCTTATCCCGCCGCCGCCGCCGCCGCCAGCTGCGCCTCGTCGTCAGAGGGTTCTCATTTCTGCTCCCTCTGCCTCCGGCCCTCGCTGCGCCTCCGGCTGGCGACGGGTACGACAAACCCGAGGCCCCTCTTTCCACCACCCAAGTTCCCTTTCCTCTCTCTCTGCGGAAGGTGTCGGTGCTGCCCTCTGGTGTCTGGAGTGCTGTGCAGATCCACCCAGTCGGACCTGGATCGATATCTCCGTTTGTTGGTGAGCCATCCTGACCTCTTCGGATGAACTGCTCTGCGATCTCGTTTTTGTTCCTCGTGGGATCTTCCATTTTCTTTTAATGTGATAGCAAGCAATGAAAATCCAAACTTTGGAGGGTGCTGCTGGTCAAGCCTACTCTAATCCATCCATCCATGATTCCATCGCGCAGGGTCAACAAATTCTGGGGTTCAGCTAAACCCCAAATCCGTGCCTAACTGCCACTCTGGTCCTGCAAGGTTTCTCTAGGATTTTTGTGCAACAACAGCCATGTGGAGGCTCAAGCAGTTCATCCCCAAGGAGCAGCCCAGTGGCCTGGAGGGTCGGACCGTCGATGTTGGCAATGTCAAGGTGCACGTCCGGGAGGCCATTGCGGAGGGTGGGTTCTCATCCGTCTATGCTGCCAGAGACCTGGTAAACCCGGCGAAGCAGTACGCCCTCAAGCACGTGATCGTCCAGGACGAGGAGTCGCTGGGCCTGGTCCGGAAGGAGATCACGGTGATGCGGTCGCTCAAGGGACACCCTAATGTGGTCACGCTGGTTGCACACGCCGTACTGGACATGGGACGGACGAGGGAGGCACTGCTGCTCATGGAGTTCTGCGAGAAGTCGCTGGTTTCTGTGTTGGAGGGCAGAGGAGCAGGCTACTTTGATGAAGAGAAGGTGGCTCTCATCTTCCGGGATGTTTGCAATGCTGTCTTTGCGATGCATTGCCAGACGCCGCCTCTTGCTCACAGGTGAGTCCATCACTTTCCAGCATGTGGATTGATTGGAACCACTCTGCACAATGTTTCCACCAAGCAGTACTCGGTGTTCTTATGTAGTTGATGCTTTTGTGGTTGCCTTTCCATGAAATTGTTGAGCGGCATTAATCTGCCTATGTCTCATGTGAAAACAAATTAGATGCAAGTTCGTCTTTTGTACCTTGAACATAACATTACATCTATGTCACAGACTCAGCAATGTTATACTGGATCAAGTAACAAAGTGCCAAGCTTGCAAGTTGAATCAACTAACAACTAACTATAGAAAAGCATGCTGAGTCAACTTACTTCTGCTCTATAGCTGGCATCTTGACTTGCAAACTAGATGTTAATGCATGTTACTTTTCACATTCATGGATGTGCAGGGGGTATCGTTTTCCTTAGTCTAAGGCATTCAGGACTGTCGTTGTTTAGTTGTAGCTAGGAAACAGATAATTCTGTGTGTTTTCTTGGTTCTTTCTCCTTATTGAGTCAAGCTGTACCCTCAGGAAACTGCTATGCCAAGTTTCATTTCAGATCTCTTGTAATGGAAAATATAATTCATTTGCATTTGCAGGGACCTAAAGGCTGAAAATGTTCTTCTTGCTGCTGATGGGGCTTGGAAACTATGCGATTTTGGTAGTGTGTCGACAAATCATAAGTGCTTTGATAAACCTGAGGAGATGGGCATTGAAGAAGATAACATCAGGAAGCACACCACTCCTGCATATAGAGCTCCTGAGGTTTATATTGAAAATTTCAAGTTTGAGCCCTTTTTCAGTCTGTTCCATATATTTATTTACTACTATATGCTTGTTCACTTATTGCAGATGTGGGACTTGTACAGGAGGGAGATTATCAGTGAGAAAGTAGATATCTGGGTAAACCACCTCTGCAGCTATCATTTTGAATTCTGGTTTTATGCAAATGTGCCTATCATATTATTGAATTGCAATTTTTTGTTGTACCTGATCAATTACTAATTAATAGTGCCACGAGTTGAACGTTAGTGTTTGTGTTTTTTTACAGGCTCTTGGATGTCTCTTGTATAGAATCTGCTACTTCAAATCAGCATTTGATGGAGAATCAAAGCTTCAAATACTTAACGGGAACTATCGTATCCCAGAATTGCCGAAGTACAGTTCTTCTATTACAACACTTATCAAAGACATGCTTAATTCTTCTCCAGATGCCAGACCAGACATCACACAGGCAAGGGCTTTGCTTGATTGGCCATTCACTTCCATGAATTTAGGTTGGTCTTAATTAGTGCATACACCATGAAGCCAACACATAAAAGGTCTTCTGTTTCAGCGTGTTGATAAATTTTCTGTTTTAGGTGTGGTTCCGCATTAATGAGTTACTTCCATTGGAGCTGCAAAAGGATTTACCTGATGGATCTCCATCTGGATCAGCATTTGAATCTCATACTGCCATTGATGAAGGTTTGCTTATTAGCATCTTGCTTTTTGGGGAAATCATGCCCTGCTGTGTACTTGATTGCAGTTAATTTTTTTGGTAGATTTTTCTAGATAAATATTAGGAAATGTAGGAATGCTGTTGCGTGAAATCTCATATATATACTTTTGTGTGAATAGAAAACCATCTGTTTTGTTAATCGCTCATCTTGGTTTTGTTAATTGCTCATATTTTTTATCTGCACCTTAAATTTTCATTTGCCTGAAAATAGTTCTTCTTGTCTGTTCAATAACCTAAATTATTTGTTGCAGCATCAACAAGACCACAGCAAATGAGTGCCTCTTCATCATCAAGAGACAATATGAGGAGTACCTCTCTTAGTGATTCTTCCAACGTGATGGCACAAGGTCCTGTGAAAGCTGTGGACAACAGGGGTTCTATGGGTGCATTTTGGTCAACTCAACATGCTCAGGAGCTATCTTTTGCTTATGACAAGGGGCCAGCTTTTGATGAAGAGCCCATTAATCAAGTCACATCAAAGCAATCACAGGCTAAGAACCAGAACACACCAGCTCCCAATTCATCTCGGAAGTCTCTGTCTGCATCGGTTGATAGTTCCCCTGGGGATTTTGAAATTAGGTTTTCTGCAAATGGCTCGGAGTCTGGGCTGGAGAAAACCAAAACGGCAATAACAGAGAATAAAACAAAGATACAAACTACTGCCTTCAACTCCTTCGTGGCAGACTTTGATAATATCAAAATGAACTCACAAAACAGTACTGACAATGTAAACATGACTAGCAAATTGAAAGAACATCAATTGGAAGCAGAAGTAACTTTGCTGAAGGAACAATTAAAGATAGCAAACCTGGAGAAGGAAGAAATTTCATTGAAGTTTGATAAGTTGTCTGCCATTTGCTCCTCTCAGAGGCGAGAGATACAAGAGCTTAAGCAAGCCTTAGCTGCAGCTTCTGCTACACCACCAGCTAAACAGTTCAGAGAAAATTCAAAAGTTGAACTCACCCCACCCAGCAAAAGCCTCGATACTCCGGTATGAATACTGCTATGCCTTTAAATTTCCCTCTAGTCAGATGTACCTAATTTCAAGTTTCCACTTGGTCCAGATAACTGGCCAATGGGTGAAATCGTTGAGGATAGAATTAGAAGTGGCTAGCATGGCCAATTCTCAAAGTGTTTAGACTCAGTGATGGTGTGTGAAAGTTGGTGGGCCAATTCTGAACCTCTATTCTTTCCTGTCACTGGTTAGGATTAGCCCATTTACCCCATCCTACCTTGCATATCCTAAATCTAATGCCCTGTGAGGTTTAACTTAACACAGCCTAGCCACTTTTCCTATTTGTCATTACTGCTGACTTATTTCTGTCTGGATAGCCTAAATACCCTGAATGTAATATTTCATCTTGATATATATCAGGAGGCTGATATATTAATTTACTGGTTTTCACAGCCGAGGGAGAAGATTGAAGGAACCCCTCCAGAGCTCCGGCATGGCCTATTTACTTCAAGCCCGGGAACACCAAGCCCTGATCCGAAAACATGGTCAGCTTTCCCTGAAGAGCCAAAAGCTCAAGCAGCTGTGAAGAGTGTCCACCCCAGGTCAGTCCGAACTCTGCGCGCATCAAACAGCAACAAAGCCAGCTCGCTTGGACAGTCAAATATAAGTTCTAGCACCGATCCATTTGCCTTTGGTCAAGATAGCTTTAAGGCTGCTCCTTCTGGAACTGTACTTCCCCAGCTATCAAGCATGGGGAATACTTCTCAGGTAAATAATCTGAATGTAGAAGAAAAGAAAGATGGATCCTACCAACCAGCTGGATGGACTGGGTTTTGATTGTGCTATAGCAATTTACGGTGATACTATATATGTGCCAAAAGATTCAAGAGTACATATGGTCTTGGTGGTGTGGCATACTGAAGATGCAGAGAGGAATGCCTGATCTGATGTAGGTATGTGTGGCAACGCTTTTGTACAATTGTTCTGGTGCTGAGCTAGCATCATAATGCATCCAGTTGTAACTTTAGTGCAAATGTAAGTTGCAAATAATTGCTAGATTAGAAATAGGAAGATGTTTTTTTCCTTCTGTAGACATGCTTGTGGTGTCATGTCAATAAACAATGACTTTTGGACGCATGCTATATAGATATAACCATCTATTGCCATGTCATGAATAAAAAGGTTACCATTTAGTGATAAATAGCTAATATATGTTGGAGATAGACACAAGTTTTGGGGCAAATTTTTGTATTTCATTAAGCCACATAAACCATGGCAGGATTGGGAGTACATATAGAGACAACAAACTTGGCCCTTAAAAAAGGATTACAGCATATTCTAAAATAGATGCTAAAAAGCAAGATAAGGTGCTGACATGTGCACCAACTACTTCTAAGATAAGCATCCTAAGATAGATAGGCACAAGACTCATGCTTCAATATACTCACTTTAATGCTAGTTATTCATGTCGAGTCACATGAACACAAATCTTTATGAATTCATTGTGATACATTTAGATTTTTGAATTGACTTGTTTCTATGTTTTAACATGCGAGGATCTGTTCTATTTTGGTGTCAACACATACATCTTGCAAGCATGAGAATCCACTGTTTCCTCCAGTTCTCCTTGCACGGCTGATATAATATCATCCTTCAAAACAAACAAAATCACAAACACAGGAATAAGTTAGAAAAACCAACTGTGATATGAAATATAGAGAAAATATACTCCTTACTGTCCACAGAGAAAATATAGAGAAAAAACAGATGGGAGGGTATGGTTTTAGGACTTGTCTATGATAGATAAAATGCATCCTTACTATCCACAGATCATGAGCATCAGCAACAGTAGATGCATTAAGTCCAATGCTGGACCAGCTGGCAGTAATGGATGCTTGAGCAGACCCTCTGTTCCATAGAACAACTGCAAATCTCCCTCCAGTCAAGGGACCAGCCCATACCTAACCACAAGGTTATGTTATATAAACAAGTGTTAAATATGATAGCTTTTACTTTCTCGTATAGTTTATCTTACTTCTTGGTCTCCATCTTGTTGCACTTTGTGCCCTTGTACTCCAAGCCCATCTGCTCATGAATCATTTTAGTTTATTATAGTATCATTTCTAACTTGGAGAAACTAAGGAATGATCAGTGTATTTTCTTCACCTTGGTTAACTGCAATAACATTTCGATTGCTGAGGATTTCCTTGGTTTCGTTGCTCATTGAGCGGATGTCACAACCAATCAAGAGAGGTGCCTGCATCAAGCTAAGTCAGCAGCATGGTCTTATAAAGGAGCAAAAATATGCCCAGTCTGTTGAATTATACTTTAGTGATATGTTTGCATCTCTAATGCTAAGAACCAAATTAAGCATCTTATTACCTTCATTAAGGCCCATATGCTGAAATGGGAGCGGTACTCTTCTGTTGTCATCCCCCCATTTCCAACTTCCAGCATGTCTGGGTCTGAAAGCAGAGACAGCAGTTCATTCAAGACTCGAGAGAAAGTGCTGGAAATGTTTAGAGACATGTAAGACTAACCATTCCATCCACCAGGCCCTGCATATGATGCCCACTTGTTGTTCTTATCGGCGATGGCCGTCATTCTGAAACATTACATTTACAGGGTAACAAGTTGTATCAGGCATATTTTGCCGGGACATTTGAATCCTGTCAGGATGTGACTGAACTTTACTTTGCCCAAGTGTCCTTGATGTCACCAGTTGTTCTCCAACTATTTCCTATACCACCTGCCCATGTTGCTGGATCATTCACACCCCTAGTGAACAATATTATTTTTAGTATAGAAGGATTGAATCTAAATCATCCATTTGAGTTGCTCAAAAGAATGAACAAGTACCATTCGCAGAGAGAGAAGAAAATATTTCTCCCAGAATTCAGGAGCGCTTTGCTCATTGCATCATATCTGCATATGGTCATGAGCAAATCAGTCTCCCAAAGGTAGCATGAATGAGGGAAATGTTAAGAGCTCTTGTGATTGCTGATCACCTTGGCTGAGGGCTTATTCCCTGGTTGTTGCAGTTGTCATACTTCAAGTAATCGACTCCCTTTGAATTGAATCATCAAAAGCATGATTTCAGTATGCAAGAAGCAAAGGAAGGCATGATCTTGACATGCCTAAAGTTTGGTTCTAATTGAGATATGATGGTACCCAAGATGCAAAAGTTTTCGCGTCTTGGTCTTCGTATCCAAGCGATCCAGGCATCAACTTGCCACAAGTTCGTGTCCTGAGGGGAAATGGTTGGTGTGATTTTATAGAAGAAAACAATCCAGAGCATGAAATCCAGTGAACCAAAGTGTATGAGTGTTTCTAGTTCTTCCATAAGCATCTTGATGAACATTTTTTCTGTGACTTGTATCTGTTCTTTTGTTACTATAAGTAGGATTACCCTGCATCACTGTAGATCCCTAGTTTGAGCCCTTTCCCATGCACATAATCTGCCAAGGCCCTTACTCCTGATGGGAATGTTGACACATTTGCAGCCAGGTTGCCCTGCAGAAATGCAGAAAAGCTAGATTACTACTAGTTCTTGTGGTACTCTGCACATATGATTGTACCACCATTTACTCACCTGGGAGTCCCTGTCATAGGCTGCCCAGAAATCATCTGCAGTTTCACAAATGTTTAGTTCTCAGGAAGTTTCAACTGGGCAAAAGAACAGCAGGGTAATTAAGAAATATCAAGGGGAGGTACCTATGTTGATATATTCATATCCAAGCTTTGCTAGGCCAGTATCCACCATAGCATCAGCTGCACAGGCGAACCATCAACTTGTTTTCAGCATGCTGTGACTGTGATGCAAAATGCACCTGTTTTGTTTTGTGCCAAAACAAAAGTAGCCTTACCGATTTGTCGAATGATATCTTCGTTTATCTTCCGGTGGAAGTGATTCCAGCTGTTCCACCTAAATATTGTTCATGCACTTGTTGGTTCAAAAGATGTCAATGCAAATTGGATGAAACCATGAAAACGAAGACAGGAACTTAATGCAGATTGGAAAAGGGTGATAAAAAAAACCAGTAAGTCAAGATGGAAAATCAAATTTCATCACCGAGGGATAATAAGAACTGAAAAGAACACAGGATGAATTACCCCATCTGGGGAGTCCGGCCAAGGCCATTCTCCAGCGCAGCTCTCCTCGCCATGGGTGATGACCTTGCCGGCCTGATCGCCACCACCGACGTCGATAGCAAGACGAAGAGGAAAGCACAGAAGGTCACCTTCGCCGCCATGGCTGGGCAAAGATGTGTGTGTCACAGTGCGGCAAGTGATGTGATTCTTTAACATCTACTATTGGTTTCTGAGGGGCCACTATATATAGGAACTGGCCAGTATTAGGACAAGAATCTGTTCACGAGTTTCGGATCCCAGGGAGCAGGACAGCAAGGCCGGCGCAGGGCAGTTTTACTTTGGGGCCTCCACGCGCTGATGCAACCTCTATTGTCACCGACTGAGGTGCCTGCATTTCTTGTCTTGCTATGAAAATCTTTGTGCAGATACAAAGGGCCACAGAGCTGTTATATTAAGCGCTGCTTGGCAACACCAGATTTTCAAAATAAATGTAGGAATAAGGATCCCACTTAGGTTCCTACATATCCTGAATACCTATCTATCTATAAAGAGAGAGAGAGAAAATTTCAGTCTGTCTCCAAATTTTTTCTGCCAAACTATCCGTCTCCTGGTCGCTCCCATCGTGTCTGCATCCTCCCTGCGCGGGCCTAGGCCTGTGGCCCCGCATGAACCGGCACCTTGGGTTGGCAGCTCGCGCACCTCCTCGCCGTCGGGGACCGCGGAGAGGCAGAAGGCGCAGTCTGGGTCCGTCTCCTCCGCTTGTTCCTCCTGGCCCTGCCCTTGCCCGCGGCGGTACACGGCGATGGTGAGGCGGTCGCAGGACTCGGCCGGCAGCGGCGGCGGCTCGTCGTCGTCGGGGAACACGGACGCGTTGTCGATGCTGGGGTGCGCGACGCGGTAGCCTAGCATCGTGGTGCGCGTGGGGCCACCAGGCCTTCATCTCCCCGCGGAGCGCCAGCGATGCGACGCAGAGGCCCGCCTCGCCGACCACCAGCAGGAGGAGCGCGCACGACAGGGACATGGCCGCGTACAGCACGAACGATTGCGCGCTGCCGGTCTCCATCTCCATGCCGATCGCCGATCGGCTCCTGTAGTGCTATTGGCTGCTAGGAAAGCAAGCAGTCAACTCCGATCCCCAACTCTGAATACAATGTTCGTCTGAACTGTCCCCTAATTTTCTTGCTTTCTGCCCCGAATCCTTGCTAAATCCCATCCCTACCTCTATCCACTCCAGTTATCTGTGCGTTCTTGATCGGAACGTGACAATTGGTATCTAGAGCTGTGATATGGGCAGAAATTTTTTCTTCTCAATCAGTTCCTCGTCCTGGCGCCCGGCCGCAAGCCTACGAAGGTGCAGGCGCAGATGGCTGCATCGTTGGAGGACCTCGCCATCAAGTTCGACGCCATGTCGAAGCAACTCGACGCCTTCAACGACATTGTGACTCAATTCACGGGGCTTCGTGAGATGATGAAGCTGACGCTCGACTCCGTCAACGGCATTGGGACTCGCCAGACTTCCGCCGAGACGGTGCCCGAAGAATTTGTTGCTCACATCAACTCTCTCTAATCCGAAAACATAATTTTAACATAGTCTTATGGTTTAGTATCTTAAGTTCAATCGATTATAAATAAAAAATATAAATATTCATGATATCAAATAAATATTATTAGATTCATTATAAACTATATTTTAATAATAAATTATTTTATTGCCGTAAATATGAATAGTATTTACTATGAAATTTTGGGCAAACGTGAATTACCTTTGGTAGCAGGCAAGTATTCTTTTTTGGATAGAGAGGATATTCATTAATTACAATTGGATTATAGACATCTACTACCTTCGTCCTAAAAAAGTGTCGTTTTTTACTTTCTGACATCTTGTTTGACCATCTGTCTTATTTAAATTTTTATCTCAATATTATTTATTTTGTTTTGACTTATTTTATCATTAAGTATATTTTAATAATTTTTTATTTATTTTATAATTTATAGAAAATTTTTGAATAAGACGAATGATAAGTACGATGTCCGTAAAAAATGTCATTCTTTTTGGGACGGAGGTAGCATGTAAGAAGCTAGGGAAAGTAGGCTAAATACACTCTTAATCACACACAATCATATTATTAAAAACCTTTTCTTATATTTTAGATGTCCTTACAAAATAAATAATATATCTCAATGTTTTTTAAAAAAAATGAAAAAATAATATAAAATATGTTTTTTCCCGTTGCAACGCACGGACATATTTATTAGTATAAAATAAAACAGGAGTTACAGATGAAGCATTTGAATACAATGTCAGAGAAAAAAAAGAAATCTGAAATTTGAACCTGTTTTGGCATTTGAACAGTTTTAATTAACATATTTACACATGAACATTTCTGACACTTGTTGTCACAAATCCGCATCAATATGTTGCGTTGAGCAATAAACACCAGCTATTAGTGATTCTACGCATCTGAATGGCTGTTTGTAATCTTGGCAATTACATCTTGGAACTGGTTCATACATCTGGACCTTGGTCAGCATACATTACACTATTACATCCTTAGACAACGCTAGGATATGAGTTTATTCTGTCGCCTATAAAATACAATTGGACCTGAAAAACTATTTCTGAAACGAATATTGAATTTAATTATATAAGAAACTGATTCATTAATTAGATCATTTGTGACCTGCAGGTGCTGGACAGTGAGTACAAGGAAGAAAAGAGGCCTGCAGCAGGAGTGTGACCTGTGCGCGCAGTGGCGGAGCCAGGATTTCATGCCTGGGTATTCCACGTATAAAAGTTTTTCAATGCATATGTGCAATAGTAATAGGGGATAAAATCAATACAAAATTGATCCTGATGCACAGCTCAAGTAGTACATATAATTTTCTTAAAATATATGCTAGGTAAAATATTTATTTATCCTGGTAACAAGGCATCAGGCAAAGTGAGTCTAGTGTTGCCCCTGGTAATAAAAAAAAATATATAAATTCTTTATCTATGTTACAAGAACATAATGCAACATTTTTTTAAAAAAAATCAGAACGCAACCAAAAAAAAGAAAGAAAACGAAACCTTTGATTCTTTGAAGGATAAAAAATAGACGTGAGATCTTTGTGTTCACCTTGTTGTTGCTTCAAGCCGTATATGAGAAAGACCTATATACGAGAAAGGCGTTGAGGGAGAGCCGTATATGAGAAAGTCTACAAAGACCACTAATCGCCGCCGCCGCTAGAGGAATGTTGTCGATGGGGTTTCTTTATATGAGTTCATGGGCTGCCGCTACTAGTTGTTCTACTAGGTTTAGAGCAACTTCAAGAGTTTAACTATTCTTGTTGTTTATGCTATTTCAGAATTTGTATAGCAAAAAGTAGACTCCAACTAATATGCTATCTAATTTTATAAAATAGGAAGTTAGCTTTCCTTTAATTTTCGGTGGCTATATATAGCTTATTACAGACGCTAACTGTAATACTTTGTAAAATAACAAGATTGTTGTAGACCTCTTCTGTTTTTAGAAATTTTCTATTCGACAAAATAGCTAAACAATAGAATTTAATAATTA
>Ga0182004_10002849_pt1 | contig 13587 bp, 7 predicted proteins | sample Sormic07211540_1_FD_120479 | JGI IMG/M metagenome (GOLD analysis project Ga0182004, IMG submission 120479) | Endophyte microbial communities from Sorghum bicolor roots, Mead, Nebraska, USA - 072115-40_1 MetaG | ecosystem: Host-associated > Plants > Roots > Unclassified | place: USA: Nebraska...
ATGGAGTATTAAATATAGACGAAAATAAAAACTAATTGCACAGTTTGGTCGAAATTGACGAGACGAATCTTTTGAGTCTAGTTAGTCCATGATTGGACAATATTTATCAAATACAAACGAAAGCGCTACAGTGTCCATTTCCCAAAATTTTTCGGAACTAAACAAGGCCTCAACCGAAATCCAAAAAGTTTTCGAGAGTCTCCGTCACATCGAATCTTACGGCACATGCATGAAGCATTAAATATAGACAAAAACAAAAACTAATTACACAATTTGTCTGTAAATCACGAGACGAATCTTTTAATCCTAGTTAGTTCATGATTGGACAATATTTATCAAATAAAAACGAAAGTGCTACAGTAGCGAAATCCGAAATTTTTTCGAAACTAAACAAGGCCTTACAAAAATTTTCAAGCGAATCTTTCGCTACATGTATGAAGCATTAAATATGAATAAAAATAAAAACTAATTATATGAGATGAATCTTTTAATTCTAATTAGTCCATAATTGGATAATGTTTGCCGCAAACAAACGAAAGTGCTACAGTAGCGAAATCCAAAATCTTTTCGCATCTAAACAAGACCTGGATAATTGTGTGTTTTATTAGTTTCAAAAACAAGCAAGGCCTTGTTTAGTTTCGAAAAAAATTCGGATTTCGGCACTATATAATTTTCGTTTTTATTTGACAAATATTATCCAATTATAGACTAACTAGACTCAAAAGATTCATCTCGTAATTTACAGGCAAACTGTGCAATTAGTTTTTATTTTCGTCTATATCTAATGCTTTATGTATGTGCTCGAAGATTTGATATGACGAATAATCTTGAAAAGTTTTTGGTTTTCGGAGTGAACTAAACAAGGCTCAACTCTAGTTGTAGAATGTTATTGGATTAATAGTGGAATATAATTTTATTATAAATTTATTTAAAGATATAAATATTGATAGTGTTTTTTATATATTTATTAGTTAAACTTTTAAAAAATGGTTGGTTCTTCGATAAGCAATACGTGCACTTGTTTTGGTATGTGGAGAGAGTACGTTTCATGGCCCATGTTTTTGGAGAATGAAAAGTTTGTTTCGAATTTGAAGCAACATGATAGTTAAGTTTAGCCTCAACTTTCTAATTTGATTTTGGAGAAAGAATCACTTCTATTGAGATAAGTAAACTATGCAAGTATCACTTCAGGATAAATGATCTAGGAGATCTAGATCTCAATTTAGCTTCATAAAAGTTTTTGAGAGATGATAATGGCGTCCTTTCCCTTGTTGTGAAGATTGTTTAGTTCCAAAATATTTTGCAAAATGTGAATAGTACCAATTTTGTTTGTATTTGACAAATATTGTCCAATCATAGACTAACTAGACTCAAAAGATTCGTCTCGTCAATTCCGACCAAACTGTGTAATTAGTTTTTATTTTCGTCTATATTTAATACTTAATGCATACGTCTAAAGATTCGATGTGACGGGAAATCTGAAAAATTTTGCAAAATTTTTTGGGAACTAAACAAGGCCTAACTTTTTGTGTCTAAGTTTGTGATTTTGTCCTTTCTTTTACACCCCGAACAACTGCTTTCCCTATTTTTAATTGTGCTGGTTGGAGTTCAAATAACAGAGTTAAAAAAAGGGAAAACATCTAGAGAATTGGTAGAAGAATTATTAGTGAGTTTGTAATTTTATCTATGCACTTACGTACTTTTTAAAATAGTGTTTGTCAGAGTTTGATCAAAGTTGAAATGCATGCAATTTTTGTCAAGTTTTATTGTCAAAATTATTTTGGTATCTTTCAAAATGCTAATGTCACAATAAGGGGGGATCATAAAAGTACGTACAAAAGTAGGCAATTGCAATTCCGTGTGGCAACTAGTTTTTTTATAGCTTAGTTGATATTTTTAAATCATCTTAATGAAATATAAAGGGGCTTCAAAGGAGGGTAAGCCATAATTGGGCTTGAAACAAAAAGCAGGAACACTAACATGTTATTTGGTTCAGTGCTTTTCCCCTGCGATGATTAACAACATGATCACTTCACGTTACTTGATGTTTCTCATTTCTGTGACTGATGCTAATTCGCTGTGAGAAAAAAACAACACCATTCTATGATTGAAAAAGTATAGCTGATTTTGACTGATAAGTTCAAGCGATGCCAATTTCTCACCTCGAGGTGTTATCTAAATATACTCAAACTCTCAATCTCGTGTTGTCCAACCAAACAAAGTCTTGTAAGTGTACTCGTCATTGATCCCCCTCCGCAATTTGTCGTTGCCATTACCAATTTGCCAATCAAACATGTAACCTATTAGCTTTCATGGCACACATATATGCTTACAGTTTTTGTGCGAAAAAATTAATTATGTCATAGTTTGAAATTGATTTCTTAGATAGCAAAGTGAATTGCTATGAATAGCTCTCATGTTAATTTTAGATATTTGTAGTTCTACCATGAGAACTTGAAATATATCAAGGACTCATAAAATTTGTTACAACATCCTATCACTTATCTCTGTGACGATGATAATGCTATGCAAAGTGATGTTTGTTGATCTTAGGCTTTTGTCTGAAGATGCAAAAGACTATTGGACTATAAATTTCAGCTGTAGGATGCAAAGTTTGTTCTATTTGCAACAAATCAAAATTCCACTTAGCTGCATGGCAAAGTGTGGGTTGTCCACCCAGTTTGTAATCGTTGTTGAATGATGCAGTTTAAAATATTGTAGTATCACAAAACTATGGTTCTATAAGCCAAAGAGACACGAAAAGAGGTAATAAGTGGAGTTTCTAAAACTCAAAAAGACTACAGTTTTAACCAAATCATAGTTCTAGAGACTACAAGATTTGTTGCATCCAAACACCCATTAGCTTTCAAAAACCAGAGTATTTTGTAAGACCATAGCATTTCTCCAATACTTCAAAAATACTTTGCATCCAAATAGGGCCTTAGATGGATTGCTTTCGTTCTTGTGTGATAATTTGATGCGTTAGCATGTGGCACACCACATCAGGATCATATGCTCTCTCTCTCTCTCTCAGCTTCATAGATAAGATAGTGGTCCAATTAAACAAAGTGCAGTTTTGATGTTTCCAAATTCTCATCCCTAGAGCCAGACGAACTTCTTTATTGATTCTGATAAAATTCATAATCTCGCAATTAGAGAAATAAGACTATCTTTTGATAGCCATCACGCAAGAGCTGGTGCAGGAAAACATGATCGTCTACTTTCAGCTTTCCACGCTGAACTGCTGGGCTGCGCAGCAGGTCTGAAGATGGCAGCCGAAATGGGCATTGCACAGGTCGTATTGGAGACAGATGCTACTCTGGTGAAAGCGGCAGTGGACGGTGATGATTATGACTATCGACATTGAGCTGCCTGATTACAGAGATTAAGCTCGTTGCTTCACATGATTTTACTAGCTGCTTTTTCAAAGTATGTCCTCGTATATGTAATCGTTTAGCGCATGAATTTGCTGTCATTGGTTGTAATTTGCCCAGCGGCGCACAAACCGTTTGGCATGATGTACCTCTTGAGCTTGAGGCTCTGGTGTCCGGCGCTACGGCTGTGACAGATGAGTAATGCAAAGTGTTTTTTTTTTTGGTATATCAAATTTACTCTGTATCTAGATATAACGTATATCTTGATACATAGCAAATTGAATGTACCAAAACAAGTCAAAGTGGCTTATAATTTGGCACGGCTAGATTGCATAATAGGCCACTGTCCAATATGAACAAACGCAAAAATGGGATAACCAGTTTATTACTTCACGTCGATGATGTGCCCATGATCAATAAAATATGAATGAAGGAATTTTACAGAGAGAATTCTCGCCTACAAACAAAGCAGCCCGAATCACTTTCATTTCTGGCTGCGTCTAACAAATAATCAGTTAAGCATGATGGTACCATGACTAAAATCGACACTATGTTGTTGCCTAATGCTTGCCTGTGAGTCCTATATCACAATCCCTATTTGCAGCATGAAGAATGAGATCCTAGCCCTGCACTCAAGCTCTAGGAAAATTGCAATACTAAATCGCTCAGCAGCCTACACAACTGTTGAAATCTCCGGAGTTCTGCAACCAAGCGCTGAACAGTTACTTAGTGTCTTCCTGCAAAATCAATAGACACGGCCTCGGCAATTGGTAGCTCCACAATGGCAGGGGCAGCCATCGCCTGCTACAAGCTTTTGTCGGTAATCATAGGCAAGTTCTTCTCCTACGGCAATCTGAAGAATAGCATATCAATAATTAAAAGCAAGTCAATATAAATTACAATGGAAAATGTTAGAAAGAATCTTACGTCTCGATTAGCAAACAAGCCAATGTGAGCAAGCTGGCAATCTTTGCTCTCTACCAAAACCAATCGGGTACTGAGATTCGGGGAACAACTGTTATCAAAGCAATAAGCACAAATAAATACTGGTTCCAGAATCAACTTGCTCCAGTGATGGATTTCCCTAAAATATGATAAAATGGAATTACCTGTGATTAATATAGCGGGAAACATTTCCAGACCTTGTGGCATCAATCAAGTATTCAATAGCCCCTACAGTTCGAACTCTTTCCATATCAATCTGAGAAGCAATGTCAAACAAGTAACTGCACCCACCCTTTGATGACACACTGAAATATATATATATAAAATGGTCAGTTTAGAATAATGAATAATTATTACAAGTTACAACAACATAAATCCAAAAAGAATTGACAGTGCTTTTTACAAGCCTGAACTGTATGGGACGAGAATTCAATGAGATGCATCCCATCAGTATTGCATTCAATGGTTAAGTGCAAATCTCCAAAAATGTGAAATGAACTAGTTGTTGGATGAAAATTTTAGCATTTAACTATGAATAAACAAGATAATGTGGACAAGTTTGGTGAAGTTCATTTTCTACATAACTGAGAACTTCCAATATGTTTTTTCAAGTTCAGATTCAAAGAAAGCATATGAAAGAACGCCAAACCTTTCTGCATTTTTCATGGTCTTGTCAGCCTTCACAACTTCACCAATATACTCGCAGACAAAGGTACCCTGTGGAATAGGTTCAGCAGCTCTAATAGCCCAACCCTACAAAAATTGACAACATTAAAATAAATTGCAAGGAACACTAAGGTGCAGTAGTACATACAGGAGTTCAGAAATCCATCATGGGGAATACTTCACCTTATTCTCAGTTCTGAAGAGTTCCAACTTAACAAGCAGCCCTTTCTGCAATACTTTATTCTGGCAGGATGAGTCACAAGTACATGATGAATTGCACTCATATATTGGATACCCTTCCTACCAATCAGAAAGGACAAAGGTATCTAAGTCAATTCATATAGATTATAGAACAATGAAGAAAATAATACAACGTGGTCAAGTTCTGAGAATTACAAATAAGGACCAAAACATATAACTTAACTAGAAGCATACCCTGCGTGTTGCCGCAAGATTTTCTTAAAAATAAATCTGTTTTATATATAGCATTACTATACAAGTGCTATTCTTATTCTACACCGAACTATTATACTGAATAGAATTCATTATCGTTTAGTATTCGTGTTTCAGTATTGTTTAGTATTTCGTGGTCCTGGGTGTAGCACTAAATGATATTGAACGTTGTTCAATACTAAGTAGTTTTTCTGCTCACTTTTGGCTAGGGTGTAGAATAGCACTGCACATAATAGAGATGATGTGGACATTTTTGGTAATTAATAAGGGATGACGTGGATAGCTTGCATGAAAGGATTGCAAGTTAGTGGGACACTTAGTGGGGAATGATGTGGACACCTTGCACGAAGAGATAAAACATCTAGTGGAATTTAGCTTTATAAGAGTATATATAGATATAGAGTAAAACAAATCCAGTAGCAGATGTGCGGACCTAAGTCCACATGTTTTAGACCCCAAGCCTTAGATGAAACACAGCAGTTTTAACATCAGTCTTACGTAAAACAAAATCTGGCCATCCTATTGGTGTATTATAAGCACAGAACAAGAATGAACTACGAACTAAGAATAGTTGTTTGGTGCAACTTTTTCCATATGGCAATGGAGAAGTAAAAAACAGAAGATGTACCAACGCTGACAAGTATTACCTGTAAAATAATTTTACTATCTTTATCATATGCAAATCTGCCATGCATCGGTGTTCCATTGATATCCACCAGGCCACTGTAGACACCATCAAAGAGACTCACGTGACCACAGTTCTCAGGAGAACATTCAGGATAGGAACATGCACACCCAGGCATAGAGTTCTGTAGAAACATAACTTGTTAGAAAAAATATTTTTTATGAAGATGAACAAAGGTGACATGAGACATGTCAATGAAGTGCAAGGAAAATATAGGACCCACTTATTAAACAAATATACATTCATATATATCAATAATTGAAAACAAGGAAACAGTACCTCTGAATCACTAAGACATGAATCCATCAAACGCTTTGTGATATAGTGGAAACCTTTCCAAGGCACAGAACTGCCATGTGGTAAAAGTTCTTCAGGCTTCATACCTAAAGAATCTTTTGCGTCTGCATGAATGACACAGACAATTGGAACTTTCTCCCTGCCAAAACTTATGTCTTCACAGAGAACAACTCTCTCATTTTTAGGCTTCCATCCAAAGTGCTTCGAATCAAGAACATAATGGTATTCTTCCATTTCCCACATTTCATCATCATTAAGAGGATCAACTGAAGGAGCTTCAGGAAAATCAACTGCCGTGAGTTGCATAGGAAGCAGAGCATTTGAATTAGATCTAGACTTGCAACCTTTAGGGCATATGAATTCCTCTTGATGCCAATCAATTTGGATGCCATTGTCACTGCAAAGCTTTGCAGCTTTCACAAATATGTTCTCAGGTAAAGATCCGTATTTAACTTCCAATGCAGCAAGAAGACTTGTCTTACAGCATACAGAGCGGGCAACCGACAAAATATCAAGGTTGCTTGGATGAGGTCTTGTCTTTTGAATCTTGGAAAATAAAGTTTGTGCAATATCTGAGCATTGGAAATCCTGTAACTTACCAAGGCTGGATGTTTCAGGTTCAAGTATTTGAGATGTTAAGCCAGAGCTCTGAAACTTAAAGTTTTTCTCAATTCCAGAGTTACTCCTCTTCTTTAATGTACTTGTCGGCCGTAAACTTTTCTTGAAAGCAGAATAATAGTGCCGGCCGCGGTTAAGCTGATACTTCCCACGGCCCAGTGGAATGTGGTCAACAGCACCTGAGTCCATATGAGCGACTTTATGGTGGCGGCCAAGATCTGGCAAAAGATCAAATTTGAGCCCACATAATCTGCAGATGAACTTCTGTGAGCCATCGTCATCCTCAACGTTGTGGCTATCATAAAGGGGCAGACCACTTGTTCCTTCTGTTTGTTGAGCAGATTGACCATTTGGTCGCTGAGGGACATCAAGAAGCCTGATTTGTTGGGCATGGTCGGAAACAATGTGAGGGTATAGCAGATCTGTGTTCAAAAAATTGCTGTTACATAGCATACATCGAATGAGAATTGAATACTGGAGGTACTGAGCCCCATGTACATCCTGCACATGCCTTTCAAGGACTTTTTTGTTTGTAAAAGATTCCATGCATGCAGCACAAGAATAACCTCTAAACAGCCACCGGGCTTCCTTTTTGTGGACAGTTGTCCAATGTAATCCAAGAGCTTGATCATCAGAGAACTGGTGAGCACAAATTTTGCACTTCGGACCAGATGAAAGATTAGTTCCCTCTTCCTGCAACATTACAGATTCTTCTTTGTTTTCAGAATATATTTGCTTAGATCTATTTGTATCAAAGCCCCAGATATTTGCTAGTTTCTCTCTCTCAGTAGATATCAACTTTAACAAAAACTCTCCAACATCTGGATTTTTGGACACTTCAGCCAGTATCTGGGGAATATGCTCACTAGCAAGACCAGTCCGTTGATGAGAAAGGTTGTTTCTCAAGAACCAATAAAGAAATTCACATGCCTGGTGTAGACATATCTTCTCTTTTCTTGATGTGCAGCCCTTTAGTAGATTAACGAAGACATCTTTAGAAACGAGTCGACTCTTACCATTCCTGGCACGTTTAAGGAACTTTGGAAGGTGCTTCTCGCAATAAAGACTATGTCGCTTGGCATAATCCTGGCATTCGACAATATTGTCATGAGAGAGAATTCCAATACAAATAGAAGTATCATCAGTATTTGCCATGGAAGTTGATGCCGCACACACATCAGTTTTCTCCATTGTACTTTTTTCACCAGAGTTCTCTATACCCACAGTTGCCTGGACATTCTTGTCTTTTTCCAAGTCTATGCACATTGCTTGTGACTTAGAAATTTCTTCCACCCACTTGTTTGGAGGTTCTTCGCCCATATGGAGTACCTCGGATGGATCCAGCAAATTTTCTGGGTGCATTGCATCAAAGTTTGTCTGTAGGCGGTGCTTTTTACAAAAGGTAGAACCATGCTGAGCTCGATGCTTGCATTTTCTACCCATATTAGTTGTACCACTGCACAATGGAGCTTCAATGGTAAGTGCCTTGTCCTCCCTTGAAGAATGGTCAAGAAAATGCATACTTTGATGCACGCAACAGTAAATATCACCATCATTTGCCCACCTACCACACTGCCTTCCCTTTGCTTCAATGTATGCAGAACACTGCCGAGAACTTTTGAATGAATCTAAATCAAGTCTAGCATTCTGTAAAGCTGCATTGGCACTACTGGATATTGAGTTCTCGTTGGTACCAGAACTTCCAGGTAACGTGACAGCATTATTTTGATTTGTTGCTCCTGATGCCCCTACATTTTCATGCATGACAGAGTTACTAGGAAGGTTATTTTGGTTTGGGTCTTCAGTTGGAGTCCTGTAGTCAGCTTCACCCATCTGTGAAATGTGTATCTCCCCTCTTCGGACCTCAAGCTTTGGACGCTTTCTACTACCTTGTTGATCTAAAGCTGGATCATCGTAACAATTGGTTTTCTCGAAGTTGCCAACATTACCAGCAGGATGCAATGAAAAGTGTTGTTTCATCAATTCTTGTTTCCATGTCTTCCACTCAGGGACTAATTCAGGCTGCACTGACGCATTCCGCAATTCCTTAAGCTTGTTCCCAAGAATGGACTGTCGAAGTTCCTGTTAAAGAAGACAAGAAATAAAAAGTTGGCTACACTTTAATCAGAATAAGAAAAATAAGTATATAAATGTAATAGGAGAATAATCAATATTAGACACCAGAACTCTGAAAATAGTGCTATCAAGATTCAGCAGTAAAGAAACATTGAGTAAATCTAGTCCCTTCAATAAAATCAAATTACATAACACCAATTGCATCATTTACTTGATAACAGTGAAGGGAATTAATGTTATAATTTATACAATTTGTTGGTCGAGAAATGGCGATCTAGCTGGTACAATCAAGCACGGAAAGATAATCTATACTTGTGATTAAAAAACTACAATGAGTGACAAACTGCGGTGTTTTAAACAAATAGTTGGCTGAAGAATAAAAACTAACACAAAGATAACTAAGTTACCCTTAAACATAGCACATATATTATATAACAACCACAAAGGAGAACATATTAGTTATCTAAGCACTGTTTCAACTGAATTTAGAACAAGGCAATGCCAAAACTAGAAGTGTTTTTATAGTCTACTGTAAGAAATTCAAATGATTATTAACACAACCATCAATATCAAATTGAATAATGAGGTAAGTAACGAGAACCTGAATTCTTAACCACCAAGTGGGTATTTCTAAGCACGAAATGAAGTGAAGTCGGAATGTACAAACAAAAAACATAGAGAAACAATAAACTATTAGCAATGATTGAAACTGAGGTAACCATAAAGCTAAGTAGATGCAACTGGGCAGGGTAGATCTGCCCCTGCATTTGCCCCACATGGCTAGAACCTACTTTTCATGGAACCAGATAGGCCTTGTGGGTGGTGACCCATTGATGATAATCCCTACACAGCAGTTATAAACGCCGACCAAAGAGGAAAGATCTCTACCAGGAGAAAGGAATTTAACTAAGCAAGAGAAGATTAGGCAAGTAATTGCGGAAAATGCATGAATCAACTAACTGTCAAATAGAAAGTAATCCAAGAAACAAACGCTGGGCAACTCCACATGAAGAGGCATAAACCCGATCCATCCCCGCATCTGTTCTATTCACAAAGAGAATCATGACTTTTGTTCCCCTCACCTATGCAACAGAACTGGAAAAGAAGCCAGGAATCGATGGCTGCATACAGATCCAGAGCCGCTTTGGTGGTTTCCACACACTATGGCTGCAGATAGATCCAGACCACAACCCCAGCAGCGCCCCAAACAAAATTTTCTGCACCCCACCTCTGCTTGCGCTGCTAGCCCCCTAAGACCTCGGCACCTTCTCTACGCGCCGCCGTGGCCAGTCTGCCAGATCTGGATGTGCTTGAGAAGAAAGAATGAGAGGCGGCGGCGAGAAAGAGAAGAGAGGGAGGATTTAAGTGTTGTGAAGGGATTGGTCCGCAACAGATGGTGGGTGCCGATAATGGGCCCCACTGGTTCTCCGGGTCGTATTGTGCCCCCTTGAAAGCAAAAATAAAGGGGCCGCCGGTCCATGGGCCGCCCACCCATCTTGTCCCCCCCCCCCCTAAATCTAAGAAACTCTACAATTCATTGCCCACTTTGCTATAAGCATAGATAAATTTGCCAATAAAATGGCAGACACAAATCAGGAAAGTTAGTAAAAGAATGAATCTAGGAAGCGTCAATTAGGAGGTTATGAAAGGGTAGCAAGCCAAAGTTGTTGCAATGAGTGGTTTAGAAATGAGTCTGACACATGGAAGGTGATATTATGACATTCAACATTTTGTAACAATCCACGTACCTACCTAAGAAAGTGTGGTTGTTGTCCCTAAGCTTAGGCAATGTTAGACTTCGAGCAGAACACCCCGTAAATCACGACCTTCCAAACAACATAGTGCAGAGGAAGGAGAATAAAAATTATAGTACCTCACAAAGCATTTCAATAGTCTCAGCATCATGTGCATTCATACACTTTTGGTTCCACATCTCAAAAGAATTTTGTAGCCATTCACAACTTATGTAGTCAGGAAGAATCATCTGAAATCAAATGATTAAGATGAAACAATGCTGAGAAACATACAAGGAAATGATTGACATGTTAGATAATAAAGAACAGAACATTGTTCAAATATTTGTAAGACCACCAATGACACAGATCTATGGAAATTCAGAAAGCCATAGTGAAGATCGAGTCCTTTTTTCCTTTGTGTGTGTTGGGGGGCGGGGGGAGGGGGGGTTATTTCTATTTATCAGCAACAACGGCTAGTACCTCCTAGATATTGGTCGAGCCCGCACCCCCACCAAAAAAATGTATGGCAAAAAGGAACAAAATTGTCCTAATATAGCTTCAAATTCTACCAATCTTTAATCTAAACCTCTAGGCATTTTTATGGAGTTAAGACTCCCAAGGATAAATTATGATAAATACAAGATGGAAGGAAGATATCAATGTTTTTCTCTTTTTCGTTTTTTATCTGCAAATTGCCATACCTAATGGATACTAGTAGTACTAAATTAGTTTTTTTGTTAATTAGTATCTTGTTGGGTCTCATGCCTAGTCTAACTAGCTTGCTAAGGCATTGTTGTAACTGGTGTCATGGGTTTGGCATCAGGCATCCCTATAGCAAAAATGTAGAGTCACTGAGCCAACATGTTGCAATGTTTCAAAAGAAACATCGAAAAATTATGCTTGTGGTAAACACAAAGTCAAATAGACATGCAAAAGTTTGACCCTAAATTCATCTTTGATGTTCAGATTCAAAAAAGACAAGTGGCACGGCCAGAAAATGATGAACAGTGCTAGATTGACTGCCTGTCTATCTTGATTCTTGACATTTATAACAAATTTGGAAGTGAATCTGAATCAGCAACCTTACTTAACCTTATATTTATATTTACTACATAAACAACTTTTTGATGAACTTTTGAAAAAACGCAGCATGATAAATTCACTATTCATGCTATGATGATCGTCTTAACAGAAGTCTGTGACACATCCTAGACAAAATGTGCAGAACAATGAATATGGTACATCCAGCAACAGGTAAAGGAAAAATGATGTATAGTAAAACTATGGACATAAATAGACTACAGAATTTACTGGCATTGAAGATATAGAGAACATGAAGGCATGTAAAGGTCACAAAGAGATAGACCACAGTCAGTTAGTAACATGGAAAGTATTTCCATAATACAATCTGGAAAAATGGAAAAAAGAAGTAAAAAAAACATCAATGCTAAGCACTGCGAAGTAGCAAAACGGACATTCTACTTGCATAAGAAAAGTTGACGCGACGCTCCACGAAATATCCACACGAAACAAGGTTCTCGGATTTACATTTTGAAATTTGAGGAGCATCTTCCCAAGATCAGTGTAATCTCTACAGCAAGACGCTTCCAGGGCAAATTCTTTCCATGTTGTAGCCTTCCGAGCATTATCAACTACAGCCTAATAAACATATAAATTGTGTCAACAACTGAAGCCAAAGGCATAAGAAAACTTGTAAGAACATAACCAACCTCAATATGAAGCTCATCAATTAAATTTATCATAAAAACGGCAAGATTCTGCATGTTGAATCGTCGAGGAATGTTCAAATCCTTCACCAGCTTTCTCCATTTACGATGAGTTCCATTCACAAGTGGCAAAGGACATTCCTCTATTGGAAGAACAAGTAGCATGTCTACCCAAGAATAAGTTTTTGTTCGTGGGAAGAAAACGACAATATAGGTCTTCCTGTCATGTGTTGGTTTTGCCCTTAGAGTAGGTAAAGGACAATCTACTCTACAGCATCGAATTCCAGTTTGCCATTTTCCTCTCCACTGTTTTCACATGAAAAGAATAAAGCGTGTTCACAGAGGAGGTATTAGAAAAAATAAAAACTTCTCTATGCCACAAAAAGAAGGTGGCTGAACTATAATAGGAGTACTAGCGATCTTGTAGGTAGCTCAGTGAACAAAATTTCTCCTTTTCATTTTTGCGATAGTAAATTATGCTAGAATCACCAATGTACCAAAGATACTATCTTCATTGTGCACAAAAGGAGAACATATTATAGCAGTACCTAAAGCTCAGTGTACAGAAAATAGTTATTTGGATCCCAAGATACCCCTTCTTTACTTAAATACACAATATTTAGCTGAATAAACAGAAGAAAGCAAGGGCACCACTTTTAGGGGGACATCCAGCATAATTTACACCACAAAATTCTATCTGAGTCATGAAAAAAAATGTTTAATAGGACATGGGAAGGTGTTTATTCTGAGACCGTATATGAAAAGAAGTTTCCAACTAACCATTTTAGTTAAGGCTTCGACCTTCGATCTCAAGTTAACTTTTTTTAGGATTAGGACTAATAAAGAAAACAAGACTTTACATGGACCAGGACAACTCAAGCATACCATTGTTTAACTGGAATAAAGCTGCAACTAAGACTACAATTAGAAAATCATAACAGAGATATGAGTTGCCCCCCCCCCCCCCCACACAAACCGTATAATTAATAAAATAACAACATCTTTTAAAC
>Ga0182004_10002850_pt1 | contig 13584 bp, 7 predicted proteins | sample Sormic07211540_1_FD_120479 | JGI IMG/M metagenome (GOLD analysis project Ga0182004, IMG submission 120479) | Endophyte microbial communities from Sorghum bicolor roots, Mead, Nebraska, USA - 072115-40_1 MetaG | ecosystem: Host-associated > Plants > Roots > Unclassified | place: USA: Nebraska...
AAAAATATATATATATATATATATATATATATATATATATATATATATATATATATATATATATATATATATATATATATATATAATATGTTTATATACATGTGCATCAATTATATGTGGACGACTATATAATAAACTTAACCGGTAGATTAATTAAGGGCATAAGCTTTTGAAACATTTCATAATGTCAACCTCCACGCAACACTTCATTTATAACTTTCCCCGAGGTGATTCTAGAAAGAACTCAGTGTACTACCCTGTGTTCATAAAGTAAGCACCTAAATTCAGCTAGGCAAAGGTCTGGACAAGATCGAGGTGCTTCAGAACTAGGGATGTCAACGGCTCACAGACCCGTCCTTGCGGGTCCTCCGTGAGCTTTGGGTACCTGTCAGGTGTTTAATCTCACAATAATATATCGTGATGATTACATTAATAGTTATAGAAAGTTATAAAACAAGCAAAGTTTGTCATCTATATATCACACATATAGTCATCTACCACATAGATACCATATAATTATATATATTTTTTATGGACTAAACATTAATACACTACTATAGGATTGATTTCGCGTGGAGTTGCACTTTAGTGAATGGAGACGGTCACAAAATCCAATCGTCTCGGAAAGTACTGAGTGATTAACGGAAGCGGGCGGGTTTTTTACAGAGACGGCCACTTTTACCCGTCTCCAAAAATGAATTTATGGAGGTAGGCGTATTAAGATGGCCGTCTCCAAAAATAATTTATTTTCGGAGGCGTTCTTCTTAAGGTGTCTGCCTCCATAAATCTATTTTTGGAGGCAGACACACTATAAAGCTCACCTCGTAAAAAGGTTGAGGCCCAAATGACCCAGACGCGGCCCGCCTAACAACCATCTTTGATATATATAGACAAAGTTAGGGTTTGTTCTTTCACTCTCTCCTCCATCAGTAGTCCTCTCTCCGTTCGATTCCCAGCGGCGCAGCCCCCATGCTCGTTCCTCTCTCCCTAGGTGCTCCCTCCCTCTCTCCTGTTGGCTCTCTCCCCCTCATATCTCTCCTGGCACTCCCTCTCTGTGGTGGCACGAGAGCGCGAGTCCGTGTGGCGCGGTGGCCGTGGTGGGACGACCCCTCCCTCCCAAGCAATAAGCAGGCTTCTCCCTCCCCCGAGCGTGAGCAGCGACGACTTCTGGTGGCTCTCCTAGGTCCAGGCGACGGATCCATCAGTGGCAAGCTCAGGGCAACCAAATCCATCGATGGCGAGCTCAGAGCATGCATCGGTGGTGACCTCGGGGCGGCTAAATCTGTCGGCAGTGAGCTCGAGGTGGCTGGATCTGTCCGCGATGAATTGGCTGCTGGATCTGTCAACGGTGACCTCGGGGTGGCCAGATCCATCGGTGGTGAGCTCGGGGTGGCCAGATCCGTTGACATGCTCGACGGTGGCTGCTCCCGGCGGTGGCAGATCCCGACGATGCACGATACGTGTTGTGGATGGGCTCGACGCCAGACCTTGGATGGACTCATGTCTAGGCTCGTTTTTTTTTTAATTTTTTCAATTGATTAATAGAGGCGGGCAAAGCAAGCGCCTCTATTAAGTCTCGACTCTCGATCAACTAAGGCCTTCCATTAGAGGTGGTTGTGAATACCCGCCTCCATTAATGAAAAATGACTAACTCCATTAAATTTTCTGTACTAGTGATACTTAGATGTGCTAAACATGTAGGAACTACTCAATTTATCCCGAATTATAAGACGTTTGACTTTTTTGATACCAAGTTTGACCACTCGTTTTATTTAAAAAATTATGCAAAATATCACTTCTTTTGTCGTGATTTGATTTATTAATAAAAGTTCTTCAAGAATAACTTAAATTTGACTATATTTATATAAATTTTTTGAATGAAACGAGTGGTTAAATTTGGAGTAAAAAAAGTTAAACATTTTATGCCCCCAATAGCCGGCACAGGTGCGATTTAGCACTCGCTTCCCCGACCCTCGTTCATTTCGACCCCAGACCTGATAAGACACGTGGGTGCGATTTTTGGCACCGGCAGCGTCCCTGCAGGTTCAACTGTCATCCGTTCTTGATATCTTTAATTTGAGATTTAGTGCATGGACACTCAGTTCTTCGGCACGTTGCACCAGCTATTGCCGGCGGTGAACATTCACAGCAGCGCCCTTCTTTTTATTTTGGAACAAGCGTCTTCATTGAAGAAGAAACCGTCGTGGTTGCCATGAATTTGTCAATATAACAAGTCGTTCCAAATTTATTTTTCATGACCATATGATTAGACATTCTAGATGGGCACCTGAGAGCCGTATGAGAATGTTGTCCTTTGGGTTTGGGGTTGACAACCATCATATATATATGGATGGACGAACCTCCATTTCCTCGAGTAGGTGGAAATATCATGGAACAATTGTTGTCCTGTATACACCGGTGCTGTACCATGTCGGATATTTCAAGGTGGAATACTGAGGTCGGGCACGACACGTTGGACGAATCCAAAATCAACATCTTGAATTCCTTGAGTACGTAGCCTACATATACACTCATACTACCTCCGGTTGAGAATGCAATTCTAGACTCTTTTTTTTTGTTTCCGTGTCCAAAGTTGAAATGAATGTAGATAAACATATTGATATTTTTGACACTATTATAAAAATATATCTCATAATAAATCTAATAATACTAATTTTACATCATAACTATTTATATTTTTATATATAATTGGTCAAACTTGACATACTAAAACATTGCACCATGCTAGCGTTGCATTTTTTAGGGGACATAGGGAGTACAAAAGAAGACCACTACCACTATTCTGATTGAAAATTCCATATTAGTCCCTGTTTAGATGTACATATATTACATGAATCCATATGGGTAACTTAGTTGTAGGTTAAGGTGCATTCACCTCTTTAATTGGGAACCGATTCCTGAAAGACCAGGCTGTCCACGTTAGCAAAATAAAATCTAACCGTTTGATCTGGTTTTAATGGCTCAGTTTTACTCCACCGTAGTCTAGCTCTGGAGTCTTCCTGTCTTCCCCCGAAGAAAAAGCACTGAGGAAAAAAAGGCCGCTTCCTCATGCCGGCCCTCCCTGCGCCGCCGTCTCTCCCTCTCTCCCTCTCTCCCCATGCGGCGGTGCACCGGTTGGGCACTAGCGCTAGCCGCTCTCCGACGCGGTGGTGCATCGGCTCCTCCGGATTTTGGCCATGGCGGCGGTGGCGGTAATCCCCTACCCTGTGCCATGCCCCTCTCCGTCTCTCTCTGTCCCTATTCTCTACAGAAGTGCTAGCGCAGCAGCCGGCGGTGGTTGCGGCTGCTCCCTCTCCCTCTCTAATCTCCGGATTCGCTCACTTTTCGCTCTCGTTGCACGGGCTGGCGGCCATGACGGCGGCGGTGCTCCATGCGGCGGAACAGGCCTCGGCGTAGTGGTGGTGGCCCTTCTCCTCCTCGCTCCCTCCTCTCTGCCCCCGATTCCCTTCCTCTTCCGCCCTTTCCTTCTCCACGCGGCAGCACACCGGGCTCCCTGTCCTCTTTCTCTCTCTCGATCTCTCCCGAGGCAACAGTGGCGCACCACCGACCGCCTTCTCTACCCCTCCGTCCCCTGCGGTGGTGAGTCCCCATGATTTCATTTATTCTACCTAATCTATGCGAGTGTTCTCAATACCTGATCTATGTGACTGTTTTTAATATATGGACAGGTTGTGCTAAATTTCCTTTCTTTAGAAAGCAATGGGGTTCCAGGTAATCATATATTTAAGTCTTCCTACAATATGTCCACCGATTGCTGCATGTTACTATAGACTAACAAGCTTGCCATGTGAAGAAAGTTGTTAAATATATGTTCTTCTTATTGCTTGTTTCTAAAATTTTATGCCATGGATATAAGTTTGCTTCCTCAGGTTGCTGTAAGTATCAATGATTTAAAAAAGTCACCTCCCATGTATGCATCCACATTATGACTATCATCTGAAACCTTCCTCCTCCCATATGAGGTTCATGGTACTACCATTTTTATCCTAATTAACAGCCCCTGTATTTTACCAACCTTTCCTATAGCAAGCTATGATTACTTTGCTTGGTTACATTTCTTTATTTCACATTTGTTCTGACATTTGACATTATGCAATTGATTTATTCTGAATTTTTGCACGTGCCTATTGCTGAGTATATCACCAGGAACATACCTTCCCTTTTCCCCTTGCTGCTACCTGCTTAGCAAATCAACGTGGTGATTAATGGTTGTGGATCCTAGGTCCTTACCTTTGAGTTTCCAGAGAAGTCAGTGCTTGTATGTTAGACCAATATAAATGGATGTGTTGCCCTGTAATGTTCAGACTTCAGAGGATACATTTTCTGATAACACTGAATTGTTTTCTTGCTGCAGGGTCCTTTGCTTAGAAAAGTGTTGGTTCAAAGGATAGCCACAGCAAGATATTTAAAGATGAATGAACCTTTCTTTTTTGTGTGCTCCCTACCTACTCTGAAGCTGAGGTGCACTGTTTTTTAGCTACAGGAGGTGCAGTGATGTGTGTTGTTTTGTCCACCTCTCCAGGATTTCATCCATCTGTTCATGACTAATGGGTTCTTGATTATGTGCAGACAGTGACACTGCAGTTGTGGACAGTTCAAGGTTATTCTTTATTTGTTGGTTATCCCATTTGTTTAACCTTCTCATGAATTTGGGTGTCATGATTCAGTTAGCTCAAAATAAACTGATTACCTTATGAGCCAGGTTAAGAAATATTTCTATAATTTCTAGATTAGTGCCTACCAACCTCCACTGTTGGTATGATTGTTACGAGATCAACACACTTTTAGTATTGCACAGAGTTTCCTAAATACTTGTCACCTTATAAACCTAAAATGTCCTTACAAATCTCATTGCATTCTTTTTTTTGGTGCATGTGTATCTCAGGCTTATATTGATTTATACGGCTATTTATTATGGGAAAATAGTTTTAGATTGTGCAGGTTCATGCGAGATACTCTTTTTGGTTCCAATAACTAAGCTACGCACATGTTTACCTGTGCCAGTTAATTAATTCTTTCCTACAATAGCCATGGACTTCCAGCGACAAAGCCACATCCCCATCGCCCATCAATCCCTGGCCCGTCCGATCTTCCATCCAGTGGTTTTTAGTTACCTATTTGTATGTGTGCCTTTCCCCATTGGAACATTGTATCAGGTTTCCATGTTGATCATATGCATATAGAATTAGCTTTCAGCTCTTTGCTTCAAAGAGAGCTGTTCTAGCAACTCACTGATTGACCATTGCACCTGATAAAACTTTTCATTAATCTTAAAAAATCTTCAATGTTTGTGCTTATATGTTTTTAACTTCTAAAATTAGATGTTGACTATGGAAAATACAGAGATTTAAAAAACCCTCTTTGTGCTTTCTCAAAAACTACCTTTTTGATGCTTTCATATGCACACAAACATGTACAAGTATATTTACACCTATAACATCTATATTACTTTCGGGCAAAATTCATCGGACCCTTATTGGTCGCGCGCAGGGGCGCGCGTTTCCTACTAGTATATGTGCATCCCCAAACAAGCCCTCGTGTTCTCCCACCATCTCTCCAAGATTCTTTGCACCAGAGGCGTCTCGGGCAAATATGAGGCTCAGTTCAAAACAATAAGTAAAGACCTAGCATCTATTATCAAAATGTAAAAAAGATAATATCAAATATCAATATATTACAAAGACAATGTATAAAAGATTACCTAAATAAAATAGAGATTGTGGATGGAATTTATATTAGGCAATGATCTCCGTCTGGCGTCCTAATCTGGGTCCGGCCGTCTAGGATTGCTACTAGGTCTCGACTCTTGAACGACGAACAACACCAAGAGCGAGGAACAAGTCCAAGGGAGGAAACCACTCACGAAGGGTTACAAACTTATGCGAAGAAGAACTACCCGCCATAAACTTTTCTAATTTCACGATCATAGACTCAATGTGCTTTCTCTCGAAGGAAGTAGCAAGCCATGTTTATTGAGTCTCTGTGACTAATTTACTAATTAAAATAAATCTAAAATTATTATATATACTCACTTAGGCCTTGTTCAGTTCACCTCAAAAATTTTCAAGATTTCTCGTCACATCGAATCTTGCGGTACATGCATGGAGCATTAAATATAGATGAAAATAAAAACTAATTACACAGTTTGTCTGTAAACCGCGAGATGAATCTTTTGAGTCTAGTTACTCTATGATTGGACAATGTTTGTCAAATAAAAACGAAAGTGCTACAGTACCCGAACCAAAAATTTTTGTGGACTAAACAAGGCCTTAGTAAATTTTGGGGCCCATAAATTTTGAGGCCCAGTTCGGTCGCACAGCCCGCACGGGCTCTGGGACGCCCATGTTTGCACCTCCCAATTCATACAAATGTACTGCAAACCATCACATGTGGAACTCCTCGTGTTCTCCCACCATCTCTCCAAGAAGATGCCTTTGGTCTTATGCTCCGCAATTGCGTAAAAGGTTCCAGCACTTGGTAATAATTTCTAAGCAGGAGTTCTTCCCACCTCTGAAGTACAAGCGGCAGACTGAAAACCCTCATCCTAAGACTATCTTCAATAATCATCACCCAAAATACAAGACTTATTTGTCCTTTGGGTAGCGTAAAAGGTTCCATACTTATTTTTAGTCTTCTTCAACAACAAGACCTAAAAGACAACACTATCTGCAAATGGGTCTCGGGGAGAGAGACCCAAATTGGATTTTCTGTATGGGTAGTCTGTTGGAGGCTATAGGCTATAGGTATTGTATTGTAAACCTATTTTGGGTTTGGGTTCCCAAATGCATGTCGTATTGGAGACAGCCTAATCAATGGAACTCCTGAACCCACCCACACAACTCAAAGTCTCCACGTAGTTTCTTCGTTCCTTTTGTATTGCAAGGAAAAAAAAAAGGCGCGAGGCAGTACGCCCTTGATGCCCCCCAAAGATTCGCTTGAGAGCCCATTCACACCAAGGCCGGCCCAACCGCCCGCGACAAACCGCGTGTGGGTGTGGTGTTGTCGGTCCACTACTCCACTCACAGTCACACGCCACCTCGCAGTCGCAGCCCGACGTCGGGCAGCGCTCGCTTGGGAACGCGTCTCAGCAAGGCATCTGTCCTATCGATTGCCTCGTTGGCGTCCCGCCGAGGATGAGCTCCTCTGACCTGGGGGCTGGGGCATGACCCTGCACGCCACGTCGGAATCTGGAACCCGCCTCCGCCTCCCCCGCGTGACATCATGGGCGAGAAGAATAGCAGAAGGATCGGAACGGCATGTGCAGTCTCATTGCTGACCGCCGCCGCATCCTTCTTCCCCACCGCAGCCTCCCTCCTCCCCGGCCCTTGCTCCCTTCCCGCCCTATAAATACTCGCCGAAACCCATCTGGTTACATTACTTATCCGTCTCAGAGCAGCCTTGTGCTTCGAGAGGGGAGAGAATTCAAAGAAGCAACAAAGAAAGTAGCTTAGCTCAGGGCAGTTGATCAAGGCCTTGAAGCAGATAGTACGCGTAGTAGTGTCCATGGGGAACTGCACGGCGTCGCAGCGCGCAGTGGAGTCGTGGGTCGACGACGGCGAGTGGGAGGAGGAGGAGGAGGAGGCGACCTCGTCGTCGTCGGACGGCGAGCACCACCACCACCACCACGACGACGAGAGGAGGAGAGAGGACCATCACGACTCTGAGGTGACCATCAGGATCACCAAGAGGCAGCTGCACGAGCTGATGGAGAAGAATGGCAGCGGCGGTCACGGCGGGCTACCGCTACTACCAGGGTTTGGGAGCGGCCGGCGGTCGGCCGAGCAGCTGCTGGCGGACATCATGAACTCCGGCGAGGTGCATCACCGCGACCACCAGAGGGAGGGGCACTGGCACTGGAAGCCCGCGCTGCAGAGCATCCCGGAGACCGTCGAGTCACCATGACACCTACACGTGTCTGATCTCTCGTTATTCATTTGGTGGTTCTGAAGTGATTCGGTCGTCGTTGTCTCCGCCTTTTGTTCGGTGCAAGTGTAATCACTAATCAGTGTGTAAATATCAGAATTTTCAGACATGTACATACTTAAGTCTAGGGGAAATTAATGAATTGTTAGGTCCATTTCAGCTGTGGGAAACGAATTTGTGCAAGGCCAGTTCCTGAAGTTCCGTTCATACGCCGTCCAGTATGATCGCAAAAGACGAGGAGTTTAATTACAGTAGGAACAAAAGTAATGCGAAAATATACGACTGAAACTGGCAAGTGGCAAAGCAAACGAAGTTACGAAGCATGCATCTTTTGGTCCTTTTACGCGGCCGTCTGCCGTGCGCGGGCTTGGAGAATGGAGACCATGAGCGGAGGAAATGAAGGCGGGCGGAACATCGCGTGGTCGGCGCGCGTGGAGTGGCCAAGGCCACCCTGATTTTTGGCCGGCCGCCGGGCGGCGTGCACGCTAGCCGCTCCAACCTTCGCGGCTTTGACGGAGCGCGATGGCCCACGGGCCACGGTCGCTTGCGCCGTGTGTATGTTCGGGCGGGCCACTGTCAGCGTGCCGAGGCCCCGGACAATGGCCTACCCAAGCCGCTACTGTGTGGAATGGACATGGCCTATGCGGCTACACGGTGAGAAGATGCACATTGGCGGTTCGCGTGTGTACTACTCCCTCCATACCAAATTGTAAGTCATTCCAAGAATTTTAGAGAGTCAAAGCATTTTCACGTTTGACCAAAATTATAGAGAGAAATACAAAGATTTGTAAGATAAAGTGAGTATACTTTAAAAATATAATTAAGGAAGAATCTAATGATACTTAGTTGGTATCATAATAATTATTATTTTATTATATAAATTTGGTCAAACTTAGAAAAGTTTGACTCTCCAATATTCTTGGAATGACTTACAATTTGGGATGGAGGGAGTACAACAGTTCATGTCAAATGATTCCCGCAATTTACGTACTGTATATATAGTATGCATGTTCTACATTTCATATATATGTATGTTACGCATCCATAAATGTGAAAACTAAAATAGCCGCCATGGTTATTATTGTTGCTCATGAGTTCATCAATGAAGCATTAACCAATACCGCAACTGCAACGAGTTTACCTTTAAATAAACACAAACGAACACTGTTACTTGCATTCGGCAGTTTCAATCAAACAAACGACAGTCAATGACATCTCGCCCTGCTGCGGCCCAATGTATTAAAACCGCCGCCCTCCTCAAAATGGCGAGAAAACGTCTTACAAGTTTGTCAACCTCGTCGTCTTCTATATAGTATCAAACAAAGCGCAACAGGCTTGGAACTTCGACACGTCTCGAGCAGCATATGGCCTCCAAAGAATTCATCGTCGTCTTCCTTTTAATCCTCCATGCCGCACTGACGACGGTCCACGGCCAAAACATCATCGACCGGTGCTGGCGCCGCCAGCGCAACTGGGCCGCGAACCGGCAGCGGCTGGCCGTGTGCTCGGTGGGCTTCGCCGGGAAGATGCGGCAGAACCGCGGGGCCGGTGTCATCCGCTACACGGTCACCGACCCCGGCGACGACCCGGTGCGGCCGCGCCCGGGCACGCTGCGGTACGGCGCGACGGTGCTGGCCGGGAAGGTGTGGATCACCTTCGCGAGGAGCATGCACATCAGGCTGGCGCAGCCGCTGTTCGTGAAGAGCTTCACGGCCATCGACGGGCGCGGCGCCGACGTGCACATCGCGGGCGGCGCGGGCATCGTGCTGTACCAGGTGCGCAGCGTCATCGTGCACGGGCTGCACATCCACGACTGCCGCGCGCAGCCCGAGGGCCCGGCGGTCAGGCCCGGCGGCGCCGTGCAGCCGGCCGGCGGCATGGACGGCGACGCCATCCGGCTGGTGTCGAGCACCAAGGTGTGGATCGACCACAACTCCCTGTCGCAGTGCGAGGACGGGCTGGTGGACGTGACGGTCGGCTCCACCGACGTGACCATCTCCAACAACTGGTTCTTCAACCACGACAAGGTCATGCTGCTCGGCCACGACGACGGCCACGCCGCCGACAGCCGGATGCGCGTCACCGTCGCGTTCAACCGGTTCGGACCAAACGTCAACCAGCGGATGCCAAGGATTAGGCATGGCTACGCTCACGTCGTGAACAATTTGTACATGGGATGGAAAGACTACGCCATCGGAGGGAGCATGGGACCAAGCGTCAAGAGCCAGGGCAACCTGTTCATGGCCTCCGGCCCAGCAGATAACAAGAAGGTGACGAGAAGGATGCCGGTGGCGGGGAGGGATGGAGGGGACTGGGCCTCCATTGGGGACTCCTTCGAGAACGGCGCTTTCTTCAAGCAGACGGGCAGCAGGGTGCGCCCGAATTACAACAAGCATCAGGCCTTCGCGGCAGCCAGCTCCAACGAAGTAAGGTCGCTGACCAAGGACGCCGGCGTTCTCAGGTGCTCTGTCGGCGCCGCGTGCTGATCAAATGGAGACAAGAACCAGATGCGCCCGCCACTATCAGAGAGTTACATGTTGCGTTATTAGCTTGGCACGCTTACATATTTGTGCGTTGGTCTGTCGTGGCCTTTGTGTCTCAATGCATCTCCTTTCTAACCAGGGGCGGCACCATGGTGTCGCAGTGTGGCAGAACACAACATGAAGCTTATTGGAGCAACCAACATGAAAGTCTAACGCTTCTCAAGATTATAAATTCAATAGAAAGAACATGCAAGTGGGCTCAAGTGCTACCTCTGCTGCGGAAAGAATGTACTTCTACATGTAGTACCAAGTCAAATAACTGGTTATTTTTTAAAAAGAAATATTAATATTTATAATATTAACTAAGTATCTTTAGATTTATTATAAAATGTATTTTTATAGTATTGTTATTTTTTCAGAAAATAAACAACCTTAAAATAGTTTGAGTTACTCATCCCTTCAAAAAGAAGAAGATGTTATTTTCGTTTTTCTGAAGAGTCAATAAATCTCAAGTTAAATTTCACCAAATATATTAAGATATATTAATATTTGCGATGTGTAGTAAGAATATTATTAGATGAATTAATAGAACATACTTTCATACACAAATGTGAGAGGGACTAAAGTTTAGTCCTGGGATACAAACACCAAAGCTTAGATCTAAAGTCTCCAAACATGTGGTCTAAAGTGATGTATAAATTTTAGCTAACCCCTCAAATCACTTTAGATTACAAAAGTGACCTAATGAAGTCTAAACAACATTTGCCTAAAAGACAAATTTGCTCTCACAGTTATCTCCTTTCATAGTTCACCCAGGGCAGAATCCCCTGCCGCCGCCACACACCCACCTGCATCGTTGTTGCGACAGTTCTACATGGAGCTGCCTCGCAACCCCCCATTGTGCTAGTCTTCCCCACCGGTCTGAAGCACGACAGACTATACGGTGACACGGGCGCTCAAGGAGTGCAACTTTGGTGCCATCATCGAGGTGCGGCACCACATCCAGGGCTAGGCCATCTGAGGTGTTGCTACTACAAGGCGAAGGGATGGAGTTGGACAGGGGGAGAGAAGAGAGGGTAAGGGAGACATATAAGCCTTTTTATCCAATCAGGTCTAAACTTAGCTTATATGATATAATCGGTCCCATGGTCTAAAGTTTATAATTGTTTAAAGTTCAGTAAAGAAGCTTTATATTCAACACTTAGAGGTGTTTCAGGGATATTTGACAACTTAGTGTTAGATGCCACCTAAACACTTGATTGGGAACAAAAACAGAATCGAGTGTTTTTATCCATAGAATACTCGATTTTCATAACTGTCGGATCCAAATCAGATGAACCGAATATAACTTATAATAATGCAAACTATTAAAGAAACAAAACAAAAAAATATTAGCCAGATTATTTCTATGGAAGCTAAATAGGAAGATCTCAAAGAGGAACCAAATCAAACATACAAAAAGCTAAAAAAAAAGATCAAATAATTGTTCGAGAAATTCTAACCATTCTCGTTTACGAACAATCAAATAGTAAATATGGTCCAATAAGATGTAATCAGTAACTCCTAAGCATTGCAAGACTTTTCATAACTTTCTCGCCCGATACTTGAACCGGCAATGGTGAGCACCCCTTCTCGTTCTTCTCCTTCCCTCTGGCATCGTGCAGGCATGGGTCCATGGTGGGGCCTAGTGATTATTGTTTTTTGAAACCCGGCGTAGGGGTGAGGTGGGTGGCGTGTGGGCCTAGGCGGTTTCAAGGCGCGAGAGCAATGCCTATAATCCAAATGGGTCCATTGTGTGGATGCGTCTCCAACACACGGAGAGAGATGAGCATGGGAGTTGGGACCCGGGGCACGACGCTGGACTTCACTCGCGCGTCCGTGGTGACACGGTGAGGAATAGACGTATAAGATCAAAACGATCGGAGGTAATAGGTCGCTTTTTTGTTAGAATATGGATGTAAACAAGACTTTAGATCTATTTAGAGATTTATAAATGTTGATATATAAATTCAGTTAAATTCAAGAAAAATGATTTTGTGTGAGCCTAGAATAATATTTTTATAACAGAGGAAGTAGATAATATTTACAATCTGTTTTTTAATAAAGAGTATAGGCAGTATAATAATGGACCGTACCGTACACTTTCGCAACCATCGACTTCAATTTCTTCAGCGGCTCAGCGCGCACCAATCACAGTAACAAAATCGTTAAATTCCCGAGCCTCCGGGGGCCCTCGCCGGCTCAAAACCACACAATTCAACAACCGGGTGGACAAGCAATCAAGCAACACATTCATTTGCGTAGCAGACATCTACTCCTGTCTCGATTCACCTCTTGCTACTCAGTTCTGACACGGAACCGATCGAAAAAAACCCCACTGGCCAGCTTCCGATAAGAAATCCCCGAGCCACGCCAGTCCCCTAGGCCGTAGACCAGAGACCAGTAGACCACCATGGCGAACCGCAGCAAGCTCGTTGCCATCGCCCTGCCGCTCGTGGCAGCAGCAGCCTCGCTCGCCGTCGTGCTCCTCCTCCGCTCCACGTACTCACCGGAAGACGGGTACCTCGGGCGCGTGGGTACGCCGTGGGGCGGTACCGTCACGGTCCTCCCATTCAGCCCCACGGACATGCTGCCCCTCCTGCCGCGGGGCGTCGCCATGGCCGCGCTCCGGGCGCTCCGCGGCGTCTCGGACATCTTCCCGGTGTTCGTGGGCGCCGCGAAGGCCGGCGGGCCGGGCTCGGCGTCCAGCAGCGGGGGGATGGTGAGCTGGAAGGGGGCCTGCTTCTACGAGAACGAGGCGTGGCTGGTGTTCAACAACGAGACCGGGTCCAAGTACGGCGGCGGCACACTCCATCTCAAGGTACGGCCGCCTCCCCTCTCCCCAAATTTAGCACGATTTTGTAATTGCACTAGCAATTCGTCTTGTCTCTTGTCGGACGCAAACGTACTGTATGTGTAGTGTAGTGGCACGCTGATCAACTGCTAGTCACTCGAAGCTGCTCAGAAACAGCACAGTGCATTTCATTGCCGCAAATGAGGCCTTGTTTAGTTTGAGAAAAATTTTGGATTTCGCTACTGTAGCACTTTCGTTTGTTTGTGGCAAATATTATCCAATCATAGACTAACTAGGATCAAAAGATTCGTCTCGCGATTTACA
>Ga0182004_10002851_pt1 | contig 13583 bp, 10 predicted proteins | sample Sormic07211540_1_FD_120479 | JGI IMG/M metagenome (GOLD analysis project Ga0182004, IMG submission 120479) | Endophyte microbial communities from Sorghum bicolor roots, Mead, Nebraska, USA - 072115-40_1 MetaG | ecosystem: Host-associated > Plants > Roots > Unclassified | place: USA: Nebraska...
CGGCCCACAGGATGAAGACGTGCGGCGCACGACTGGTCGGCGTGCACCGCAAGGCTACAAGATATTGTACCAAATAGGATACTTTGCTTGTAACTCTGTCCCTTCAGGATATATAAGGAGGGGTAGGGGTCCCCTAGAGGACAGGTCATAGACACATTATTCTATCAACACAATCCAATACAATCAGACGCAGGACGTAGGTATTACGCCCACAAGGCAGCCGAACCTGGATAAAAACCTTGTCTGTGTCTAGCGTCACCATCGAGTTCGTAGCTTGCGCACCGTCTACCGATAAACTACTACCATGGGTATACCCCAGGGTAGACTGCCGACTAGCTTTCGTCGACAGTATTCATAGAAGTAGCGCACGTGCAGACAGATAGCACAGGCTGTCCATCCCGCAGAACCCACTCCATTCGGGCCTTGTTTAGTTCCTAAAAAATTTTGCAAAATTTTTCAGATTCTCTATCATATCGAATATTTAGACGTATGCATGGAGTATTAAATATAGACGAAAATAAAAACTAATTGCACAGTTTGGTTGGATTTGACGAGACGAATCTTTTGAGCCTAGTTAGCCTATGATTGAACAATATTTGTTAAATACAAACGAAAGTGCTACAGTGTCGATTTTTTCAAAAATTTTAGAACTAAACAAGGCCGCATATGTTCTTTACTTTTATCAACAAATTTTAAAAAGTCATAACTTCTAAACTAAATATCTAAATTAAAATCTGATTACACCATTATGTTCCTTATAATAAATTCTTCTAAACAAGATCTCATATGTATATATTTAGATGAAATTTTATTAACGAACATTTATCTTATAAAGATAGAATAGTTTCTTTTACTGAGCAAAAACAATGTTCTACATTCAGAGAATAAATGTTCCATCTTTGTAAGAAAAATGTTCTCAATTTAGATGAACAATGTTCTAGTTTTAGATTCATAAAATTGATATTATATAATACATATAAATAAATAAATAAATAAATAAATAAATAAATAAATAAATGCATAACGTAAATTAAAAAATATAGAGAAAAGCATAGGGAAAGATAAAAAAACACGTGATAGAGAATATGGATACTTTTCAAAATCCTAAAAATATACTATAGAACATCACATGTGTAATAAAATGAACATCACTAAATACAACATAGAACACCACTAAATATGTTATAGAACATAACATATATATTACGTGAGCATCACTAAATACATCATAGAACACCACATGTGGAGTAAAATAACATCACTAAATACACTATAGAACATCAATCAATACATTATAGAACACCGTGTATATATATATATTAAGTGGATATCACTAAATACAACATAAAACATCACATGTGTACTAAATAAACATCAAAAAAATACCATAGATGTAATACAAGGTAAAATAGAAAAATAAAAATAAAAAATGTATAGAAAACATAAATACAAAGAGGAAAGAAAAACAAAAATAATAAAATATAAAAATAAAATAAAATAAGACAAACAAAATAATTAATATAGTAAAAGCAAACAAAAATAAAAATAAATAATATAAATGTTGAAATGAAAAATCAGAATAAAAAATAAATTTAAAATAATAAGTAATAAGAAAAGGAAAGGAATAAAAGAAACATAAAACATATAAAAATAATAAAAAGTCACATAAAACAAAAAAGGAAATAAAAATGAAAAATGAAGCACAAAAGGAGATAGAAAAGAAAATAAAAAGAAAAGAAAAGAAAAAAGAAAATAAAGAAGAAGAATAGAAGGAAAAAAAGGGAAACTAGAAGAGAATCTGTCGTATACTCCCTCCATAACCATAAAAAAGTCGTTTTGGACAAGATTTGGGTTAAATATTGAGAATATAAATCATGAATAACTTTTAAGTTGGTGAGTTTAGAAATGTGAAAACCATACGAATAGATTTGTCTTAAAAATACTTTCAAAAAATATTCATATACTAGTTTTTGATAAATATTTTTATAAAAACAAGGAGTCAAAGTTAGACTTTGGAGACCATGTTGTTATCCTAAACGACTCTCTTTATGGATATAGAGAGAATACGTACTAAGATTGGACTACTCCCGTGCTCAGCACCTGCTGGCACGCGCTTCCCACGCTCGGCTCCCACCCGCACGCACCTTCCCGCGCTCCTGTTTGGCACGATCATCGGTTTCAGCCGTTCGGACCCGATGGTTTCTGAGTAGTGGCGAAGCTACGTGTAAGGTCGTGGATGCGGATGCACCCATTTTGAATATCAGTGAATAGGATTGAAATTCCACTATAGTTATTATGCATCTACAAGGCAGCTGCAACCCTCTCGAATTTGCTATAGCTTCGCCACTGTTTCTGAGTATACTTGCCTTCCTGATTTTTTTTTAAATGATCTCGCCAAGACCTGTTTTTCATTAAGTAGAAAGAGTGTGTTAATACATGACACAAAGGGATGATAAGCTAAGGTTATCGAAGCCAAGACCACCACAAATATACATGCATCCCAGATCCAGTGCCGTAGATAGAGAGAAAACAAAAACTTGTCCATCCTTAATTGCAGGAAGCCCAAAAAACTAATACTAAATTCTTAATCACAGGAGATCAAAACGACCTCATATATCAGGGATAATACACTAAATAATTCTGAAGTTCTCATATGCTACAGACATAAGGAAGAAACAGTCTTTCAGTTGGGTTGCCGAAGCGTATCCGCATCCGCAAGCGCTGCACGCTTTTGGTGGCGATCGATGATCCCCATGGCAGGAACACAGCGTTGTGTCGCATGCGTCGCCAAACAAACAAATCCCGCATGGATCTCATAAGGATGAAAACGGTCGAAAATGGTTGAAAACGAAATTACAATATAGAAAATGAACGTTGTCGGTATGGAATATTTCTACATTTTAGCAATTAAAGAGTACAAAAAATGATTTAAAATGGTTGTGAAACCAAGGCCTTGTTTACTTCCAAAATTTTTTACAAAATATGAATAGTGACACTTTCGTTTGTATTTGATAAATATTATCCAATCATGAACTAACTAGAATCAAAAGATTCGTCTCGTCAATTTCGACCAAACTGTACAATTAGTTTTTATTTTCGTCTATATTTAATACTCTATGCATGCGTTTAAAGATTCGATGTGACGGGGAATCTGGAAAATTTTACAAAAATTTTTTGAAACTAAACAAGGCCCAACTAAAACTAATAAATTTTTATGTTTGACAAAATTCAAAAACAATATATAATATAGAAAACAATATTATAATATAGAAAACGAAAACGATCCATACCGAATATTTTCGTTCCATTTTCATCCTACGATGAGCTATCCCGGCCGGCCGGCTCCACGCAGTGACGCAGCGCAGCACACGCACGCACTTGTCATGCACGCACACCGCACGTACTCTCCTGGATCAGCAAGCAACCTTGATGAAGACGTCCTCCAGCGTGGTGTCGACGAGGCCCCAGGCGGCGATATTGAGCGAGCGCTTGGCCTGCTCCATGGCGCGGAACACCTCGGCGATCTTCACCCCCTGCTTCGGCAACTCGAACTTCTGCGTCCCGGCGATGTGGTACGTCCGCTTCGCCGCGGGGGAGATGGAGCGGACCAGCCGCTCCACCGCCTCGTCCTCGTCTTCGCCCGCCGCCGCCGCCACCGTCACCGTGAACACCAATGTGCCTCCGTACTTCGCCTTCAGCTGGGAGAAACAATGGATGCAATGTTTTTCTTTTTACTGACACTGGAAACCAGGTGGTCGTTTCTGAAAACACTGTACTGAAACTCTTAACTTTGTCTTGTTAATGAAACACGTGCTAAGCATGTTCTCGAAGAAAATAAAAATTGTACCTCTTTGGAGGTTCCGGTGCACCGGAGACGTCCATAGGCGGCTATTCCTATCCGGTCGCATAGAGCCTCAGCCTCTTCCATGGAATGAGCTGAAAGTTGAAGAAGGCATTTCCATGATTTTAAAATGTTGTGATTATTAGTAGCAGATATGGAAGTCAGGAAGTGGGGTTATTAGTGTCTGAAAATACAAGTTTGGAAAATTAATCTTACTTGTGAGGATTATGGCTTTGTCCTTCTTGGCAAACTTCAGAGCGTTCCATAAGGCACTCCTTGATGCTGGATCCAATCCTGTACTTGGTTCGTCCAAGTAAACCACCTACAAAAATGCGTGCTCCAAATAATATATAACCCTTTAATCAATTGGGTAAATACATACTGTTCTGTCTCCAAAAGAAATACAAATACTGTCTGTTTGGCTGATCATGGATATATAACTGCACAGCACAAGTTTAACCTTAGGGTCGCCGATCAGGGATATAGCGACGCTGAGACGACGTTTCATGCCACCGCTGTATTGTGAAACCAGAGTGTCAGCAACACCACCCTCAAATATCTGTAGTGCTTTTAGAGATTGTTCTGCAGCCTGGAGAAAGAAATAGAAAGCTTTGAGCCATTGACTAATTCCTAGTTGCTACTCCCCTGCGTTTCAAACTATAAAACCTTCTGGCTTTTCTAGATATATTGTTTTTATCATGTATCTAGACATAGTGTATATCTAAGTACATAGTAAAAGTTGTGTATCTAGAAAAATTAAGATGTTCTATAGTTTAGAATGGAGGGAGTACTTGCTATGCGAGAACAATTAGTTTGGTTCCATTTAGAATATGAGAACTTCTATCTCTTTTCATTCAGATAAAGAGAGAGCAATTTGAACTTCCATTTGTAAACTATGGATATATGATGAACTTACAAATATGCAGATGTATGACAAGCAACCTTGCATTATTTTGAATTTGGAGTTTTCAAATTGTGGGTCAGATCAAAACAGATCACTAACTCATTAATAGGGGTCATCACACAAGATATTCTTAGGCTGCATTACCGGCGGCTTTTGAACAAACTATAATTTGTGTCTATGGTAACCTTTTTTTGATAAAGGAAATATTTATTAAATTTTAAGATGATTACATCGATGTGTTCCAAAATCATCTATGTTTAAGTTATCAGTGATGGTTTCTGAACTCTCAATGATTCCTTGGTCATCCCAATCTTTTGGAGGGTCTAAAAAAACACAATGCTCGGGTGTTTAGAGGACAATTGCATCAGTTAGTGCAGTTGGACAAAGATATTAAAGAGGTTAGGATGCTGGTTGCTGGTTGCAAGCCATGTTAATCCATTTGTCTGTTGTATAGTGATTTTAGGAGAGGTAGTTTCGACTTTCGAGTGTAGCTTGAGCCCTTGTGTGGTTTTTTTCTATCTCTCTCTTTCTCTCTTTGTTTTATGTCCTCCTAGGCACTTTGCATATTGGTCTGTATCATATTTGTTTGTATTGTACTTCTATGGGTCACATCTCCTCTTAATGAAATACATGCATAGCACACTTTTGAAAAAAAATAAAAATAGCATACATATTCAAATAAAGTTGATAATGCATCAAAATTATTTGCATGGTGCTTCAGCATGGAAATGGAGTATATCTGACACTTGGAAATGGAAGTATATCTGACTCATGGAAACAATGCCAAAAAAAATAGTAGAGGGTACCCTGTGGTAGTACCTCAAATAATGCAGCACCATTCAATCTCTTTAGTCTGCCATAGAACATCAAATGCTCACGGCCAGTCAATGTTTCCCATAGCAAGCTGTATGGAGAATATAAAAGTAATGATCACAAGTAAAAAACATTCCACATTAGATTCCACATTAATCTTGTAAGGGATTTTCTAACATTTTGAAGAAAAGGAGAATAGTGTGTGAAGAGCTGCAATTACTTGAATTGTGGACAAACACCTATTCTTGTATAAATCTCGCTCATGTCCGTTCGTATGTCCATTCCATCAATATAAGCCGTGCCAGATGTAGGTTTAGTAAACCCAGTAAGCTGTTGTTAGGTTAACAAAATTTGGTAATGTGAATTAGCAATAAAAAATCACTTCTATTTAACAAGCTACTTCTCAAGGTCAATAAAAGGAAAGAAATGCATACCATGCTAATGAGAGAGGTTTTTCCAGCACCATTTGAACCAAGAAGTCCAAAACATTGTCCGCGTTGGATAGAAAGTGAGAAGCCTTTGACAGCAACTACCTCTGCATTTCCATCTTTTGGAGGGTACACTTTCCTAATGTTATCAATTATGACTGAATAACTGGTATCTGGTTGTTTCAAGAATCTATCAACTATCTCTCTCTGAAAAGAAAGTGGGAAAGCTGCATCATAATGTAACAGATTTAGTGAAGAAAATACATTCATGCAAGAGTAATTTCAGACAATACCATCAGTACCTAAATTTGGTTTAATTAATATCACACTATGTACAGCGTCCAAGTTTGGTTGTTTGTATCTGGTGGGTAGGGGGGGTCAATGTTAAAAGATCAAGTTAAGCATAACATAAAATTCATATTGTTATGTGTCTAGGACTACTAGAGGGATTAGAATAACCATCCATGCTCTTGATAGTGTCTTTATTGATAGATTGTATTTCTTTATATATGAGGAATTACTTGACGCCAATGCAAATAATGAAATGGATTAATATACTCTCAAAATACCATATGACGAAAGAGGAAAAAACTTCCAAAATCGAATACCTAGATGACTTATGGGCACACACACAAGTGCATCTCTTATGGACGTGGGTTAACACTTAACAGTGTCTGCAATCCCTCTCCTAAGCCCTATGGTCAGAAAAACATAGAACATACAGATAGAAATATTTGGGTTGCACCTCTCTCAAAATATCTGTCCTGTCAATTTCAATTGAAGCTTCAAATTCCTGAGGTTGTGTGGATGGCTTCTGAAGGGTCTGATAGCTCCCGTCGGGGCGAGAAGCTGTCAACAACTTTCTAATTCCATTTCGGAGGCAACCAAATTCATCCAAATATAATGTCAAGAAAATAAATATAGGCCACTCAAGTACCATTATGATTAGGAGAACTAAAATTCCATTTTTAGGATTACTTAAGTCTCCCAAGTGTACTCCGGAGAAGTCTGAAAAAAATCCCTCTGATGGAGGTGGAGAGAGCTCATAGATTATGCGGTACAAAGAAATGGGTGGGAAGAACTCCATCAACGTAATCAAGCTTCCTGAAACATAAGAAGAAATAGAATTGTCTGAAACTTAGCAAGCAATAGGAGTATATATACAAGACGAAAGTTGGGCACAGACTAGGGACAGATGTGTCTTCGACAAAAGGCCTGAACAAATATTCTCCTATAAAACCAGACCCAGTAACATAGAGATGTCCTGCTACTGCACAAAGCATATCCATGTAACAACTAACAAGAGTAGATACATTGTTCCTGCAACCATCTTCTGAAAAAACATATGAATACTCAAGTAGAAACATACCATTAGCAATTGTGGTGGTAGAAAAGTATGTTGTCGTAAAGAAAGCAAATGAAATTTGCAAATTCATGTAGATAAAATAGACTAAGAATTGTAGCATGTAGCTATTCACTGCAAATAACTTTATACCTGCAAGAAAAATGATTCCCATGATTAAAAGTGCACATAAGGTTCCTGATGTGGGCTTTGGAAGATAAATGATTAAAATTTGCAGAAATAATAAAGTAGTTATTAATAACGAGTGAAACAAAAAGAAAATTAAGTCAGTGTAGTTTTTTTTCAATCTTGTGCAACCACAACCACCTTAAAAGTCATGCTAATTTTATTATTGTGTTATAAGGAGCCTTTCTCATAAAACTGTGAGTGGTATCATCTTACCAACAGTGGCGCCAAATGTAACCAGCAAGAAGATATAAAGTAATGATATAAGAAGGAAGTAGCAATAGGATATAGTCCAATATGCCATATCACCTAAACCGTGCATCTTCATCATAGCCCTTAGCTTCTGTTGTTTCTCATACACTAAACTGCTCAGGATGACCTGCAATGTTAGTATGTCATTTTCAGAGAAATATATCGGTTTGTTAGTTTTCCTGTGTTTTTATTCCCCCTTCATATTCAAAATATACTTACTTATATACTAGAGTTGGGTTATTATCTCTCCTTTAGTCAGTCCTCTTTCCATCACATGAGATTCATATGCGATCCTAGGGTCCACTAGCCCACCACATCTTCGTTCTCTAAGCATATCATTGGTGCTCAATGCTCATTCAAGCTGACTTTTCTACTCCACTGCTCCCAATCCTCGTCCTCTGGATACCCATTACACAACTATTGGGTGTTCACCAAGTTGTGCCTACCTGGCCTGGATCTTTTGTTACCAGTTATGCTCTACATTTAGGTTAGATCTGCATCTAGTTGGAAGGGGCATGGGGAGCACGAGCACCAATTGCCTAGGCTACGATAGCAGAGGTAGCAAGTGCAACAAGAAGAACGGCGCCAGTGACACTGGTGTGGGAGAGGAGATGTGAGAAGTAGAGATGGAAGTAGCTGGCACTACGCCAGAAAGCAACAAAGGAGACGCGTCCACTAGAGACACTAAATTAGCAAGCGTCACAGAATAAGTAGTACTAAAATATTTGTCCACAACCGCACATCTAATATACCCGTCTGTAATGACACAATATTGAAGACACGTCTTATTGCAAGCCGTCTCTATATATCAGCGACACACAACTTTGAGGCGTTTGTTCTATATAAAATATATTAGAGACGGTTTATGATTCAGAGACACACATACTATTTCATTACCCGTCCTTGAGGCCCGTCTCGAATCTGCTTCTCTAGCGTAGTGTGGACTTGGCCTACAGGATAGGTGGGGGGGCATAGGTTGGCTTGGCCTGCATGGCTGCTTTACACGTCATTTTGTTGACTTGGCAGGTGTACAAGTCTGATCTCTAGTCAAAATCAGACCATGTCAGTAGAATAGAATTTGAAATCAGTTGTAGTAGAATTATTTATGACGGTGTGGACATGGGCTGCTAAGGGAAAGTAAATTGAGTCATATATAGTTTTTTTTTGTTGGCCTACTGATGGAGGGGGCTACAATGCCCTTATTTCACATACTTCGTGTCTTTGTCCATTTCAATTTGTAAGTCATTTAAGTTTTGTTATGTCGAACTTTTTGCAACTTTAACTAAGTTTTTATTCACATATATAATTTCAAATAAATACACTATCAAAATACATTTCATGGTGTTTTAATGAATCTTGTTTAATGTTATAGATGTATGTGTATTTTTCTATAAATTTGATCAAAGTTGAAGAAATTTGACGTAGGACAAAGCTAAAATAACTTACAATTTGGAATGGATTATTTTGGGATAGTAACATATTTCTCCAAGTAATTATAGTTACTTTATATTGTATGTAGCAGAAGAAAAGGGTTTCAACTTTCATTAGTTTATATTAAAAAAAAGAGAGATCATACCGGGAAAAGGAGCATTATAATCTGTATAAAAACCAGCTTCCCAACTATAAAAGACATATCAGGAGCCTTAAGAGGGTGACCATCTCTAGGCATGTCTTTAACAAATCCAAATCGCATCTTAGTACCATTACCCCTCAACTGAAGGTATGCATTTGAGGCCTGCACAATAGCTAGAAACTCTGTAAAGACGACAAAATGATAAACAAAAAAAAGGCAATGCACAAACTGATCTTTGGACTTCGGAATATTTTTGATGGCATGTACAAATGACCTACTACTAACGGTAGTATTATTTTGTAGTAGGAGATGTATAACACTGTATTCTCTTTCAATTTAAGAAATGAACATTACCAGATTCATTAAGCGCGCAACCCGAAGCATGTTTGATTTTTCAGAATTGTATTGGACAATCATGTTATAGTGCTTGAGGTCTGAGCTTGTGAGATCATATGCTGTAAACAGAAGAATAATATATGTTATGTAGATATATATCAATTACAAGCAGAAAAGGAATAGATAGTGGGATGATAAAACCTGAAACAATGTCGTTAGTGTTCTCTATCCTTTCCGTGGCCTTGCTTTCTCTGAAGCCTTTATACAATTCATTGTTTATCACTATTGAATTTTCTCGCCATTCAAACAATGCTTGACTACATCTTGCTTCTGTTCGGGTTTTTTCAGTTAACAATAGCAGTTAGGGTCGATCTAATAATAATTTGACCAGGTCGTCCTTTAACCTAAATGTCCTAGTCAAATATTTAATTAAAAAAGGATGTAGCTAGTAATATATATTTTGCAATTTCTGTTGTGTATCATCTTAAGGCATTGTTTAGTTCACCCCAAAAACCAAAAACTTTTCAAGATTCCCTATCATATCGAATATTGCGGCACATGTATGGAGCATTAAATATAGTCAAAAACAAAAACCAACTACACAGTTTGCCTGTAAATCACGAGATGACTCTTTTAAACCTAGTTAGTCCATAATTGGATAATATTTGCCACAAACAAACGAAAATGCTACAGTGTCCAAAAACTTTTCATTTTGCCAACTAAACAAGGTTAAGCATATGTAGGACATGCTAATTGATTCAACAAACTATGATTTCAGCTATCGGTTCCCATAATGATTATAATTTTTATTTTCATAAAAGTTTACATGAATAGTTGAAAATTAAAAAAAAAACTTTACTTATTATTGCTTTCTCTAGCATATATAGCCCAGTAACATATCTCACCTTTGTTGTCCATTTTTGGACCGTGCTGGACCGGGAAAGAAAGTGTTGATTTTGGAGTGCATTTGCTCTGAAGAAAATAAAGGGCCGCAATGTCAAAGGCGGCTTCATAAGTTTTAGTGCCAAAACCTGTTCCATCAATTGCCTGCAAAAGTTCCAACAGAAGTTTTGTCAGTACTTAGGATATATGATGGTGTTTGCTTTAAGGGTGACACTCTCAGTCTCTCACTAGTCGTCTATCATTCTTAATTGTTCCTCTGAGACACCCGTCCCATAAATTATGATACGCTCTAGTCCCTCTTGATGCCGTTTTCTTTCATTTGTGTGTCCTCATCTTCCTCCTTGGCGTTTCTCCTTGGCGTTCTGACGGGCAAGTTCAGCAATGGGTGTGCGGGCGAGCTGCGCCATCCTCAATAAGAGTTTTATAATCTAATTTCCAACATATTCATATTTTGAAAATAGTACAGAAGAATTTTATGGGAATGAAACTCTCTCTACTTCTATGAAATTCTTATCATCTCTCTTCATTAATATAGTGCTACATCAACATATTTAATGTGCATGAAACTCAAACTCCATTTGAGACCGACCTTAGCCTCATCTCTAGCATGGGTAGGCAATCCAACAAACTTGGCCTCAGCTCGACCGTAGTTAAGTGGGTTTTGGGCGGCTAAGGCGGGCCATGCGGGGCGGTGGTAGAGACGACAACAGATGGGTCCATGGCGAAGGTATGGAAGAGGAAGAAGGTGAAAGATGATGAAATCCATACATGCATACCTCACTCGAGGATTGTCTAACAGATGGAAAGTAGTGATGTACTAGAAATGTGTGCGGCGTTGCCGCTTATGGCAGTGGTTAGCTATGCGCCGTACGTATGTGTTATGTGTTTTTGTTTTTTTCTTTATACGGTGTACATTTTAAATGTATTCATTTTGTTTGTTTACATGCGTCATATGATGTACTCATATATGTGAGTGTACGGAATGTCATATATATGGTGAGATATTTGGCTTCGTATATCTATGTCAGCGATTATTTGTTTTGGATTTTTTGTATTACGAGTTAGTATAAAATATATGAATTGATTTAGAGTTAAGGTAGGGAGAATTAGAAAGCGAAGATTGTGAACAAGGGTATGAATTTATTTAGAATTAATTTTTAGAGATATTTTTAGTTCATATGCGATATGAGCAAACAATTAATCACTAACATAAAATTATAGATGTATATATCTATCAAATAAAATACACTAAATCATATGATATTTTAAGTTAAATGCATAGATCTAGTCATAATAAACTCAACAAAATTAGTTTGGTATTTTTGTGATTTTTCTATATTTTTTACGATTTTTTTGGAGATCTCTATTTTGAAAAGAAAAGATTTAAAATTAATAGGAAAATAAAAATAGTATAGGGCCGTATTTGGCCCACTTAGGCCCAGCAAGCTTGAGGCCGGCCTAGGTTGGAGGCAGGCGCATATGGACTGATTTTTAATTTCAGTAAAGTTTGAGGACTATTTTGAATAAAAAACTGAGAGAGTGGGCTGGACGGCGGGTTATATTTCAACAAAGTGCGAGGGCTTTTTCGCAAAATTACAGAGAACGACCCGATCCGTAGGCTTGACGGCGGGTTATATTTCAACAAAGTGCGAAGGCTTGTTTGTAAAATGACAGAGAACGGCCTGATGCCGGAAATTGCCGACGACATAGCCACGCTGGTTGGGCCTCTTTTGTTGCAAGAATGGAGATTCTCCTATTCCTAACTGAATAATCACGTCCACTTAACTAGACATACATCCCCTCAACTAAACCTAAAGATCGATACACCGTCATCCGTCCATCCGTTTGAGAAAACTATAGGATATAGAACTGTCTCATCTTTTTCCCCAATCTAAACATAACCTAGACGGCCGACAGAACTGCATGCCGAGCACCAAACAATGACACAATTTAATACAGAAATCAGATCATCTGCTAGGGAAGAAATGCATGGGAATCCAATGCAACAAACCAGCGCATAATCAGCCAAGCCGGAAATGTCAGCCGTCAAGTTCGGCGAGGCGTGTGGCGGGAACATGTTGCCCGTGAGACCTGCAAGACAAGATCGAAGAGGTATATAGCGTCATACTGCATATTCGGATATCCAGAAATGATGCTCTGGAATGATTTCCATCTAGACAACGGATCTAGTACAAACTCAACTCGTAAACTATGTAAACTCTACTCTGAACCGCAGCATGTTGATCCAAGGGGGCGCATGAGAGAGGTGAAAGGAGAGATTTGTAAAAGTGTGATTAAGAGCGGGCGGTTACTTCCATCTAATGGTTCACTAATTTGTATAATCTTGATCAGATGTAACGAGGCCTAAATTAAGGAGTTTGGAAAAAAAAAAAAAAGTGCATACACTGCAGTACTGCACTGCGGATATATACGTACGTACTTTGTGCGAATGACTTGTTGGCGCCGGTGACGAGGAACTTGGCCGGCGGCGTGCACGACTCCGGGCTGACGCACGGCGGCGGTTTATTGTCCGTTTCCATGAGGGCGGAGAAGTTAAGGGCGGCATCCCCCTTGCCGCCGGGAAGCAGCAGCACGACGGGCCATCGCTGGGCCACGGGCAGCGGGCAGGACTGGGAGCACGAGAGGCCCCCGACGGCGTCCTCGCTGAGCCGCATCACGCCGCCGCCGTCGCAGCCCTTGCAGTCGGGCTTGACGCCGCCCAGGTTTCTGAACAGGCTGTCCATGAACGTCTGCAGCCCGCCGACCATGCCGCAGACGAGCACCGGGAACAGGATGAGGTAGCAGTTGCCCCTGCAAGCGCGCCTCTGCATGCATGCCCGGCCGCCCGCAGGCGGTTGTTGTTGACAGCAACGTTAATTGTTGGAAGAAGAAGAAGAAGAAGAAGAAGAAGAAGAAGAAGAAGAAGAAGAAGAAGAAGAAGAAGAAGAAGAAGAAGAAGAAGAAGAAGAAGAAGAAGAAGAAGAAGAAGAAGAAGAAGAAGAAGA
>Ga0182004_10002852_pt1 | contig 13582 bp, 15 predicted proteins | sample Sormic07211540_1_FD_120479 | JGI IMG/M metagenome (GOLD analysis project Ga0182004, IMG submission 120479) | Endophyte microbial communities from Sorghum bicolor roots, Mead, Nebraska, USA - 072115-40_1 MetaG | ecosystem: Host-associated > Plants > Roots > Unclassified | place: USA: Nebraska...
CTTCTGGATCATCCACTTTCAAATGAGAAGGAGCATTGTCTTGTTGTATAAAAATCGGCTTGTTCAAATCTTCTCGTGGCCACTTTGCTCTAATTGCAGGCAACACTTTATTAATCATGAAATTATCTCTTATTACATCCCTTGTGATAGATTGAATTGGCTTGATTACTAATTCTCCACGAAGACGATTGCCACTATCTCTAATAGCTCGTTCAAATGTTACAAGTGGGAAACAGCCAATTTTGCCATCAAACACACATTCTCCATCTCTAAATCTTGGCCGAGCACAAACACACAAGAACATGATTCTAGGGATATAATTCTTGTTCTTGCATGTGCGATGTGGTTCATCTTCCTCAGGTAGCAAGTAGTATCTCTCGGACTTTTGAGAAAGATAGAACCACTTCTCATCAATAAACACAAAGTCAAAAAGATCCTTAAACTTTGGATCATCTAGCAAACCTTGAACGATCATGTCAATGCACCACTTCAACGTAGTCTTCTTGTTTGCATCGGTGAGGTAAGGTTTTATGCTACTAGAGTGGCGCCTAAGCAAACCCTTTTTCAAATACCTTTGTATTCTAGATTTGCTAATACCAAGTTTACTAGACACATCTTCTATAGTCATTCTTTGTTTGAGAGGAATATCACGCAATTGTTCCAAATCTAGAGTGCTTGCTTTACGGCCACATCTACCTTTCTTTAGACTATGAACCATGACCGGAATGTTTTGAGCAAGTTGGTTTTTACCTCTCTTCCAAATGCGCTGAACCGATCAAATTTTTACTCCAAATTGACCGGCGACAATTGTTGTGTTTTTTTTTGCCAAGTCTACCATTCTTGCTTCTAGCCAACAAGGCTTGGTAAACTTGCTTCCTAACTTGCTCAGAATAATCTTGCTTCGGTGGGTTTACTTGAACGGGAGCCTCGACTTCTTGTTCTAGCAAAAGTAAAGACAAGAAGCAAATAAATATTCACGACATGACCAGTACAAAGTAGTCACGGCATGGCTAGTACAAAGTGAGAGGACCGTACCAGTAAGGTTTTGTACCTAATCAAAGTCAACAGCACCGAACTGATCCAATGATAAGTTCAAATCTATTTCTGTTGAAAAGGAAAGAGCACACTTAGAAAGAAAGAAAGTAATTTGCATGCGGGTGCTGTTCATATAAATGAGAAAGAACAAACTAAGAAAAAGACGTTACCGTTGTTCTGATATTCCAAAACTAGCTCGTTGAGATCGATGAAACTGTTGCCGTAGTCGTCATCTTCTAAACGCACGTTTAGATCAAAGGCATGGAACAAATCACTCATTGCTCGGTTATGTAACCAGAATATGGCAAGAATAGATGGTTGAGAAGGAAGGCCAGCCGACTGAGAAGGAAGTTCACTCGTTTGCAAGGAAAGATCGCACTTAAATAACCGTGCGTTGAGAAGGAAAGGCAGCGCGAAAATTAGAAGTGTCGAGCGCCAACAATCGCAGCGTCGAGCGCGCAACCAAAAAAACGAAAACCACCTAAAAACTCGGCTGAACGCGCGCCCACAAAGCTCGGCCACGCGCGCACCATGCAAAATCAAATTACGTGGACAGGGAAAAAAAGCATCGCTGAAGGGATTCGAACCCTGCCCACCTAGCTGAAGAACACCAACCTAGCCATCCTAGCATTGCCTCGATTGTTGTATATAGGATATCCGCAGCCCTATTTAATAGGGTTAAACATGGAAGAATAGCCCTCAGTTAATGACTCCTTGGTAAGCACAATCATATCTTAAACGTCAACTAATTCAGGTATGGAGGGAGTATATTTAATTATTTGGCATGGGCGTCGTATAATCTATATCTATTTGTAATAATATATATTAAATAGAAAAGTGGTTCTCGTCTTCCATCCGTTTCTTTACTCCTCATAATACCTTCATACTCCTTTGTTTTCCTTATGTGATCCAAACTTATACAAGTTAGAACTGCACGTGTTCGTATGTCCAGCGATGATATGGAGTTCGATCCCAATACGTAATGAGACACATGACATGACCATTATATCAATTTTTCGAGCTGCACATCATTAATCTCTGGGCCACAATTTGTTCAAACGACCACGCAATAAATAAACGTTCCCCTACACGGCCACAATTGCCCGTACGTGAAACTAAAAGATACGTCACCTTACAACTTTTATAATTTTTTTACGAGGAACATGACCTGATGACACCTAGACCTTCAGCGACTCAATAACTCTCCCCCTTCTAGAGAAGTATTCATAGTGAGCAGCCATAAGATCCCTGTACTTAATCTTCTTGTACCGTGCTGGGTGCTTCTCATCTACAAGTTCAGCGATCGGCTGGACCTGTTTCTCAAGATCCGTCGCGTAGAACATAGCCAGGGACACCCTCTCCTTCTGAGAGTTGGTCACCACCCTGTGCACCGGGCTCTTGAAGGCCCCATTCGACATTATCTGCATCTCGATCACAAGTACATGTCCAACGCAAATGGCCAGGAATTCTCAGAATCTGTATATACATATATACATGAACATGACTGCAGATATCACACAAGTTCAGAGAAGGCTACCGTACCGTACCTCCAAGGAGCCACCGACGTTTACCAGCAAGGGCCGGCCATGAACGGGCGGGACGCAGTACCAGGTCCCGTCCCTGTGGAACTGCAGCCCGCCGACGTGCTCGTCGGCGAGGAGCAGCGTCAGGACGCAGGCGTCGTTGTGAGGACTGACGCCGAGGACGAGGTCGGGCCTCGGGCAGGCTGGGTAGTAGTTGAACCTGGCGTTTATGGAGCCCCTGTCGCCGAACTGGCCGATGATGCCGTCGTCGTCGTCGAGCTCCAGAAGCCTCGCCGTCGCCCGGAGGATCCCGTCCTTGACTCGCTTGCAGCTCTGACTGTACTCGTGCAGAAGACCCCTGCAAATTACACACACGTATTTCCAGCAGGTCAGTGAGACATGCGATCTGTCTTCAGGAACTCAATTGTTTCTGAAATTAATTACCTGAAAGATTCAGGGTGTCCGGGCCAGCGATCCATGTTTCTCTCGTCCTCTGGCTCAACCCTGAGATGGAGCCGGTCGCACCAGTCAAGGATCTGGTCCTGGGTATACACCTGCTCATTTCCATACCCTTCTAGCTGCCAATGCTTCCCTTCAATCAGGTTGCTGTACGCTTGCTTCTCTTGCAGCGGCTTGCGGAAGAACTCGCGTGATGCAGCGACGAGAGAATCCATCAGAGAGCTCTCGATCCCATGCTCAGTGACCTGGACAGAAAAAAAAAACGAAGGGCAAGAACTCCATCCATGAAGTAAACTGAAACTGGAAGATAGATTATTAACTACTGTAACTCTGAGAAGCTCAAGGACGAAGCTGGTAGTGGTGGTAGTAGATAGTCTCTCTCACCAGGAAGAACCCCCAGCTCTGCAGCGCCGAGCGCAGCTTGGTAGCTTCCTCGTCGGCATAGTCGTCGTCGGACGCCAACAGGCGTTGGAGGTCGATGGTCGGGACGGGCTCCGGCATCTCCGCACCGGCGAGCTGGCCGTCGCGCCTGTCCTGCTCGGGGATCAGGTACCGACTCGGCGGCTCCTGCACGGTGGCCGCCAGCTCCTGCACAAGGCTCGGCACCCTCCATGACTCGTCCGCCATTGTTGGGTTGAATTTCTGGAGATGTTCCTCCTTTGCTTTGCTTGGCCTGATCTGTTCCTGTGTGTTGCCTGTCTGTGAGTGTCGCTCTGTCTAGTCACATCGTAATCTTGATTCTATCTTGACTCCAGGCTCGATTGAGTGGTGGCGAGAGGGGCATATAGCGTGGAGAGGTCAGCGGTGGCGGCGGGTTGCGTGCAGGGCGGTAGCGTGCAAGGAGACCCCCCAGAGAGGTGGGACGTGGGCGGAGGCTGGCCGTATGGGCACGGTGACGGTGATATGCGCCTATGCGGAGGGGCGACAACGATACTCGAGGCTCAGGCGCACGAGCAAGACGAGACACCATGAAAACCAGAAAAATGACCCAGGCCTTGTTTAGTTCATCCTGAAAACCAAAAAGTTTTCAAAATTTCCCGTCATATCGAATCTTATGGCACATGTATGAAATATTAAATATAGACGAAAATAAAAACTAATTACACAGTTTAGCTGTAAATCACGAGACAAATCTTTTGATCCTAGTTAGTCAATGATTGAATAATATTTGTCACAAACAAACGAAAGTGCTACAGTATCGAAAACTTTTCAATTTTTGGAACTAAACAAGACGCCAATATCTACTCACTGCTGCTCGGGTGTTCTAGGGGTAGCTGACAGCCTGACACCCGAGTGTCGGATAGGCCCTGGACACCCTTGCTTAGTTTCTAAAATTTTAAAAAAAAAACAGATTTTTCGTCACATTAAATCTTACAGCGCGTATATGAAGCATTAAATATAGATAAAAATAATAACTAATTACATAGTTTTCTGTAATTTGCGAGATGAATTTTTTAAGCCTAGTTAGTCCATAATTGGACAATATTTGTCAAATACAAATAAAAATGCTACAGTGTCCATTTTAAATTTTGGAACTAAACAAGGCTCTGATTGAGAAGGCAAACAAAAAAGAATATATGTTTTTGATCCATGCAACACTTTGTCATGATCATTGAATTCCAAATCAAATAAACCAAAAAATATTCAAATAATACAAAAATATTAAACCAAATAAAAAATATGGTCCAAAAACGATACAAAAAAATCAAAGGGGGACCAAATAAACATACAATTTTTTAAAAAAGAAAAGTAAAAAAAAAGTATTGAGTAATTATGACTACTCTAATTTTTATATCAATTAAACACAAAACTTACGCTCGTACAGAAATAGCAAAATATAATTTAATAAGATGTGCATGCATACATACCTCCATGATAAGGTTAACGCCTATTGTTTCTAGGCAACGCTGCACATGCATGTAAAATATTGTCTCTTTTCTATTAGACACGAATCTTAATGTAAAACTCTTGTGGCTTATAGTAGTAGGGCATGTGTCCTTAGTTAAATTTTACTTTCTTGCGAAGGCCTACGACAGTTTATCGTGCTCCGTTCACGCTCGCATGGCATGGCCAGGAAATCGAGTGCGCCGAAACACTTGAGGCCCACATGCTCTGCTCTCACATCGCATACTAGCCTAGTAGCCTTTTACCCTCTTAGAGCAAGTACAATAATACATGTCAGCTTGTCTTATAGCCAAGTCATATCAGCAAAAATCTACGTGGAAGAGAGAGAAACGGGCAGAGACAAGCAGCTTGTCGCCAGTTGCAGCGTCGAGCGCTTGCACAGATACCCGTGACTTGTGGACCCGCTACCTCCTAGGCTCCCGTGCAGCCATGAACACCTCAGCACGCGTATGTTCATTCCTTGCCAGCTTCACGTCCACCTTGAATAAAATATAAATATTAGAGAACGTGTGAAGCGCTTTGCTATTGTATACTTAGTCTATTAAGCTTGTCTCTAAATGACATGGCTTGTCTAATAGCCAAGCTTATTGAACCTGCTCTTACTCAACCCATGGCTCTCGCTAGGTTCCTCGCCGACTGCCTCCGATCCACATCCTCTATGCAACCTCCCTCACGCTCGCGTCGCTCAGGGCCAAATCCCGAGTCATCGTCGATCTCCTTGTCACTAACCGTGCACACTGCCAATCCACGAGCATAGCTGACGATGACCATGCAGGCACAAACACGTACGAGCTTGGAGAGTGGTGGCGGTGACGGTGGTGAATCGGTGGTAGTGACGCAGGAGGCACGGAAAAGAGAGGATATGGGGAGAAGAAGGGTCTAATTGCATTTTATACATCCCTTATCCACACCGACTACTAGTGATTGTACATGGCACGTCAGATCCAAGGGTCAAAGTGAAGGGGTGTGGATCTAAAGAGAACCACTTGAAGAATTTACATATCAGAAAAGCAATTTTAGAGTTGATGGACCTAGATGACATCTCTCAAAAGCTAATGAATCTATGATGCATTCTCCACGTAATATGCCACATTAGCAAAGTCACATTCAAACCACCCCCAAGGTATTATTTAGATGATTTTTAATATTTTGAGGGGTAAAATACTAATTGTTCTAGACGGGGTTTCCATTTTTTTTTCTATTTTTACTCCCACTACCACCAGTGTGTTGTAGTAGTCTTTCTTTTCCATATTAATAGAAACACCGAGTAGAGACCTGCCCAATGAGTCATAAGCGCACAAGCGTGGTTGATACCGTCATCTATCTGAGTGCAGGCCCTTTGGATTGTTGGTTGGTCGGTGGTAGCCTTAGTATGCTAGCCCTTAGATGCCCCCCTTTTCTCCTTTGCTCTGAATTTGTCTGTTATCTCAGCTTGAACCTGTTGTATTTCTGTTATGGTTAATAGAAACAGGGGTGACCTCCGGTTCTAATATTAATAGAAACACATATTATCATGTTTGCTAGACAGTTAAATGAGTAAAGAGAGACATGGATTTTTTTCCCATATTCATAAATAGGTTCTTAGAGCATCTGCAGCAGTTTCGCCAATAATTTTTCCCGAGAGGAGTTGTTGTAGCAGTACCCAATATATTTCTTCCAATACCAATATGGAAGGTGGACCATATAAGAGTGTAAGAGAAAAAAAATGGCTAAAAAGTGATAGTTGGGATGGTCCCCATGGTATTTGGGGAGTTGTATCTCCTCTTTCATTTGAGGGGAGATGAAAAATTATTGGTGGACGCAAAAAAAAGTATTGGAAAACTGCTGGAATAAGAAAAAACATAACTCAATATTACAGTTTTATAGGGATAAGAGAAGGTATTGAGAAACTGTTGGAGATACTCTTAGACTCTCAAAGTGAGAATACATGTCATTAATTAAGCCTGTTTAGGGCTTGTTTTGATTAAGGATGGCAACGGGTCGGGTTTGGATCAGGTGGAGTCTCCGTGCACCCAAAACCAAAACTCGAAGTCGAAACCCGAAACCAAACCGAACCGATTCGGGTGGAAATTCAGCACTAAAACCAAACCCGCGGATACTCGAAACCCGAACGGATACCTGGAACCCGAATGGTTATCCGAAACCCGCGGATATATAGACACATATTCACATGTATAAACAAGATGCAACAAATATAGATATTTTCATGAGTTAACTTTGAATAAATTTAATAATCTAAGTAAATAAATTATTATTATTATCATATTATAAAATATAAATTTTAATTCCAAATGACTTATTTCGGATATCCATTGGATATCCACGGGTGGAAAACCAAACCCGAAACCAAACCCGATCGGTTTCGGGGCCCCGAACCCGAAAACCGTGGATGAAAAACTACCACCAAAACCAGAACCACTGGACCCGAAACCCGCGGATATCCGAACCAAAAGTGACCCGCTGCCATCCTTAGTTTTGATGCTCATGTGTCTCAATCCATGTGTGTTAGAGTAGTTTGGTGTGGAAGTTAAACTAAACTCCACACCAAACTACTCCAACCGGATTGAGGTCGATATATGGGCATCCAAAACAAAGCCCTTAAGTGATTCACTCAACCATTTAAAATAATATTGGGGTTAACTATGTCCATTTTAAGAGTTTATAACTATGTCCAACCCTTAAGTCTACGAGGAACATGACTTTAAATCTTTAACTAGATCTTTAGCGACTCGATGACTCTCTCCCTTCTTGAGAAGTACTCATAGTGAGCAGCCACAAGATCCCTGAACTTGATCTTCTTATACCGTGCTGGCCGCTTCTCATCTACCAGTTCAGCGATCGGCTCGATCTCTTTCTCAAAATCCGTAGCGTAGAACATGGCCAGGGACATCCTCTCCTTCTCAGAGTTCGTCACCACCCTGTGCACCGGCCCCTTGAAGATCCCGTTCGACATTATCTGCACATCTCGGTCACAAGTGTCCGACGAAAACAGCCAAGAAATCAGAAAGTCATAATCTGCATACATGACTGCAAATATCACACAAGTTCAGAGAGACGGCTATTGCCTCCAACGAGACGCCGACGTTGACCAGCAAGGCCGCCCGGCCATGCACGGGCGGGACGCGGTACCAGTTGCCGTCCCTCAGAAACTGCAGCCCGGCGACGTGTTCGTCGGCGAGGAGCAGCGTCAGGACGCAGACGTCGCTGTGAGGCCTGATGCCGAGCACGAGCTCAGGTCTCGGGCAGGCAGGGTAGTAGTTGAACCTGGCGTTCGTGGTGGAGCCCTTGTCGCCGAACTGGCCGAGGATGCCGCCGTCGTCGTCGTCGTCGAGCTCCAGAAGCCTTGCCATGACCCGGAGGATCCCGTCCTTGACTCGCTTGCAGCTCTGAGTGTACTCGTGCAGAAGACCCCTGCGTTTTCAGTTGTTAACCAAAAAAATTCTGGCTTCAGGGAATCAGCTGTTTCTGAAATTCTTCCGTGTCAGTATTGCAGAAATGATTGATCCACTACCTGAAAACTTCCGGGTGTCCGGGCCAGCGATCGAGGTTCCTCTCGTCCTCCGGCTCAACCCTGAGATGCAGCCGGTCACACCAGTCCAGGATCTGATCCTGGGTTTTCACAGGGTCGTTCCCCTACCCTTCTAACTGCCACTGTTTCCCTTCGATCAGGTTGCTGTACACCTGCTTCTCTTCGAGCGGCTTGCGAAAGAACTCGCGTGATGCGGCGATGAGAGAATCCATCAGTGAGCTCTCGATCCCATGGTTAGTGACCTGGACCGAAGAGCAAGAACTCCATCCATGAAGCTCAAGAAATCCATTGATGGTCAATTAACTCTGAGAAGCTCAAGAACGGAGCTGGTAGTCTCACCAGGAAGAACCCCCAGGTCTGCAGCGCCGAGCGGAGCTTGGTAGCCTCCTCGTCGGCGGCAGAGTCGGACGCCAACAGGCGTTGGAGATCGATGGTCGGGACGGGGTCCGGCATCTCCGCACCGGCGAGCTGGTCACCGCCCCTGTCCTGCTCGGGGATCAGGTACCGACTCGGCGGCTCCTGCACGGTAGCTGCGACCTCCTGCACAAGGCTCGGCACCCTCCACGACTCATCCGCCATTGGGCTTGATTTCTGGAGATGTTCCTTCGCTTCGACTGATCTGTTCCTCTGGCTGCCTCCTTGGTTGCTTTCCTCACTTATACGGCCGCCATCTCTGTGTCTGTGAATGTCACTTTATATCTAGTCATACCGCAATCTTATTCTTGACTACAGGCTCGATTAATCAATTCAGTTAGGCTAAGGCCTTGTTTAGATACACCCAAAAATCCAAAACTTTACAAGATTTCCCATCACATCGAATCTTGCGGCACATGTATGGAACCTTAAATATAGATAAAAAAGATAACTAATGCACAGTTTACTTGTAAATCACGAGACGAATCTTTTAAGCCTAGTTGCTCCATGATTAGATAATGTTTGTCAAATAAAAACGAAAATGCTACAGTGTCAAAATACAAAAAGTTTTTGGATGTAAACAAGGCCTAAGCGACATCATATCGACTCGGAGATTCTCCACCCGTTAAATAAAACAGATTCTCACTGTTCAAAAAATCAAATAGTTATCTATCCCTAATACTAATCTATCCCTAATACTAAGGAGATAAAATTTCGGCTAAAATTTTCGTCTGCCTTCGGAAACTAACAGCCCAACCTAGCATGTTTAGGGGAGAAAGAGCCCAGATAACCATATTCTCCCCCTTTTCTCAATCAATAGCCTCATCTGTAACTGGAAATAAATAAAGTAAAAAGACTAAAATACTCCCTCTATTTTAAATTATAAAAAAATTCATTTTCTAATATGTAACTGGAAATAAAGTAAAAAAACTAAAATCCTCTCTCCATTTCAAAAAGTTTTAATTTTTCTAAATGCAATGCATCTAAAAAGTCAAAACATTCTATAATTTAGAAGAGGGAATACAATCCATGAAGTAGTACATTATTTGCAAAATAACATCTACACCGTACAACAGAGCCAGATTCTGCATCTTTCATAGGGGTTGTGCAAGTTTGTCCTCGGTTAATTTGGGGGTATGATATCTTTAAGCATGCCTCTATGCAGATTGATGGTTAGTTAGGCATCAACCTCACAAACCATGCAGGGCGATCGAGTTTCCGCAACAGATTCAGCTATTATACGGAGGCAGAAAAATGCCACTTCAAAATGGATAATCAGCAACCAGAAACTCAGTACAGACATGTAGTCTGAGACTCTGAGGCTTAGAACAAGGCTTAGTTGCGAAAACCATCCCAATATGACAAACAAAATACTAATAGTAATAGGAAAATCTGACAGTATGCTCATAAGTATAAGCTCAAATTAGCTCAATCGGTCACTTGGATGATATCAAACTCATAAGCGTGCATCAAGACATGGTAATGGATCCACTGAATGCCATAGAAAGTAATAGCTACAAAAACTCTCGTCTCACATAGAACTAGTACGACACAGATGCCGAATCCAGTTGCATGTAACTTAGATGATGCCAATTTTGTTGGCCACATCAAGAGCATCGTAGTCGGGGGTCAGCTTCACATAAGCCTTCTTCTTCCCATCAGGCCTGCAGAGACACAGTAGGAATCACTCATAGTTGCACAAATAACGATTTATGCAGAAAAAATAACACTGCAGCAGAGTGCTAACCTGATCAGGGTGTTGACCTTCTTTGCCTGAATGTCATACATCTTCTTGACAGCGGCCTTGATCTTCTTCTTGTCTGCCTTGAGGTCGACGATGAACACCAGAGTGTTGTTATCTTCAATCTTCTTCATTGCTGATTCTGTGGTGAGTGGGTACTTGAGGATTTGGTACTGATCAAGCTTGTTTCTTCCGGTAGTGCTGATTCTTGGGTACTTCGGGTCCCTGGCCTTCTTCAGGGTCTTGGGGCGGTGAAATGTCACCGAAGTGCGGATCTTCTTGGTCTTCTTCTTGCCTGCCCCAGACTTCACAGCCTTGGCAACCTTCAAGGCCTGGGCCTTGGCGTCAGCCTTCTTGGCAGGAGCGGCTAATCAAACAACGCAATTAGTTAAGTAGTCAGGTCAGGCATACTTATACTAAGCCTATCAAATAGATATAGTTCATGAAGTTTAGCATGGTCATTACTGATTATGCCCAACAATAGACAGACTACCAATATATTATTGATAAGATTGCCTTAGAGATCCCATCCATATTCAAGGGACAATACAGTAGTAAGAGTTTGCTAATCCTATACTCCCCCTTTTGAGATGGTTCCCATGTTCTGGTCAAGGCATGAGTAAAACAAACAGGTAGTTGTTATATCAGAGTGCTAAATGTACAAATACCCAACTAAGACCAGACACAATTCAACAATGGCGACACACATGCAAGGGAAACAGGAACTGCACAACACTGAGCACTCAATTTACAGCAATTTAAATGTTGACACAGGGCATTTGTTGATCAAGTGTGGCACAAATAGAAACATGCAACGTTAGGCTTGTACCTTTAGGAGCCATTTGAGCTTCTCAAAACTCCCTCCTGAATTGCAAACAGAGAAAGATCATTCATTATATGTCAGGCGGCTGAAGATGCAAAGGGGAAGACAAAATCATGAGAAGTGGAAATGAACCACAGAAGAATCTTGTCGTCCAACATGAAAGCTATTTATTAACAGAAATCCCAGTCTAGTGTTGACCAAAGCTAGCATGAAAAACAGAATCCTAGAAACACCATTACTAAATCTACCTCATGGCCAAATCAACCATGGCTAATATAGACAGCATCCCTACATATCATGGCCCCGATAGTATCGGGTACTAGGATCAAAGAGACTCGTCGCAAAAACTTCTCACAATTAACACCAAAAGCTATCGATAAGAGAGCAGATACACAAAATCTACAAGGCGAAAAGAGACCCTGACGCGCGAGCTACGCCTCGCGAGAGAACTCCCGCCGGCAAACCGACCGCGTACAGAGCAGATCCGACCGCTCCCACGAACCGGCCGAGCCAGCGCTACCCAACACGACGGCCGGACGATAAATGGGGTGGGAGCAGGGCGGCGGCGGCGGTTGTGGGTGGGCTTACCTTACCTCTCCTCTCCTCTCCTGGCGGCGGACGCGAAGCGATGGCGGCGGGGAGGAAAACCCTAGCCCCGGGGCAGAGGTTTCATAATGCGCGCTGGGTCAGGCTCGCCGTCGGCTGGATTGGGCCGTGTATGGACCGGCCCACTAAGATTTGAAACGGGCGAAAAGGTCGCATCGGTTCGGTTATGTGCCCGCGGGCCACTTTGAGGACAGCACGGGCCGCCCGCCTATCGGCGCCGATCATTCGGTCCGAGCCGTCGCCCGTCGTGTAGGGTGTGATTGGTTGCAGAAGGTGCCTTCATCCAGGATGGTCAGACTATGCAGGGCCAAAGGAGCCGAGTTGAACTCGTACATGTGGTCGTGTTTGGTTGTCTTTGTCATCGGTTCAGTACGAAACGGGATCGTGTTTGGTTACATGTATAGATCAAAGTTCTGGGTGTCTGACATGTAGGCTCCCTGCATCCTGCATGAATCAAGTCGTTCTGTATGGAGAAGGAAGCTCAATTTCTGCGTATGAAAAAACTGTATCACGACAGCCTCTTATGTATGGTCGCATGCATCGATTTGATTCAAGTGAAGAACCAAACAAAACGCTGGAACGAAACCACTCAGTTAAACCATCCTAGGACCAACCTCTCCTGCCTACCAATCAGCCCCGTAGCGTACGTGCAGCGAAGCACAGGGCGGAGGCCCGCGGCCACGGCACGACTCCACGCCTGCAGCCGCCCCCAGGGCCCAGGCAGCCCGCACCGGCATGCGCCTGCCTTCTCCGACTCCCGGCCAACGGGTGGCGGCAGCCGTGCGCGGTGCGCGCGGGCAGTGAACCGCGCCACGAGCCCACGACGTCTCAGCTCAGATGAAAGCGAATGCACCAACGGACACTCGGGGCAGGCGGCGTCGTAACTGTTGCGTACAACGTACTCCCTCCATCCCAAATTGTAAGTCGTTTGACTTTTTTTACCCCAAGTTTGACCACTCGTCTTATTCAAAAAATTTGTGCAAATATAGTCAAATTTTAAGTCACTTTTGAAGATTTTTTATTAATAAACCAATACACAACAAAAAAAAGTGATATTTTGTACAAAACTTTGAATAAGACGAGTGGTCAAACTTGATATTAAAAAAGTCAAACGACTTACAATTTGGAATGGATTGGGTAGTCGCCTTGTGTTGTCAAAAAAAACGTAAGTTGATCTCATAAACAACGTACTACCTAGTGTTGACACCGTTTTTTGGGCATGTGTCCAGAATGGCAGGATAAAGTGACAGTATGCTATTTACAAGATGAATTGTCGATGAGGATGGTTGCCGATGAAGGAGAGGTCGGATGTGACTAAGTCTGCAGGCAGTGATGTGTTTATGCCGATAGGCGAGTCTGCCGATGACTATGACAAGGAGTCTGCCGATGATACGGAGGAAGGGTCCGGAAACTGCTGATCGGTCTATGGAAGAATTTTAGTTCGTCACGGGAGATAGCTTTGTTATTTCCTTATTTATTTAAATCGTTTTGTATACGGATTCCGTGTAATTTAGAATTCGAATTCTAGTCGTGTTTAGTTGTAGCTC
>Ga0182004_10002853_pt1 | contig 13581 bp, 15 predicted proteins | sample Sormic07211540_1_FD_120479 | JGI IMG/M metagenome (GOLD analysis project Ga0182004, IMG submission 120479) | Endophyte microbial communities from Sorghum bicolor roots, Mead, Nebraska, USA - 072115-40_1 MetaG | ecosystem: Host-associated > Plants > Roots > Unclassified | place: USA: Nebraska...
CTAACTTGTGCCCCCCTTAAATGTTGGCTTTATCTTGGCATGGCTAGGAGCCTAGGACACTGTCTTGTAGCCTAGACCAAAGTTTGCCTTCCTGGAGAGCATGGCGAGTTAGACATATAGTCTTCAACAACTTGGTTGGGCTCATAGGATGGGATAGTTTTGATGGAAACAAATTGATCCTAGTGGACACTTTTCCAATTCATATCCATCATTGGGTATCTTTGTGCATCTTCATGGGACACAAAATGCTCTTACGATTGCATGTGTTTTTTTAAAGGCAATTGATAATACCTTTGCGTGGCATATATCAATAAAAAGAGAGCAACTTGTAACAACTAATGTCCAACAAAACAACCAAACAAAACTCATATGGAACCAATAAGATAAACCAACACCACAAAAACTAGTGAAGCCTCAACTCTGATGACAAAACATCACCCTACTGCTAAAGATAGGGAACAAGGAGAGTGGGATTCTCCACAACAACGCCCCCCAAGAAAGAATATAATGTTTATAAATGCATCTTTGGCTCTAAAAGATTGGTCCTATGTTTTTCAACCGATATATATATAACCCTAGAAGGTGAGGATCTTATGACAAATCCTGCAACGAGGGATGTAGCATCAAAGACATCAATTGTAGACTTAGTGGGGTGCCAAGCAAGGCTTGCCCTTCCAAGTTTCGAGCATAACTCAAACAAACATATCACATTCAGTAAGCTTTGACACACAATCTAGCCACATGCTCAACCAATAACCATGGTGTCTTGTCCACACATACCATAGCCATCACCAACCTCTTGCAGAGAAGGGTCTCTACGAGCATGTTATCCGCTCAAGGAAGTCTCAACCATTTGTATCACCCATGGTTAGGAGTCGGCCATAATCTTGCTCTCGTTGCAACCCTACCTCCACTGGCATTAACGTGCCTTCCACAGGCATGCTTGATCACAGCTAGCACGCCGTCCATGTGTTTTACAATGATTGTTGCAGCGCTTGCGCAGCTCAAGCAACTAATGCACACAACCCCACCATGTGTTGCGCCAATGTGATGCCCCATTCACTAAACCCATTGCTCATTAAAATCACATCCTCACTTATGAGACATCTCCGCTATTGTCGAGACCAAGGCAGCATGCCCAATCACATAACCATCCAAGCTTGACATAGAGTCGCGGGATCTAGTCATGGTGGCATCGGATACGAGGCACAAGATCTAGGCCATTGTCGTCATCTCAGCTGATGCTAGGTTGGAGAAGAAAACACCAATGAAAGAGGTTTCTCAGCTATCACACTCGTGGTCACATATACTTTTTATGACCATATCTAATGACGACAAGACATATATGATAAAATAAAGAAATTTAAAAGTAATAAAAATCTAGAACACATGCTTGAATCTTGAGCTAGTCAATTAGAATCGATTGGATATTTAGGTTGATCTTCTTTTTAGACTTTAGAAGAGGTGTTTGGTTTGGAGACAAATATACTCCCTCCATAAAAAGTACAATCCTCTCTTTTTAAGGAATCAAATAATTTTAAATTTAACTAAATATATTTAAAAACTAACTTTTATAATATTAAATGGTATCATTAAATTAATTATGTAATATATTTTAATAGTAAAACTATTTAAATATATAAATATTGATACTATTTTTTTTATAAATTTAGTTATTAAATAATTTAAAAGTATCAAGTAGGCGTCCACGTGACTCGCACGTGTGGGAACGTGTGCCCCTCCATCCGTGCCTTCCTCACCGTGGAGCGCGTCGGAGCACGGGAGGCGACCGTGACCGAGCCAGCGCCGGCGACTCTTCTCTCTCCTCCCTCCTCCCTCTTCCCTCCGCTGTGCAGGCGCACCACCATCCATTGCAGCCGCCGTTTCTGCATCAGGCTTGGGAGTGTAGAGAAGAACTGCCCGCGGCGGAGGGGAGAGAAGCCGGCAGCGCCCAGCGAAGTCGCCCCGCGCCCTTCTCTGCGTCGGCTACTGCTCGTACCCGACCCTCGGCATCGTCGGCGTCCAGATCTGGGCTTCCTTTACCAAAGGTAGACCCTAGCAAGTAGCAACTCCAGTATTTGATTCTATTATTCGATATGTGTGCTGTTGTTTGCATGAGATGGTATATTTCTTGTCAATTGTGTCACAATAGCTAAATTTTTGTCAAGTTTGGCATACCAACAGATTCAAATTGTTAATGTTCCTTCCTATAAAGGTAGGAATGGGATACATTTCACTTGGGATCGGTCACTGCAATAATGTTTGTTTGTTAATGTTTATTTTGAGGTAGCGTTTAAATGTTGGAATTTTCTAAAGTTTGGATCCATCTAAATGATCAGTAAATGAAATTTCAGCCTCAGTGCTACAACGCAGCTTATCATTATACTACTGCTGCACGCTTCTGGAACTGAGAGAATTTTGTCAGGTTGAGGGGGGCTGAGGTGCAAGGCTGGTTGACAGGAGGAGGGGAGAGAAGAACCGTGGAAGATGATACTGCTCCAGTCCCCATCGAGGTTCCTGCTCCAGATCCTGCAAGACCGTGTTCTCAGGTATGTCGCTGGCTGCCACCTTGCTTTTGCTTAGAGAACAGAACCACATCTTGCTTCTGGTGGCATGGTTGTTTGCAATATCTCATTTAATTTCATTTCATGCGATGTCGGTACGATGCAGTGGCGAGAAGGGTATGGACATCGACTGTCACACAGTAGAGTTTGACGATGTCCGGTATCATATTCAGGTGAGTTCTATATTGTCGCATAGATTTGCGTCAAAAGCAGTGGCTACTGTGCCAAGTCTCGGTAACAAATGGATGGTAATACGTATACCACCATGGTGGCAATGGCTTGACAGATTTTGGCATCAATCCTAATCAGTGTCAAATTCTTAGGGTAGCTAACTTTTGGCGAGGTTGGTTTTGGTACAAATTAAACAGTTGATCCTAAGGTGGCTATCTACTTGATGTTTCGGTCCAAAAATATATATACATCTTGCAGCCTTAATCTTGCAGAATATAACAATAGTCACTAGTTAATTGGGTCTATTCTTCCCAGTTTGATATGTGCCATTTGATAGCATTTCCCTTTTAACCTCTAGTTACCTATTTCTTCACAAGAACAGTAACAACAAGAGCAATGAATAGGATGCTGTTACCTTCTTACTTCTTGAGTTCTTTCATATACTGAATGGTTGCCATGACACTACATACTAACCATGTAATTTGTCACAAGCACTTAGTTAATGGTGCAAATAAAGGTTTCTTCTGTGTTTCGTATTATAACAAATATGGACTTGCTAGTGTTTGAGCATTGCTATTTCATCTGAAAGTGTGTTCAAATTTATAGGTTGGTATTGTTCTACTTTAAGCAGGTTTTCATCTAATTTTAAAGTTCTTGGGTGTGGGTATTTTCTTATTTTCTGAAATGAGCATCACTCTGTCATGTACACCTACATTAGGATTATCACCTGTCTCATGCTCAATATCACAAATCTAATGAATCTGGGCTTTGATTTCAGTTTTCTATGAGGAATCCAAAGGCAATGGTGTTGTCAGTTGCTTTGCCTCTGCCACCTCCTGAAGCGATTCTGTATGATGGGCTTCCACTTGGTGCCATTGAAGCTATAAAAGCAGCTTATGGGCCAGTTGTGCAGATTCTTGATCCTCCAAAGGATGGGTTTGATCTCACGATGAAGATAAATTTGACAAAACTTCCACCAGATGAAGGTTCTAGAGTTCCCTTCTCAAGGTTATTAATTGTCTTGTTGTGCTGCATGATCAAATTGGTTGATGCTTCCTTGTATCTTTAAGTGTTTCCGATAGTCAATTTCAATTTAGTGTAACATTTCCAGGGTTATAGCCGTCTTGCTGAACAACATGTTCAAACTTGCTGATGGTTTGTGTATCTTTAGATGCCATTCATCAGCAAAATTTCCTTACTAGTTAGTTGGAAACATCTTCCTCTGTATATGAGTAGATGCTTCTGATGTCATGCGATTGTACGATGCGGTTAGTTGTCTAAGATTTGCATTGATTCAAGTGTCCTTTGACTAGATTAAGTAACTGTTACCTCAAAGGAAAAAAAAGGTAACAAAGAGCTCCAGATAGATCTATTCAGTTTGTTCTTTACATTTTATTTATAGATGCTTGTTTTATTTAAAGTTAATTGCATCTTTGGATTTGTTACACAATGCCATCCCAATTACCTAAACATTTTTTGTTCATCAATCGTTATTCTTAATTTATTATTGCAGTTGAACTAAAATGTTTTTCTGTTTTTTGGAATAAAAGTGGCTTTGCACTGCTGAAGCGTTGTAGTGCTTTTCCAGGCCATCATAAAAGGTTTCATCGATGTCCATTTCGTTACATCTATTTGATGATGATGTGGGAGTTTTCATATTTCTATTTTTTATCCATTGCATTTGCATTTAGGGCCGTGTATTTATCTTCAGGACATAGAATTCAGTCAGTGTGTACTTGATCTGTGGTGTATCCGTTTATGATAAGCCTGCCAAAGCCATAGACATCTCCTGAAATGTATCAATTTTCTATTTAAGTCATGTTCTTCTCTGTATTTGTAGCTTCTAACCATTTGTTTCTTTACTATATTCCAGAGCAAAGGAATGCTATCTTGACACAAATTGCATCTATTAGAGAGGTTGTGCTGGGTGCACCACTGAAGCTCCTGCTGAAACATTTAGCCTCAAGGACAGTTGCACCTAATGTTGACAAGCTTGTTGCTCTTGTTCACCGTCCTAATGAATCTTTTTTCCTTGCTCCCCAGGTATAACTTTAGGAAGAACAATATCACATTATCACTTAAGGTGCTGTACTAATTTTATTCGTCTGCAACAAATGGGATTCACTGCTAGTTTTTCAGGCAGATAAAGTTACTATCATGTACCCAATGAGATTCCAGGACTCCATTGATATTGTTTTGGCAACTTCCTTCCTGCAGGTATTTTGGATGCTTCCTTTTGTTTCTCTGATCAGCTTCCTGGCCTAGTGTTCTTCATGGTCTTTTGTCTTTTATGTTTATCATATCAACTACATTTGACACTAAAGACCAATTTAACCTATCATTATATGCTACAATCCATGCTGCAATGTATACATGCAGCAATCCATCAATTAAGGAGTTTTCCATGCCCAAACAGAACTCTTACTTTCTGTGGGCACTTCTGTATCTGTTAGTTGTAGATCCAAAAGACCAATCCTACTCAGCCTTGGGCAGGACTCAATGTACAGATTCATCCAAATGCGAAAGCTATGTTTGGTATGGCCCTGGGATGGGACAACGTCCAAATTCTGGACAGATCGTTGGGTGCAAAGCAAAATGATGGCTGAAATAGCTCCCAATCTCATCCTCCTTGTCCTTTTTCATGCACGGAACCAAAGAACAATGAGCTAAGCTTTGGAAAATAGGCAATAGATAGGGGATGTCAAGGGTGTTCTCTCAGTTCGCACCACTGATGAGTATCTTAAACTATGGGATCTTTTGGAAAATTTTCATCTACAAGATGGTTGGTAGGACCAACACTCTTGGAAACTCATAAAAATCTGGCAATTATTCCATTAGCTCAGCTGGCAATGTTTAGTTCATGGGTTCTATCAGATTTGTGCCTTGGAAGCGCATTTGCAAGTATTAGGCTCTGCACCATTGTAATTTCTTCATATGTGTAGCAGACTGATGTTAGACTGGAAATAGGCTCGAGAAAAGAGTCTTGCCACACCCAAGTTCCTGCCCCTTTTGTGACCAGGCTGAGGAAACCATCCAGCATCTCTTAACTTCATGCGTTTTTGCAAGACAACTGTAGTTCATCTTTTACTCAGAAACTTGGGCTGCAGGCTTTGATCCCTCTGTTAGACTCTCCCCCCCTTCTCTAACTGGTGCAAAGCAATTAAAGAGTTGACAAACAATCTAGGAAAGGATTCAACACCCTCATCATCCTTGTTGCTTGGGAGCTATGGAAGCATTGCAATGATTGTGTGTTCACTGTTCAGCGGTGGTCAGGACGGTGATTGATGAAAGGGCTGCCTGGTGGCTGTGGACCTCAGGAACTTGGTCATAGCACTGTTTTAGGCCTCCCTACTTTGAGTGTCGTGATCATGTTCTATCGGCAATGGTGCTTCTGTTCTGATCTTTTAAAGTCCGTGCTGTAGTGGTTTGTGTGGGTTGGGGTGGGGTTGGGGGGAGGGTGCGTAGTGTTTGGGTGTTTTTCTGTGTGTTCGAGAAAAAAAACTTTTTGTTGGCATAGCTACCCTGCTAAAGCCTTGGCATTACTATCCCGGCAAAGCTCCTTCCGTTATGATGCAATCGATGGGAGCATCTTGCTTACTCCTTTTCTTGCTGTTGTTTAAATTTAGGAATTTGTGGAGGCAAGACGAACGGCTGCACTTAATAATGTTCCTTCTTGTATGTGGTCTCCGGCACCACCTCATGAGTTAAAAGGAGTATCTGCTGATGCACTGAATGCAAATGCTGGCTTTGTTACTTTCGGTAATTTACACTTTTCCTAGTATCCCTCGTTCCTCCATGAAACTATTTTGCCTCACAGACTTTTGATTTGTGCAGTTGTTTACCCTCGGCATGTTGAGGGTAAAAAGCTAGATAGAACAGTTTGGAATTTGTTGACATTTCATGCTTATGTAAGCTATCATGTAAAGGTAAGGCCCTTTAATCTGGTGTCATTTGTTTATATAGAATTACTGAGTTACGACCAGCAGTTTCCCTTGAATATTTGGGAATTTACTAGTCATGGTGAATTGGAACGTTTCATATGAATGGCTGGATTTGACTGACAGGAACTGAAAATTGATTTATGTGCTTCAAATGACATCATTGTGGCCCATTCCAAGTAATATGTGACACTCCTCTTTCCATGCCTCGAATTTACCCAAAGAAACACAGAACACTGTCTCTTGATCATGATTGTGCCATACATGAAAATACAAATATTGAAAGAACTCCTGGGATTTGGACAAATCATCTAGAGAAAAATTGTTACAGATGTGGGCAGAAAAGGGAAATTTTGGGGGGCAGTCTATTTTTACAGCATACACTTGAGCTTCTGAGAACAATAGAACCAAAGGTGGCTCTTCCTTGATCCCATATTGCCAGCAGGCTTTAGTGGCAATACAACCTACTTCTGGATCAATCTGTAATTGCAGATGGCTATCGTGGGAGCAATTGGGAATAGTTTCCTTAACCATACCTAGCAGTCTCAATGTTTGAACAGCACTATATTTGGGAACATTTGATATTCGTGTTGCTTGTGCATTGTGTTGGTTCTTGGCTGCTTACCAGTAAGCATTCAATACTATGCATCTTGACTACCGTTGCCTCATACTAAGTCTTTTTATGTGCATCTAAGGATGGGTGTTCTTGAACAACGTAGGAGAGGTGCGTGCCATCTCATTATCATTAATAAAGAAGAAAAGGTACAAAAGGGAGGGGAGGAGGGTTCCTTAATCCCTCCCAACACACAACCCCATGTATGCAAATCAAGCTGTCTAAAATCTTTGTTCTAACAACCCCATCTTGCACTATTACCGAGATGCAGAGGAGCATACATTATCATGTGTCAAACTATACTTATATTATTAATATAAACAAACGCATACCTTCGTCGTTGTTGTTCTCTCTTTTGATTCTATTAATCTTTTGGAAGCAATTCTGCTCGCAGTTACTAATAGTCTTCTATGATCTTTTGTTATTAGATTTACACTAATTTGTTACTTATAATTTTGCAAGTTCTCAATTAATATGGTTTCTTGTATCAGTGTTCTGAAGGATTCATGCATACCAGGATGAGGCGCAGGGTTGAGTCGCTGATCCAGGTAGACTTAAAACATTCTTTTATCAGATTAGGTCATTCTAGAGATCTTGTACTTCCTATGGTCATAAATATTAGTACATGTGCATCTAGGCTTGTCTTTATAGTTTGGGACAGATTATGAATGCTTGGCAACTCATATTTCAGGACAGGAGGAGGAAAATATTTTATAAACATTTCTAGTCAAAGTTAAAAAAAAAGTTTGACCTAGGACAAACTTATGTAGACTTATATTGTGTTTGGAGGAAGTAAATACTTCAATATCTCCACTAACCTCACATAGTTCATTCATAAATCGTAACTCTTAGTATCCTTTCAGGATGAGTTGTTTTAGCAGCAGGTGGTAGTTTAATGTAAGCATACGACGGTGGTCTGATGGAAGCTACTCATAAGGAAGGGAGTTGAAAGGGATCACATAAATTCAGTATCATCTAATGGATGGATACAATGATCTGAAACAAAAATGGCTAGGAAATAACTTATATGAAAGAAACTAATTGAAATCATGATTGCTACTGCACCATGCAATGTTTTCCTGACCTGCTTTTTACTGCAGGCGTTGGACCGAGCGAAGTCGGATGCAGAGAAATTGAAGAAGTTGGTACATGGTGGATCTTTCCAAAGACTGGTTTGTACTTCATGCGAATAGCTATCATTTATGCACATATATTATCTTATCGATCATTGATTCCTACCATCCTCGCAGAGCCTGAAGAATGAGGGCGACTCACGTTCCTGAAGGGAATTGCAAATGATGTTGTTCAACTGTACCCGATGGATACTCTCCGTGCTATTTGGTTAATGAATTCTGTTGTGGGAAGCTTACTTCCGTTCAGTTTTGGGAGCAAAGGCTCGGAACCGGAACCGGTTAAATCCATGGCATGGAAATTTAGTGTAAATTCGCATTGCTTTTAGTATTTTACATATTTATCACTAGCCAGAAATCCTTATCAGTTCCATGATCCCATCTTCTCCTGCACGAACCAGCCGGACAAGTCTTTCCCAGGCTCTGCGTTGCCTGCCTCTTGGTGCAAGTAGTAGGTATCGGTGTGCTGGGGAAGTTTTTGCCCTATCTTTTCACGTGTTTTTTTTTTTCATGTTTCATTCATGAGGTGTCTGAGTCTGATCTTCCTTTTAACATTAAATAAATGTGGTTCTTGTTGAATCACATGATGTAGTTGAGAGTTGAGGCATGATTGAATCACTCACGGTTCAGCTTTGGCTGAGCAGTAATGTCGAACAGCCGCATCCATTTTATAAAGCATGCCGTTAGCTGTTGCCTTCCTGGGCCTCCTGCGGATATGTTTGAGAAATTAAAATGAATAGAAATCTGGGGTGATCTGGCAGTTCCCGCTATCAAACGCAGGCAACCCCTAAACTAGCCCGGAATCAGATGTGACAACAGTGTTGTTTTTTGACTGGCCTCAAGAACCCTTGCTTGGCTAGTGGCTACGGCTTCGATTTTGAACACATTCAGTTGGTCCATGTTGACTACGGGCTACGGCTATAATTTTCAACACATTCAGGTGCCGTTTGGATCCTAGCGGATTTTTTTTTGAAAATCCAAATAATAAGATTCACAACAGTTTTATTGGATTTCGAGATTCTGAAAATATATTAGTTAATTTACTATGAAATCTAGATTTGATGAGAATCTAGAATTGTGGGATTTTTTCTATCCAGATTCTTAAAATCTAGAGGACCAAGTTTGGAAGCCTGAAAATTCCTACGTGCAAACTTTGCTAACAAAAATACACTAATTACCTAAAATATTGCTGGAAAACAACACACACCTGTTATCATGGCATGATCTAATTAACCGTTTTATATGGAAAAAAAAAATGAAAAACGGCGAAGTACGGAGTGTAGTTGTAGGGTAGCTTCCCAACTTCGCTAGCGGATAAGAAGAAGAAAAACACGGCTGGAGACGCGGTGCCCACCGACACGTGGGTCCGCCCGCCACCTGTCCTCTTCCGCCGCTTTTGACACGTCACACGCGGCGCAGGCAGGAATCCGAACCTCCTCCCAGCTCGTCTGCCCCGTCTCGTCGACGAAGGAAAAGGGATCAAGGGGGGGCGGAAGCTTCCAGCAGCCTTCGCAGCAATGGCAGCGGGGTGGTGGTGGTGCGAGGAGGCGGTTGCGCTGCTGCTGCGCCCCGGCCCCGCGGTGGCGGAGATGGCCGTGGACGTGCTGCTCTGCGCGGTGCCGATCTGGGCCGCCGTCATGATCGGCCTCGCCGTCGGCTGGTCCTGGCGCCCGCGCTGGACGGGGCTGCTCTTCCTCGGCCTCCGCAGCCGCCTCCGCGTCCTCTGGCTCTGGGTGCCGCCGGGCCTCGGGGCCCGGAGGCTCTGGCTCGCCTGCACCGCGCTCTCCGCCTGCTCCGTCGCGCCCAGGCTCCTCTCCTCCGCATTCCGCCGCCACCGAAGAGGCAAGCACCAGGACAAGGCCTCCCCCGAGGATCATGCCGCCGCGGCCCCGGACGACGGAGGTTGCGCCGATGGCAGGTCAGCGTCTGCGTCTAGGGGTTCAGTCTGTTTTCTCCTGTGGCTGGCGGGGTTGGCCGGGGTTGGTGGCGGAAATGCAGCGCCTGTCAGTCTAATTATCTCTCTTGGAGGAGGCGTTTTTCAGTTCGGAATTGCATTGAGTGCTCTAGAAATTTATTCAGGGGCGACCCTGTCCTTGTGTTGAAGGCGGTTTAGGAGATTTGATTTCCACCGCCCCCGCCGCCGCCCCTTACTCATGAGAATTACTCTATGCCAGCTGACTTGATGAACTGACACATGTCCATAGGTTTGTGTTTTGAATTGGTGACATAGAGTGACGTTAGGAACTTGTGGCAGTAGATGCTAGCAGAACAGAACCACACGACTTGTTCTTTTTAGACATAAGAATGCACCTCAATTTTCCTATATTCTTCTGCAGTGAAAACTTAGTTCAGTTTTTAAAATTTTCTTATCAGCAGGACAATTTTTGAGGGCGAACAAGATACTGTCACTGAGAGGGACCTAGAACATCTCCTGCAACTTTTAGATAACAAGGAAAGTGGGGATACGGCTTGGCAGAATTTGATGGAGCGCACAACCTCCAACATGACCTACAAGGCCTGGCGGCGTGAACCTGAGGTTAGTCTTTCCAGTGGATTGTGGAAAGAGAATTAAATGCTAATAATAATAAGGATATTATAAAGGTACTGCTACCACGATTGTCAGTTCCCCTCATGGTACATACTATCATTTCATTGGCCAGTGGATTACACAAGTGTTTAGTGTACTCCTTGTTAGATTCTAGCATTTTCTTTACTGAATCTACATAATCTGAAATTAAACAGACTAAGAAATACAAATGAGAGGCGGTAATATTAGCCTTTTCAACTGAAACAGGAATTCTGAGACTCGATTGTTTGAGCATCTTATTTTTATTATTTAATGTATATAAAAATGACATGAGCAATTAGAAAATTGCTGTAAAATCTGTGTCATAATCAAATATTTTACCATAATATCTTTGTGTACATCTCCTGAGTTTATTTTAAATGTATTTATTAGGAGGGACCTATTATGTACTGCAGCCGCACTATTTTTGAGGATGCTACTCCTGAACTAGTTAGAGATTTCTTCTGGGATGGTGATTTTCGTCTAAAGTGGGATCCAATGCTTGGATACTCCAAAACTTTGGATGAGTTCCCTCAGAGTGGAGCAACAATTGTCCACTGGATAAAAAAGGTGTCCAGCTTCTGTTGTTCCCTGTGTACCTTCATGTTAAAATCTCAATTCCAACATGCTGTTTGTTTTCCAGTTCCCATTCTTTTGCAGTGACCGTGAATACATCTTTGGAGGACGCATATGGGAATCGGGGAAGACTTACTATTGTGTTACAAAGGTGTGTACACACAGTATTTATTAACAGATACTTTTACTCATGTAATGTTATGCTCCCTCCATTATCTGAAAAAGATTCATATAATTTTATAACTGACAAAGATGAAGCGTTTTGTCCCCTTACATTTTCCTGCTCAATGGTTATGCTTTACTTTTAGCCGCGTACCTACTGCATGAAATTTATGTTCCTTTTCTACCCCTTTTTTCTCCAAGAGATTGCTTACTTTTATTTAATATAACATTCTTGTTTTGTACTTCTCTATTGTTTGAACTTAGTCTGCAGAAAATTTTCAGAAGCGGTTTTGTAATTAATATAAATGCTTGTTTTCCAAAAACATGATAATTTTCATGAGTTTTTTTTTTCTTTTTGCCATCCATAAAACAGTAACCCAAAATTATCAACTACTCAGATAGTAAACCGTTTTATTATCTGACTGCATGATGTGTTGAAGTTACCTATCAGTGTCTTTTAAAATTGAACTGCTTGCATAATTTCATCAGCATCTTTAAGTTTTATGGGATATCAGGTTATGAGGTTTCTAGGTCTAGGAGGAGATGAACATACTCCTAGATTAATAGCTATGTTCCTATGGACTTGTACCACATGAAGAGAACATTACACTGGGTCATTTACTATTGATATTAGCTGATTGGAGCACATCTTAGTATTTGAAGATGGATTTAACTGATGAGAGTCAAGATTGAACCAACATAGCACAAACATTTTTTCTAGCTATTATTGTTTAAACTCACACATACATCTTGCTGAGAAATCAAACTCAGGTCTCCGTATATTGGAGCAATATGCTGCCTTGTCTGGCATGTTTGAGAAATGTGGATAAGATTCCAGGGATTTCAATACATTAATTAATATTGCTGTCTGTTGAAAGTGTTTGCCAACATCCTACGTAAGTGCATATATCTGAGTGCTCAGCAACCTCCATTTGGCAGGGTGTCCCATATCCATCATTGCCCAAGAAAGAAAAACCGAGGCGTGTGGAGCTGTACTTCTCAAGTTGGCGTATTAAAGCTGGTAACTCTTTTTCTTAGTATCATTATGTTGCCTTGAGCTGTGTTTTTTTCTGAACATGAAAGGTTTGCAGTCAATCATGGACACAAAGGCTTAGACCTTTGACGCTATAATCATATTGTTTGTTTGTGAAATGCAGTTCAATCACCAAAACATGCGGGTCAGCAATCTGCGTGTGAAGTAACTTTGGTCCACTATGAAGACATGGGCATACCAAAGGATGTTGCCAGGGTTGCTGTCCGTCACGGCATGTGGGGTGCTGTGAAGAAACTCCAGTCTGGATTCAGAGCGTATCAGCAAATGAGAGGCACAGAAAACACCCTGTCACACAGAGCCATCATGGCTCGAGTGACCACCAAGATATCCATCTCGGATTCAAATGGTCCGTTGGATCATGACCTCTCCGTCGTAGATGAAACCAGTGATGGGGACGACAGGTCCCAGACAGTTCAGCATGGTTTCGACTGGAAGTGGGTCGTGGTTGGTGGTGCGGTTGCTGCGGTTTGTGTGCTCAACACCGGACTGGTAGGCAAGGTCCTCTTGCTTGGAGCAGCGAGAAGGCAGGCAAAGAAGTAGAAGTGATGTGAGGAGCAACCTTCCAGACTCTACAGAAGAAGGCATTCAACAATCAGGCTGTAGCTGCAACCGTGCAGGCGAACATGACGAGAAAATAGGTGGGGTCTGACACAGATAATTAATACAATGCGGTAATTTTGGATCGTGCATTTACACAGTAGATATAAGCATGCTTGTTACTTTGTTAGCATAACAGATTCCGCGGCTCGTTGTATTTTCTGAACAAGCCAAGTTAGAAGTTTTAGCTGTTAGAGCCAGGGCAGTCAG
>Ga0182004_10002854_pt1 | contig 13580 bp, 15 predicted proteins | sample Sormic07211540_1_FD_120479 | JGI IMG/M metagenome (GOLD analysis project Ga0182004, IMG submission 120479) | Endophyte microbial communities from Sorghum bicolor roots, Mead, Nebraska, USA - 072115-40_1 MetaG | ecosystem: Host-associated > Plants > Roots > Unclassified | place: USA: Nebraska...
AGACAAACACCAAAACTCGTGGAATTCTGTCAGATAAAACCCTAAGTCTAGATCTTGATTTCATTTGGATCCTTTTCTTTATTTATTTGATAATTAAATTTGATACTTAAGGACCATCAACATCCATTACTAATAGTGATCGGGTGGTCCTCACCCCCCAACTTGGGCGGCTCGGGGGCTCCATCCCGGCCTTGGGGGCAAGGCGTCACGTCTCGACTAGGGGATGACAGGGCAGTTTTTGAGCCATCGCCCCCCTCCAACGAACGAGGAAGGGTCTCATCGCCACCAGCGTGAGGTCGAGTGTCGTGAGAGCCTATGTACGACCGAAAACAACACATTAATCACAAGAAATCTCTATGCTAAGTAAAGCCAATCCCAAAACCACGAAAAGAGAAGCGAGCCGCTTACGCGGAGCCTTGGAGCTCACCCCACCTTGAGCCTCTTAGCTATCAATGGCTGGGCCTGCTCCAACAGCCCCTTCAACCTGAGCAAGGAAGAAAGAGCCCAAGATGGTTGGTGCTGGTGGACGAATAAAAACAACAAAGACAAAATCACGGTACGAAAACCTTACCCTACAGGAAGGACGACCCTCCTACCGGTCCCCCGGCCAGCAGGCCTCGAGCCAGCGCGCGTTGTGGCCACCAGCTTCTCCAGGACACGCACAGGCTGCGGCTCCACGCTCCCTGCCCGAAGAACGTCAGGACTGGTGCTCCTTCGATGCCCACCTCCCTGGCTCTAGGGCACCGCAGTGGCGCGGCCTCAAGTCAGCAGCCCCGTCATCAATGTCTTGACCCTACGGCCCGAGTCGGATGCCGGAAGAGATCGCGGTGGAGAAACGGCTCGACCCTGGACAGGGGCAGGGGGCATGACGGCGCGTGGGCGGCAGGGCGACGCCTCATTTTGACGCCTATCATGGGGCTCGCCTTGTGGCACCTTGGAGACCCCCATGCGCGACGAGGAGACGTCGGTTTGCAGCGGGCCTTGTAGGGCCCAGTCGAGGCGAGCCGCCATCCCCTCGGAATCATCATCGTCGTCGTCGTCATCGCTATCGTCTTCATCAGGGGACTCTTCCTCAGGCTCCCCCTCGTGCCTCGACTTAGCTTGATGTTTCTCGAGTGCTTGCCTCTCGAGGTTCTTCTTCTTTTCCTTCTTCTTCTCTGCGTCCTTTATGGACTTATGGTTCTCCGTAGAGGCGTGCCTTTTCTCACGCTCAGCGTCATCCTCTTTCATCGGAGGCCTAGAGGACCGGGCGTCGATCGTCCCCTGGCAAAGTAAGCATAAGTTTTAGAAAAATTGGAAAGAAAATGGTAGGGCCAACAACAAAGGTCGAGTAACGATAGCTCCAGAGGCTTACAAAATCAAAGTAGCCTTCCTTAGGCTTCATGGGGAAGTCGTTCACTTGTTCCGGCTAGATGTCGCCCGCGATGGCTGCCCTGACTCTGGCGGCAACCTCTTCGTCCGTTGGTGCCTCATTGGACATCGGACACACCTCGAGGTCCCACGACGAAACACAGGGGCCCATCTCGTCCATTTTCAACGGCCGAGACATCGATGGTGGACCGCCGAGAGGATGAGTGCAGCGGTCAGACCTTCCTCGTGTGGCTTCTTCAGAGCGTCGTGGAGGGGGCGGAGCCGAGCCTGGAGGGTCTTGACAACACCGTACTTCCAGTTCTTCGTGCGCTCCGAGATCAAACGATCGGTGTAGGAGGGGAAGAGGTCGTCGTCGTTGCGGAGATAGAACCACTGAGAATCCCATTGGGCTTGGTTGGACGTCAGCCCAATGGGGATGTACTCTCGAGGCTCTTCTGCCTGGCCCATCTTCTGGACTAGGTTCAGGCAGCCGGCCCGCACCGGCTTCCTGACCCCAGCGGTCCCGCCAGGGGCACGAAACAGCTCGCCCCAGTAGAGGTGGAGGCACAAGTCCTAGTGCGACATCACCCCCAGGTAGCCCTCACACACCACGGCAAAGATCGCCACGGCGGTGATGGCGTTGGGGGAGAAGTGCTGGAGCTCGACGTCATAGTGATGGCAGAACGCCCTCATGAAGCGGCTCGGAGGGGATCCGAGCCCATGGCGGTGGAACTTGGCGAAGGAAACGATGTAGCCTTTCGACGGGTCCAGCTCCCGGTGATCCGCCGACGGCGCGATCCACTCAGGCCACATCGAGGAGGCACGGGGGCACAGGAGCCCCTCCTTCTCCAAGTCCCACAGCCAGCGCTCCGTCATGGTCGACTGGCGCCAATCGTCGGCAGCGAGAGTCTCACCGGCATCTCATCAGGAGGTGGAGGGTGACTCTTCAAATCTCTCCTCTCGAGGGTGTATGGTGCTTCAGGAATGCAAGAAAGTGTAGGAGAGGAAGAGCAATGGCAGGATTCGGAAGAGACGGCAGCCGGACGACCCCCCCCCCCCCGATATTTATAGATGCCCCCAATGGGTGTATCCAACAAATGCGGTAACCTCCTCAATAAATACGCTGCCTAATGGTCTTATTTCTCTCTCTGATAGGACCCTACGGATTTCGCCAACGGAACCGCGCCACAACAGCTCCCTCCTCAAAAGACGCGCCCAACGGGCGAGAAAGCGAACCGCCACGCCGCTTCCTTCCATCGCAAGGTAAGGCAGGCACACGCCGCCATAAGAACCTCGAGGGAGCGTAGACTGGCCCATCGGATGGCTTCGATGGTCGCCCCTGAGTACCAGAGTCAGGGGCACCCAGCAAGTGGTCGAAAACGAGGCCTACCTCGAGAACTCACTGGGAGTATCCAAGGCAGACGCAAGAAGGTCGAAAGGAATCCCCACGGAGGGAGGCGTCGAGCCGCTGGACTCTATCGAACGAGACCAGTATCCTCGACCACGCTAGCCCAGCTTTAATGAGAACGCCTCCGGGCTCCAGCCAACCCCATCGAACGGGGCATAGGTTCTTGCTTGGATTACCCGATAGAAGCTCACTCGGGACGATGATGCTCGCTCCACCGGGAGTACGTCACGCTCCTAGCCCCGAAAAGGTAAAGGCAGCCAACGAGGATCAGAGGCTCCCTTCCCGAACAAACGCCCTTCGATGGAAAGGAGGATTAGAAGCAGTCGCATCTGAAAAAGCAATACAACCCTCAAAGGAGTCCAAGACTCCTACAAGGGCTCGGGGGCTACCCCCGCGGGGGTCGCTCGTGTGACCCCCATGGAAACTCGACCATCAGAAGAACCTCTGCTCGAACACAAGTGCTCAAATAGAGGTTCAGGGACTACTGTCGAGGATGTCAATAGGGGGTACCCCAGCTTACACTCACAACGAGAGGACTCACGAACAAATCGAGGCTCCAGCTCGACGCTCTGACATAAGTATATAATCACCAAGGCATGGTGTCGATCATTACCCCGAACACGGAAATAGGGTCCAGCGAATTGATGGGGGCTCGATAGCCAGCGACCGTCGAATATGGAAGTGGCTAGAGCGAGTCGACAAGCCTTGAGTGCAAAACTGTCCCACGCCGCCTATCGCGGGTACGGAAGTCAGGGCATTTAATGCGACTGCCATGCTCCCACCTAACCCGAGAGTCACGGGAAGCGTGATCGGGGAATAAGGACCCGTCAAATCTCAACTTTTCTAGCTTTATCCCCAAGTATGGATGAAGGTACGATTCAGTATAGTATGGCAGATGTGATATCCCATCGCGGCACCCCTCAAGACACACAAAGTCAGCGCCCTGACGTAACAAGGCCGCCCGTGCTGTTTGACCCTCGAGCGGACACATTCCTTCATAGGAAGGGATCAAGCAATGGAAGCCAGCGCTTAAACCACCCCAGACGTGACTACCGCCACGACGTACAAGCGTGCCAGCACCTAAGCCAATACAAGACGATGTACAGGAGATGAATTTAGGAAACGTACGCACCATCATCACCAAAGTACCCCGAAACAAGACGGCTCGAGGCCACGCCGGTACGGAAGCCTCGAGTAGGCTAGTGCCATACCCCTATCGAGGCTTATTCTAATGCCTACACTCTGTAACCTAGGTCTCCCCTTAGAACTATAAAAGGGGACACTAAGGACGACATCAGAGAGGAACACACAACACACACTCATAGAACACGTTCCTCCACACCACCATCGACTAGGAGTTAGAACTCTTGGCCACATCCACTTGTATTCACCCCTGTACAAGCACTTAGGTGCAAGATAATACAAAGTCTCCCCCCTGCTGGACGTAGGGCCTTCTCTTACCCGAACCAGGATAAATCTTTATGTCATTCTTGTATCACCATCCGGAAAAGGGAGCATGCACACAAATTCACTCATTGGTGTCACCCTCGGGGTCAAAACACTGATAGTATGAGTATCTAGTCATGTCCTTTGGTCTGACTAATGCCCCTGCTCATTTAATGTACCTGATGAATTCAGTGTTCATGCCTGAACTGGATAAGTTTGTGGTGGTGTTCATCGATGACATATTGTTGTATTTTGAAAATGCCCAAGACCATGAGAAGCACCTTAGAATTGTACTCACTAGATTGCGAGAACATCAGCTCTATGCCAAGTTCAGCAAATGTGATTTTTGGCTGAAGAAAGTGCCTTTTCTAGGCCATATTTTGTCTAAAGACAGAATTTCTGTTGACCCATCGAAGGTGCAGCAGGTTCTAGACTGGAAGGCCCCGACCTCAGTGCATGAGGTTCGGTGTTTTCTCAGGGTTACTATCGTCGCTTTATTCCGGACTTCTCCAAGATAGCCAAACCTATGACCAAGTTGCTGCAGAAAGATGAAAATTTTGTGTGGTCTCAGGAGTGTGAAGTCGCTTTCAATGCTCTATGCCATTTGCTGACCACTACTCCTGTTTTGGCACAGCCTGACATTGAAAAGCCATTTGATGTCTTTTGTGACGCCTCTGGCACTAGGTTAGGTAGTGTGCTCATGCAAGAAGGCCGAGTCATTGCCTATGCCTCTCGGCAGCTGAGGAAGCATGAAGTCAACTATCCGACTCATGATCTAGAGTTAGAGGCAGTTGTGCATGCATTGAAACTCTGGAGGCATTATCTATTGTGTAATCTGTGTCATATTTATATTGACCATAAGAGCCTCAAGTATATCTTTACTCAGCATGAACTGAACATGAGACAACCAAGATGGTTAGAGTTGATTAAGGACTATAATCTTAAAGTGCACTATCATCTAGGCAAGGCCAATGTTGTAGCAGACGCCCTTAGCCGAAAGCAACATGTTGGACCTCTCCTCGAGGAAGGTTTCAATTTATTGCACCCTATGGCCTTGCACAATATTGTAGTCAGTTGTTCCTTAGAAAGTCAAATCATAGAACTACAAAAGACTGACACAGGTATCTTTCACATTAAAAGAAAGATGCAAGAGCAAGACACCAAGCATTTCAAGGTGGATGAGAAGGGTGTGCTATGATTTGATGATCGACTTGTAGTACCCAATAACCGTGACCTATGCAACCAAATCTTAGATGAAGCTCACTCCTCAAAACTGTCCATCCATCTTGGTAGTAGAAAAATGTACCAAAACTTGAAACCTCGTTTCTGGTGGACCAAGATGAAGAAGGAAATAGCAGCTTATGTTGCTAGATGTGATACCTGCTGCAAGGTAAAGGCAATTCACCTTAAGCCTGTAGGATTGTTGCAACCTTTGTCAGTTCCGGGTTGAAAGTGGGAAGAAATCAGCATGGATTTCATTGTTGGGCTTCCCCCCTACTAAAAAAGGTCACAATTCCCTATGGGTGATTGTTGATCGCTAGACCAAGTTAGCTCATTTAATTCCGGTACAATCTACCTATCGAACATCCGATTATGCTGAGTTGTATTTCTCCCTGATTGTTAAATTGGACAGAGTGCCTTGCACTTTTATTTCTGATAGAGGTCCTCAGCTAACTGCTCGCTTCTAGGAACATTTACATTCACTCCTTGGTACTAAGTTGGTTTGCAATTCAGCCTACTATCCTCAAACCTCCGGTCAAACTGAACGTGTGAATCAAATTTTAGAAGACATGTTGAGAGCATGTGTCATCTGTTCCAAGGGAGCATGGGAGAAATGGCTGCCTTTAGCTGAATTCTCTTACAATAATAGCTATCAACAGAGTATTCAAATGGCTCCTTTCGAAGCTTTGTATGGCCACAAGTGTAGAAGTTCTCTAAACTGGGTCAAACCTAGTGAAAGGAGATACTACGGGATTGACTTCGTCAAGGAAGCTGAAAAACAGGTTCTCATTATTCAGAAACACATGGAAGCCGCCCAAGCTAGACAGAAAAGCTACACTGATCGAAGAAGAAGACCACTCGAGTTTGAAGTAGGTGACTTTGTGTACCTGAAGGTATCACCCATGAAGGGAGTGAACCGCTTCGGTATGAAGAGGAAGCTTGCTCCTAGGTATGTGGGTCCCTACCAAATCATGGAGAAGAGTGGCAAAGTGGCTTACAAGGTGCAGTTACCTTTTGAGATGAGAGCGATTTTCCCTATATTCCATGTGTCCCACCTTAAGAAATTCCTTCGCGTGCCCGTAGAAAGAGTAGAAACAGGAGGTCTTAAGTTATAGTCGGACTTGTCCTATGAAGAGAAGCCCGTGAAAGTTCTTGATATCAAAGAAAGGGTTACTCGAGGGAGAGTGATCAAACTTTATCGGGTGCTATGGAACCATCAAAGTGAAAGAGATGCCACTTGGGAAAGGGAAGACTATTTACAAGTAACTTACCCCTCATTCTATGAAAAATGGTACGTCTTTGAAATCTTGGGATGATATTTTTGTAAGGGGGGAGGGCTGTAACACTTCTAGTGTTAGCTTGCATGTTAACCATGAGTATTGCATCAACATAAACATCATCATACTCACTCATAAGCATCATACCATGATCACATGTCATCTTGTGTGTGCACTATGTGATTAAATTACTTATATGGCTTGCTATGTGTGAAAGTATTGTGTGCCCAATGCACATAAGTGCACATTGTCTTCCAAAATACTTTATTCATGTTTAGAATATCATTTGGAACAAAGTTTATGTTGGGAGTTTCATCCAAAGATGCCCCTAAGTCATGGTTAGCCCTAGGTTGACCTAGTTGACCCCCTAGACCTCTTTTCAAAGACCTTTTATGAAACCAGTGTTAGAGACCTTGCATGTAAATGACATCTAAAGTAAAGTTGTAGTAAATGTTATAAGCTAAAAAAGTTGTTTTGGTACCCTTTCATGAAAATGGTTGGAACATGACCAAAAGTGGCCCAGAAGACAAAAATCAGTGCTGTCTTTACACTTAGCCAAATCTGCCTAAGTCAGAATCGACACAATTTGCACCTATGGTACTTGGGAGCCTTGTAGTTTGAATTCTAGGCTGAACCAGACTTTGATCCTTAAGCAAACTTGTAGACCTTGTGTAGCTCTATCCATTGGGACAAATCCGAGCAAAAACCACCGAGTAAATCGCGAGTAAAACATCAACGAAGATCGGGATTCCGTCACTGCAATCGCGAGCTTCAGACATCGTTTCAGTTGGGCAGAGTTTCACCCGCCGCGGCGTGTCTGGCCACCCGTCGGCCGTACATTGATGACGACCCCGCCAGTCAGTCCCAACCTGTCCACTCGAGTGCCATGCACCGTCTGGATGCCTCAGACGCGCCATTCACCCCTCTAGAGCTCCACATTTCCCTCCACCATCGCCTCGGCGAGCTCTGTCGTGCTTCGGCGAGCTCTCCCAGCCGCGCCACCGCATCCCGAGCCTAGCTGCTTCGCCCAAACCTCCACCGCGATGTCCTCTACCTCGTCGTCCATCTCTTTTCCTTAGCTGAGCACTGGTGAGGCCACATTGTCAACTCCGTCGCGAGCTCCACCTCACCGGAGTTCACAGAGATCACTGGCAAAGTGGCCAGACCTCTCTGGTTCACCTCTGGCTGTGATTCTTCTTCCTACCGCTTCCCCTTGCTTCACTCTTGCTCGTCTGCAACCTCGACTGGGCCGCCATGGCCTCAGTTCGCCGGCGCATCACCGCGCAGCGCTGCCGCTCCACTATTCTCGACGGCGAGCACCTTAGAGTCCAGTAGAGCGTGAGCCAAGTAGGTCAATAGGTTCGCCTTGACGAGAGGAACACGTTGATGCCCTCGGTATCCCCGGAGACCTCGCCGTCGTTGAGATCTCCAGCGGCCGAGCTCGTCTCTCCTCCCTGTCTCTTTGTCGCGTGGGACCCCTCTGTCAGCAGGCCCCACCAATGAGCCTCTCACTGTTTGTCCCTTGTTTTGCAGATTTCTTAGTTGTTTTTGTAAAAATCATGTCTAGAGCTAGACAGATCCAAATGAAGTGATTCCAATTTTGTCACAGTCTTGAATTAGTCTAGTTTTTTAACAAAATAGGAAACATGCCATGTTTTTACAGAAATAAATATATAAGATTTAATCCTTAATAAAAATAAGGTAATTATATCTTGAGATCTGTAAGTCCTATGACCATGATAGTTATTTATGCTATGTGTAGGCTCTGATGAATTTCTCATGATTTTTGTATGCCTGTTGGTAAAGTTATCAATATCTCTTGTTTAAATAGGAGTTTCTTGTGGTATTTTTAATAAATAAATTGTAACTCCTTTTATGATGAAACTTGCTGAGTGATGTAATCATGTGAAGTCAAAGCTAAGAAAAATCTGAAATCTGTTGTTTGACACTTTTGGATTGGGTTTCACATTTATGCCTTTAGTGCCATTGGTAGCTTGTTATTTTTGTATATCACAATCTACATGTGCAAGAGCCATGAAAATTTTACAGTAACCTTGTGGTAGCATGAATAGCTTGCTGTAATTTTATGGTAATTTTTGGAGCACTTGTACTATATGCTCATTAATCCAGCTTAATAATCAATTAAATAGAAAAGGGGATAATAAAAATGAGTCTAAACCTTGCCATGATGTTTTATGGTGTTTCTTAGACATGCTCTAGCTACTGGTACTTTTGGTTGGAACCAATGCTACATTTTTAATATGTGCTAAAATATTATTTTGCTATTTATGCCTTGTCTAGAGCATATTTTGTGTAGCTGATAGAAATTGCTTAAGAACTGCTTGAAGATGAAATTTTCTGGAAAACTTGTCTATAACAAACTTGTAGAGAACTCACTTATCTACCTTGTGTCCAAATTGCATGACATTTGGCTGAGTGGTTTAAAGGTTATGGCTGTTGCAATTAGCTGCTGCGAAGTGCTTGTTCTCTGGATTTTCCAGAGCAGGCCTGAGTCTTTCTCTGTTTTAGCTTATTTCTGTTGGGAATCCTTCTGTGATGTCTAAACGTGAATTGCAGATAATTTAGTAAGCTTTCCAGAAAGGGCTCACTTTCTTAGTTTGGCCAACTGGTGACAAAGTTATAGCTGAAACTTGTGACTACCCAGTCTGCCCATAACACCAGTTGTTGAGTATGAATAGCTAAGGTTGATTAGCTTGTATAGTTAGCCTCTCTACCAGAGAAGAAGTATGCACTGCACTTACTTGTTAATCTATGATTCACTTAATCTTAGAGGCTTTTGATCATGTTTGCACCTTGATACATGTTCCTTTGGCTCATCATTATGACATATTGCATCTTATGTGCATTCCCTATGTTTATCACCTTGTCATGCATACTTAGGTGTACCCACAGGCGTGACGGTCCTGGAATTCGCACCACCCGAGCCGGAGGAGCAGCAGAGGGAGCCACCTCAAGGAGAAGGAGTTGAGGAGGATGATCTACCAGAGTGCCCTGACCACCGTCTTTCCACCAACATCGAAAGCTTGCCCCGGAGCATTATAAGACTTCCACTATTTTTGTTATCATGTCCAGCTGTCAATTAACTATTGTTATGTATTGTTGCATTGAGTGTTACGGGTTGATATGACAACCTTGTTGTATAATGACTACCTTGTCCACCTTATACCTCACCTGAATAGGTCCAGGATCGAAGTAATGCTTAGCCATGCTTAGCTCGGTAGATGCCGGGTGATTTCTTGTCACCTACGAGAGATGGGTGGATACTTGATCACGGTTGGTTATATTAGCTATCGTGAAAATAACCATGTGCTAATAATGAAATGAGACCGGGCGGGATGACAATAGTGAAGCAACAAGGCATGGAGGTCGTTTAAGGACCGATACGCTGTACGTCCTCTTGTCATGTTGAACGCATGCCGAACACTTAGCTGGCCGGATAAGTCGTTCCAACCGTGAAGCCTACGAGTGCAACTCAGGCCGGATACCCCGTTCTGTTTGAGTGCGCAACCTGGTTGGTAGCAAGGATGTGCGGGGAGTCAATGGCGTAAGACCGAAGTGTCAGGTTAGAGTCTTGACCCTGGCAGATTGGTGGTCCCAGGGGGTGCGGCGCTGATCGGACCCGCGAATTGGTCCTGAGTTATGCTAGAGGTGATTCGAGCTGCCCTCGCAAGGTATGCTTGGGTGAGTGCTAGGAATACCCCTCCATCTGGATAGGAATCGATTTGAATCGCCGTCTCTTCCGGATAGTGAGAACTTGACTCGAGCAGCGGCAACGTAGAACTCACTAAATAAACTTAATGGTTATGATGAGAATGATGATGGCTATGTGATAATCTGGATATGGTTATTATTGTGATGCTTAATACTCAAGTGTATGCTTAGAACAGGTGCTAATCTAGTGGATAGCTGTTTCAAGTAATTAACTTGCTGCTGAAATTATTATAAATGTGTTACTCAAAACTAAAGATTTTTATGCAAAATGTGAGTCAAACCAGCCCACAAATATGAGCCTTGCATACTCCTTGGTGTCACTTTATTTCTGGTTTATGACGGGTAAGTCTAGCTGAGTATATTCTCGTACTCAAGGTTTTATTTACCCTTGTTGCAGATGATGTCGTGTACCATGGGTACTGTGCTAACCGTCACCATCCGGCTGCGGATGATGAGTAGATCTCGGGCAAGATCGCCTCTTGTATCTTCGGTTATGCTTTTGTTGGGTTGATCATCATTCTAGCATGTAATTGAACTAAGTGTGCTTGTTGTTTAAAAAACTACTTTACTTCCGCTACTAAACTCGTAATAACTTCTTTGAACTCCGATGTGTGTAAGACTATGTTCTGTGATGAATGGTTGTAATCTGTGATGGAGATGCTTGATCATGTACGATCTTGGTTGTATGTTGGTTGAATCGAGATCTTTTGAGGTTTCGTCGGACTACCGGTTTTATATGGGTTCAAGTCCATTGGCTTGACTACTCTCGTGGTCGCTAATTCACTTGAATTCTTAAAAATTGGACGGTTCTGTTACACCTTGTGTAATAAAAACGCTAGTAGCGAAAGTCGAGTTTGTGTGCCTTGTGAACTTTTACTGCTTGGTTGAATTATTTTTATGATTATGTTTGATTTGGATATTTGTAATGAGTGTAATGATCTTCTGAGTTTCTGCACAAATTCATTTAGTTTATATGTCTAAGGCATAAGGATTAATGACATAAATAGTTGGGTTTTGGTTTTTCTCTTGTTATCTTATCTTGCCTTTCCGGAGTATCACTTCTTTATCTGTTCATATCTTTGGTCTGGGATGTCAAAAAATCATAAGAAAATTTTGGATGAAATTGGACTTCAAGATATTTCTCTGACCTCAAGAATCACCCCCATGGCTATTTGGTATTGGAGTTATGAAAATCATAAGATGGTACAGTTGTGCTGTCAAGAACCTGGACCAGTTTTGGTTGCTTACTATTTGGGACAAATATAACTACAGACTTTGGAAAAGTGTTCTACAGCAGAGTTTTAGATAAGTTTCTAAGCTTTCTAACGGTATAAGCTATAGCCCTATTGGATTAATAGAACAAGAGTTATGTCTATTTTACTATGCTGGAGTTTTTAGTATTGCAAGGAAATTTCAGGATATTAGTTTTTCCCTTACACATAAGTTCCTTGGTCTGTCAAAAGGTCTCAATGCAAGATAACTAGTCAATAAAAAGTGCAAGCTACCTTCCTTGTGCCTCCTAGTTGACCTTTTCTTATGGGGTTAGAACCTTGATATCATGGGACGATGCATTTTCAATTTATCTTGAAGAGAGAGTTGTCTCTTGAGATATTCTATGATTATGATCATCTCTCCTTGTCGTGTTACTGATGTTGGTCACTTGGTGACAGGGAGTGTAGTATCCCATGGATCAGGAGCCCTATAAGATGTCTCTTACTGATACGTGCGAAGAGAATGATGATCCTACCCTTGAAGAATGTTATGAGTATGATGAAGCTGAGTACTATCAAAATAATAATATTGAAGAGCAAGTTGGAGGTGAATCAAATCAGAATCCACAATGGCGAAAGAGAAAAAGGAAAAGTTGTAAGAAGCCTACTCATGGAAGTAAGGTGCAACGAAACTATATCAATGGAAGACTGAGCAATATGGTGAGGCATAACATTCGGGGAGCTACCAATGTGGTGGGTGGCTATATTCAAGTAAACTCAGTGCTAGTTTTTGCTCTGTTTGACCCGAGTGCTTCGCATTCTTTCATTTCCACCGACCTCGTAAAGACAATCGAGAGGGTGAAGTGCCCAACAAGGAAGCCTTTATTAGTTCAAACCCAGTGGGAGAAATACAAGTAGATCAGGTTTGCTCAAATATCAATCTGGTCATAAACAAGGAAAACTTTGTTAGAGTCACTTGGTATTCCCTTGGTCCTTGGTGATGGATGGTTGTGTGCACACAAAGGAGTGATCCACGGTACCCAGTACAAAATGCTTTTAATAGCACCATCTGGGAAGAGAATTGAGTATCACGGTGTTCCACTTCTACCTGAGGAGGCAAATGCATATTAAGTTTCCATGCCTCATTGAGTTGTAAGCTAAAAAATAGTAGCCATGATGGACTTTGATCAATTATGAATAATTCTTATTCAATGGAAATATTATTCACCAGATGTGACCTTGAGGTATAAGTTTTTACATTTGGTATGCAAGTTGTGAAGTTGAAAGTCTTATTGGGATCTTTTTCCTGTTTCCCTTTGGAACCTGAGCCTCTTCCGAATCTCGAGGACAAGTTTCATTTTACGGGGGTAGAATTGTAACATCCAAAACTTTGTACTTTTAAAATAGATGAATTGGATTTAAATTAATTAATTTTTGTGAGCATTACAATATAGGAAAAATAAATATATTTTGGGAAAATAAAATTTAATATAGGTTTAGGAAACATTTTTGATGCATTCATGTTGTGGCATTTTATATTGTGAAGTGTGAATTTATGCAAAGAAAAATTATTCAAATTCAATTTGAAAAGGGTTTGGAAATTTTCTTTGAAAAAACAAAAGGAAGTCTTCTCTCTCTCACTACCAGGCGGGGCCCGCTAGTCATCTTCACCCCCTCCAACCGCTCGCTATCTCCTCGCTCTGGGGCCGAACAGCCGACTCCGCAACCGCGTCCACGATTTTAGTCATGGGAGCGTCCGAAAGGTCCTTTTTGGTTTTAGTAATTGAGTGACAACTTAGGTGGACTAATAGAGTTTATGTGAGATACACAGGAGATTAGTCCACAGGTGATGATGTGATGATGAAGGAGCTCATTGCATATGAGACATGACATGGAGTCATGTGACCAAGGTGGAGAAGATCAAGATGAGGCTTG
>Ga0182004_10002855_pt1 | contig 13580 bp, 14 predicted proteins | sample Sormic07211540_1_FD_120479 | JGI IMG/M metagenome (GOLD analysis project Ga0182004, IMG submission 120479) | Endophyte microbial communities from Sorghum bicolor roots, Mead, Nebraska, USA - 072115-40_1 MetaG | ecosystem: Host-associated > Plants > Roots > Unclassified | place: USA: Nebraska...
AAATCCTAGCACAGCTACGTACTCGCTAGAATTCTAGTGCAAACTGAGATTGCGGTACCTTTCAGATTCTTCATCAAAGGTGATATATCGTTCGATTCGCTTCTTATGGGTCCCAGCCATATGCGTCGTTGATATCGCTTCACACGTGTAGTTCCTCCAAAAAAAATTTTACCGTAGAGATAAATTGCATTTGTCGTCTTAAAAACAGTAGATAGGGGGTGACACCGCTGCGATGCGACGCAGGAATGGACGCGACAGGGGGGGAGGTGTACCTGTACCTCGCGTCGACTTGGAACTGCGGCACCGTCCGGCTGCCGGCGACGAGCCTCTGGATCTCGCTACCCTCCTCTCGCGATCGGGGGATAGCTCCGGTGGCGTGGCCTGGTGGGATTTGGGAAGTTGTGGAGACGCGGAAGCGAGGCTCGCGGACGAGGTGAAGGAAATGGGACTATGGGAGAGCCGGGGCCGCGATCCGATTCGCGCGTTTGTGCCAGCGACCGCGCCGCGGCCCCTCGCTGCGGAAGCCGTTCTATTTTTAGGCTTGTGGAGCAGCCGGCTGTCCGGTTACAAAAAAATTTCAACACATGCACACAGTATTTTTTTAGTTAAGGAACAAATCATTCCGACCTTCACAACCACAAGTGATTGCAGCCAAATCTTACAAGAAAGGGACATAGTCCAGCACCCGCAAAGCGAGTAGTCCAGCTAAAGAACCTGGAGCCTAACAATACCGAAATGAAAGTGGGACACAACCCAAAGTTCAGCTCCATGTCCAGCTAAAGAACCTGAAGCCTTACATGACCGAAACAAAGAGAGGTATATGTCAGAGTTTAGCTCAACGAGCAACCGATACAAAAATCTGGAAACAACCAAAGTACAGACTTAGAAACTTATGCAGCCAACAATTAGCTAAAAGGACAGACCAGCCATAGACCTGGAAGCAAACCACACCAGCCTCTTCTGATTTTTCCAAGAGCCAAAGAGTTGTAGAGCCACTCTTTCTAGCTGTCTGCAGCCATCTTCGATCATTCTTCTCTCTTGCTCTTTAGACAGCAAGGACCAGTGTTGGATCCAAAAGGTCCATCTGAAAATCACCTGCAAGTAAGATTTAGCAAACAAGTTTTGGAACACTGCATCGTTTCTATTCAACCATAAAACCCAACAAAAGGCCGCTATCCCCACTATCATTTGTTTTCTTAGCCCTGGAGCAAATCTCCTTATCCAAGATCCAAACATGTGAGAAGTAGGCTTTGGAGGCTGAATGTTAAAGGTGATAAATAGCATGTTCCAAATAAATCTAGCCACACGACACTCAAAGAACAGGTGCTGGATGTTTTCATCCAATCCACACAGGTTACACTTAGAATCTCCTTTCCATCTTATTTTTAATAAGTTATCTTTTGTTACGATTACACCTCTTTTTAGGTACCAGAGAAAAAATTTAATTTTTAAAGGCAACTTTGCCTTCCAGAACAGTTCATTATTTCTCTATATAAAGACTACGCTGAGAACATTCCATTTTTTTCCTATTTGCCAAATGAATCTGTCTTTGTCATTATTTTAGTGTACTGGTAGCACTAAAGATACTAAATTAAGCCATTCATTTAGTCTCTCCCCCACTAATCCCGTTCTAAAAGAAATATTCAACGGGGTTGAACTAAGCACAGAAGCTATCGAGACCTCTTTTTTCCTTACTATCCTGAATTTCCGCATTAGCGGTTGTTGATCAATCCATACATTTTCCCAAAACCTTGTTTGGCCACCATTACCTACCTTGAACCTCCCGTGTTGGAGAAGCAACTCCTTCACCTCCATCAAGTCAGACCAGAAGTGTGAATCTCCTAGGCGCTTTTGTATTTGTGACAAGTATTTGTCCTTGACATACTTTCTCTTTAGCACCTCTTGCCACAAGCCATCTTCATTAAAGAGCTTGAACAACCATTTACTAAGTAAACATTTATTCTGGGCTTCTAAATCTAAGATCCCAAACCCCCCATGCTCCTTGGTTTACAAAAAATGTCCCATTTTACTAACCTTCTTATGTTCCTCATATTGCCAGAGAAAACCTAGATCGATAATAATTAGTCTTTTTCGCGCCCCTTTAGGGATGAGAAAAAAAGACATCATGAACACCCCTAGGAAAGGAGTTTCCCTTAATGTAGATAAAATTAACTAATTGTACAGTTTGTCTATAATTTACAAAATAAATCTTTTCAGCTCAGTTAGTCTATTGTTAGACAATAACTATCAAATACAAATAAAAATGATACAGTAACCAAATCCCTCTGGACACGCCCGTCGCTTGTGAATGTCATGTAGGCGTACGTTAGTAGTATATGTTTTAGATGTAGCATGCACACCCTACTGGTGTTTTGCTAACGAAGAGAATGCAGAACGGCACGTGCGGTGCGCCCCTGTGGCTTTGCAAAGCCGCAACTGCATGCAAGAACGCAAACACATTGCACATAGAGTGCACGGTAGGCACAGGCTCACAGCATGCAGCATTCGACAGGAACTACCGCCTATATACAAGTTAAAAGATTGGATTTGGGATTCACCATTTCACAGACCAAGATCATCCAATAAATCTACACAAAGTCTCAACGCGCAGATTCTGCTGCGGGGGCAGTTTTTTGCGCCTTGTCTGCATGATGACCTAACGAACAGCAAGAGAACTAAAGACAAACGATTGTTCCACAACAAACAGACTGTAAATTCCTGTAGGTATAGTCATGGTGACACATAAATACTGCATAGACTTTTCAACAGATCGCCAAAAGGTGAACCTGCAGCCAGATAAAACCTTTGTTAGTACTAGTTGGTCTAAACCACAAAATCATCAAAGAAGTAACAATTGTTGAGGTGCAAAGGACAGCATGAGCAATAGCGCAGACAGACAAAAGGTTTTGCCAATTAAGGTAAAAACAAAAGTCGACAAATTGAAAGCTAACATTGACCGAACCATACGACTGCCTGGTATTTCTTTATTATAAAATATCTTAGACACTGAATGATTTATGTTCCTGGGACAGTTTACAAATGTCATCAGTGCAGGCGGTTCTTTAAACAATATATATATATATTCATGCTGAAGTGTTCCAGTAATTGACTTTCTCTTTGTTCAAGTCATTGTCATCTAGAAAATATCAGATTCTCCACGCCTTTCTTATTATTTTATAAAATATAACACGTGCCCAAGAAGATTATGGATTTCACTATGAAAGCCTTGACATTATTGTAGTGCTCAGGATGATGTGCTCATCCTTTTTGTTAACAATGAAAAAAAGGGGGAAACTATGTTTTTGTATTGACTTGCAAGGTGGTTAAGTGATTATAAAAAATGCAGAAAGACTGAAACACTGAGCAAAGCTACTCCAAGCTGGGTCAATGGTTCTATAGATTGACTTACTTCTGAATCGAACATTACGGAATAACAACAAACTAAAGCAAACAGAAAACAATTGAAACAAACTAAAAACCAATTGAAATAAAGTAGAACATCCTAGGATTCAACTAGAAGACCAGAAATGCAGTTCCCAGGAGCAATACAGTGATATGAATGTTCCGTTACGCTGCACTCATGCATCCGATCCAATGTTGATAAATTGACATTTGTTACCAGGACTAGGGAAGGACACAAACAGAAGTATGGGCAGAATAATATACAATTCTGAGCACTTTAACAATCCAAGTCATCATTTACTTTCAATCTATCATTGTGTATTGGTTAACTATGCAATAAAAAAACAAAATGATATATCATACTCTAGTTGACTACGTTAATATCTGCCCATGGGAACCATGTAGGTAGCCAATTGCGAAGTGCTATATACTGAGAAAGATGTCAGTATAAACCAACCACACTAACTTTGCAAAAACTTTTCTAATTGTTCTGTTACCCATCCTGGAGGAGGGGGGAGGGGGGGGGGGTGTTGTCATTTTTATAATGTATACTGGTTTAAGAAAAAGAAATCCGCTAGATAGACAGATGTTTACTATGACTAAAAGCATGCCAAAACAATGAAACAGCACATACTGTCATAGATATATTTTTTATGCAGAAGCTATAGCCTTCTAGGTAGGCAATTTAAGAACATACAATCATGTTGATTCGCAAGCTTCTCAGTTCACAAATCCTATCTTCTTAACAAGACAATTGATCCCTACAGTTATGCTAGATATGGGATTAGTATAACCAAAAAGGTTTCTTTTCCATAAGATTATAAAGCCTTCCTGAAGAAAGATATTGTTTCTATAGGGACACATCAATGTACTCCTGAAAGCAGGTGATATCATAGTTGACATGAGAGGGTTGGAAGCAAAGAAGCATAGGTTTTGCATTAGATTCCTGAAGTTTCTTCTGCTTCGAATAAGGAATTGATCCCTAATCTTGTGATTAGCAAAGGAAGTGAACATTCAGCCAAAAATTAAGTGTGTTCAATCTAACTTGTACACTTGTAAGATAATAAACCCAAAAAAAACTTGGCCAACAAATTTGGCATGTAAGGCAATTGATCTGGTGCGTTTAGGGTAACACAGAGTACTACCATCCATTGCTCAAACATTATATTTACAACTGGATTCAGGAAATTTCTCATGACATGGTTTCAATTGAACCAATAATCTCTACAGGCAGTAGCAGAGTTCCCAAAGGAGTTCAGAAGGGGCCAATGAGAGTGTAGATTAGCATTGCATACAGCAATTAAATAGTGAAATTAGCTATTGCTTAAACAAGTTTAGGAGGTTAGTGGGGGCCATGGCCCTCCTTGGCCTTAAAGAGGCTCCACCACTCTGTCTAGTGTCTACAGGTAGGAAGTCGCCTTACCACTGCAAACATGATAGAAGCATTGAGTTCATTTTGTTTCAAGATGATAGAAACTTGTTGTGAGTTGTGAACAGCATAGGCCACAGTTGCTGTATGAAATTTAAAGTCACAACATCAAGTATATCAGATTCAAATAATCAGTTAATTGTACTTCTCCAACTTTTCCTGCTTCACCAGGGCTTATAAAGACTTCTCTATGTATGATATGATATACCCCTATAACAATACACAAATGGCATTGCCTTTTATGACATTTTCACTATATTTGGGTGGTTCATTCCCTTGTGTTTAAAAAGAAAACAATAATTCCACTTCAAAACACAACCAATAAATTGAGCTTTGATGAGTGAATAAATAGCTTCAGGCAGGTTAAAATCCACTTCGAAAAAATATATAGCTAGTAACAGTAGCAGAATTTTATTTTGCAAATACCTCCAGCTGATTTGTGATCAATTCTCAATCCACTTCGAATCAAAAAAACTATATAAGTTTATAGCTACTAGTAATGGTAGGAGAATTTTATTTTGCAAATACCTCCAGCTGATTTGTGATCAATTCTTGCTGCTGGGTGGGCCACCATCTTGCGAGCCACTGCCTTGTGAGTTGCTACCACTGCCTCCATTGTTCCCATCCTGCTGCGATGTTTGCCCACTCAATCCACTGAACGGCCATGGCAGCGACACATTGAACCTCCTCTCAACCACCCTTGGATTATCCTGCCTCTCCTCCATTTGTCCATCAGCAGCAGTAGAGCTCCCAGATGCCGCAGCAGCAGCAGCAATACCAACAGCCGGCTGAGGAGGATTAGAGCCCTTCCGCCCCTCATAATCAGGATCATCAGTGGGCAGCTCAAAGCGGCAGATGGGGCACGAGTTGTGAAGCTCAAGCCACGGCACGATGCAGTCGGTGTGGTAGATGTGCTTGCAGGGCATCTGCTTGGCCACCTCCCCAGGCGAGAAATCCTCCTTGCAGACGGCGCACTCAGCGCCCTCCGCAGCTGCAACCATGGTGTGAGTCACGACAACATCGGGGAGCGAGGAGAGGGCCGACTTGGCAGCCGGCGGCGTGCCGTAGCGGTTGGGGTCGTTCTCGGCGAGCTGCTCGATGAGTTGTTCGAGGCCCGGGCCGACGAAGTAATCCCCAAAGCTTGCCCCGCCGAAGCGACCGAGGCCGGGCCCGGAGCCGAGGTTGACGCTGGCGTCGTCGAGGAGGACCTGGATGTTGGCGCCCCCCTCCATGAGGCTGTGGATGTAATTCTGGAAGAACATGACCGGATCGAAGGGCTCCGGCTCGTTCTCGGGGGTGGCCGTGCCGGCGGCGGCGCGCGAGCCGGAGCCGCCGCCGCCGCCGCCGGACCTGATGGGGTGCTGTTGGCCGAGTCCGAGGAAGATGCTGAGGATGGAGGAGATGTCGTTGGGCTGGGACGGGGAGGTCGCGGCGGAGGAGGACGAGGACGAGAAGGTAGGGGACCCGCCGGAGCCGGCTGCTGCTGGGGCGGGGGCGGGGGCGGGGGCGTTGCTGCCAGCGGGGATCGTGGTGGAGGAGGCGAAGGGGAACGGGAAGGGGAGCGGGATGAAGGTGGGGGCAGGGACGGTGACCTCCTCGACGAAGTCGCCGTGGCACTCGGGGCACGAGAGCTCACCGGCGGCGGCGGCGGAGACCGCGATGAGGACGGTGCGGTTGCATTGGTAGCAGAAGTACTGCTTGCGCGCGGCGGCGGCGTAGTAGGCGGCGGCTGGAGTCGACATGGCGGCGCCCGGCGATCTCGCGGCGGGGGGTGGATTGGGATTTTTTTTTTTTTTCCTCGCTCTCGCTCTATCTGACTCTCTCTATGGAATTTAGGTCATCGATTTTCTAGTGCTGTGTTTTGCGGCGAGCGAATACAGATTTCCTCTGGATTTATTTTTATTTATTTTGGGAGCACGGGATTAGAGAGGAGAGGCCACCGTGTCCGTGTTTGGTGTTGGTGAAGTGATAGGATCACCGGCCGGGTTGCGAACTCTCGCGGTGGGCGGCGTTTCGGTTTTGAGGGAGAAACGCGGCAGTAGATTACAATTTGGACGAACCCTCACGTTTCATTCAATCATAGTACGGTGTATAATCAGATCGTGTTAGAAGTTAGAACTGTTTTTGTTTCGGTGCAAATCGCGTATACAACTGTTAATGAATGTTTCTTTTGGACACATCAACAAAAATAATCGTACCATATAGTAATATTCCCTTTATTTTTTAAAGAAAACAAAACAGCTTTTTCGTTTTTTTAGTTCTTTTTGTTCTTGATAGCGTGAACAAACTATTTCTCCGGACCAATATAAGAATTAGATTTTCTCCATTCCGTGTTATTTTCCAGAGGTAGCCCACCCCTCCGGTCGAGTTTGGATAAGAGCATCTCCAAGAGCTTGACTAAAATTAGTAGCTAAATTCAATGTTTAGCCATTTTGTAAAATAGATAACTTCTTAAAAAAGACGAGATTTACAACAGTCTTGGTATCAGATAGCTAGTGTCAATGGTTGGCTATATATGACCAACGAAAATCAAGGGATAGCAAGCTTTCTATTTTACAAAACCAAATAGCACATCTGTTGGAGCCGATTTTTCTACTATAAAAGTTCTAAAAGACCTCCATAATAAGAATAGCAAAGCTGTTGGAGTTGCTCTAAGATATAAGATATAAGAGCATCCCCAACTGTTTTACAAATAGGCTTTGCATTTATGTATTTGCAAAAAAGTCTTAAAAACATTTATTCAACGGTTTGGCATTTGGACTTTGCAATTTTGTTAACTTGGCAAAAAGAGGAGAAGAATTGGCATATATGCCAAGTCTGTTCACACTTGGCATTGGGAAACTTGCGCGAAGTCCGCGCGCGGCTACGGGTTGAGGTCGCGCGAGTTTGGCGACATCCCGCAGCCAGACTTTCGTGCGAACTGTCCATCGGTCTTCCAACAATGCTAGGTACTCCATCGATACCCTCCCAATTGTTTGTGTTTTTGCCTATCGGTCTTCCATCAACGCCAGGTACTCCATCGATGCTATTCGGATCGTTTTTGCCGGCAAAGACTCTAGCCGCCAAACTCCGAGCGGCCATGCACAAACGCTACGACCTCAGCGCCTCGGCGGAAATAAATTTGCCACAAACATTCACCCGATGCGCGGGGAGAAGAAAAGCTTGGCAAAAAAATTGTGTGGGTCTATAATTTTCTTTTTTGCCAAGTGATTAATGCCAAACCATTGGAGATTGCCTCTTTTCACCTTTGCCATATTTTTTTGAGACTTGGCAAACTCTCTCATTTGCCAAACCAATTATGCAAAACGGTTGGGATGCTCTAAGAGCATCTCCAACAGTTATGCAATTAGACTTTGCATTCTTAAAATTTGCCAAAAACCTAAAAAAATGCTCTCTAACAGTTTTGCATTTGACTTATGCATTTTGGCAAACTTGGCATTTGATGGACCAAACTTGGCATTTTTGCATAGCCCCAAAGGTTTGGCATATGATGGAACGTCGACTAAAATCGGTGTTTGGCAATCTGGAATCCATCGGATGGGCCTCGATCTATCCTCGTTTGCCGAAGACAGAAGCCCTAGGACTGTTGCCGAGTCGAACAAGCCAATGGTGTTTTGGTGATCAAGCGCCGCCAGATGTCGCACCCTACACTCCCGCTCGACCAGATCGCACTGAGCCTGCCGCTGTAGCCTGAGCGCACCACCGCGTCGTGTCCACCTCTACCTGCAACACCGACGCCCGCCGACACACAACACACCGACGCATACGTACGGAGACAGTTTGCGGCGACATGGGAAACTCGGATGGAACAGCGACCGCGACGCGCGACGCAACGACGAAAGATTCTCGAATAAAAATAGATGGGTCCACTAAATTGGAAAATGCCAAGTCAAAAATGCCAAACATTTGGAGATGGACTTATTTTTCCTTTGGCAAAAGGTTTAGGGACTTGGCAAATTCCAACAAATGCCAAATTTCAATTGCATAACTGTTGGAGATGCTCGACTTTGTATATTCTTCCTAAATGCTAGGAATAGTAATTTTGGTCAAAAATTACCCTCCAACAGCTCTAAAATGGTCATCTAAATATAATCATTGTTTATTCCGGGTTTTTTGCTAGCCAAATATAGAAGACGAGAATGACTTTTTAGAGTGCGCATGAGATTTAGCAAAACTTTTGAAAAATAAAAAAATATATAAAAGTGATTTTTATGAAAATAACTCTCTAAATAATGATTTAGAGAGTGTAATTTAGAAAAGCTTTTGAAGGTGCTCTGAAGATAAGAACGCCTGCAATAATGTTAGCTACATAGCTAGCTGACCTAGAGGTAAGGGATAAAAATAAAGACTATTTTATATATATTTATTTTTTATGTATTATTGAATCCACATGTTTCTCTCTCAGACTTTTAGACTACGTGAAATAGATAGGCTATTTATTCGTCGCTAGAAACTAATTTTTCTTCTAATTTTTTTCTGTCCATGATATAATAGCTAATCATATAATTAATTATTAGGGACAGCCTAAGTTGTTCATTTCCCTTCCCCAAATCCAGTATCATTTTCTTTTCCCAATATCCAAACATGGTATTAGGCCTATCCTACTTTCCATTTCCCTTTCCCACCTCTCATATAGGCCTTTGTTTAGTTGTTGCCTGAAAAAATTTCGAGACACTATAGCACTTTCGTTTGTATTTGATAAATATTGTTCAATCATAGATTAACTAGGCTCAAAACATTATGTGTCGCAAATTACAAGCAAACTATGTAATTAGTTTTTATTTTCGTCTATATATAATGCTCTATGTATGTGTCTAAAGATTTGATGTGGCGGAGAATTTTTTTTAAAAAATTAGTTTTTGATAGGAACTCCCTTCATCTCAAAAGGACCATTGTTATTGACTTTTAGACATCTTGTTTGACCATCCGTCTTATTAGAACTTTTTTATAAATATCATCTATTTTGATATGACTTATTTGATCATTAGAGGTACTTTAATAATGATTTATTTATTTTAAAATTTATACAAAAATTTTAAATAAGACGAGCGGTCAAACATGATTGGTCAAAGTCAACAACAACTGGTTTTTTCAAAACGGAGCGAGTAAACAAGACCATAGTCATATGTCATGTGCCAAAAATCCAAACGTCACTTTAGGGAAGAGGGAGTACGGGTAGAGCACTAGAGCGGCAGTGCGGTGTTGGTGAATTAGGCCTTGTTTAGTGCACTTAAAAACTATTTTTTTTAAGATTCTCTGTCACATTAAATTTCACAGCATATACGTGGAACATTAAATATAGACAAAAATAAAAACTAATTGTATAGTTTGCCTATAAATCACGAGATGATTTTTAAGTCTAATTAGTCTGTAATTAAATAATATTTAATAAATAAAAACAAAATGCTACAATATCAAAAAAAAATCGCAACTAAACAAGGCTAGACCTGTTCGGCAGCTCTTTTTCGCTGTGTCTATCTCTCTCATGTTCGGTATAAGGTCAGTCTCAATACTTTCATGACACAGTTACCAAGACTATAAACTAGGTAACCGTGTCATATGAGTTTTATGGAGATGAAACTCCTCTCTCATCTGATGAAACTTCTTTATTTAATGACCATGCCAAGTCAGCAAATTTACTTATGTGACACCCTATTTAACGTGTATGACACTCTCATCAAACATGCATTGAGACCGGCCTAAGTAACCGTAACAGCAATAATAGTGCCAACGAATAGATCTAGTTTAACTTCTACTTCTCTTCACAAAAGAATGTAATTCTTATTTTTTGAGAAGTTAAATAGTTTAATATTTAACTAAATTTTATATTAAAAAATGTCAATATTTATGGTATAAATAAGTATCATTAAATTAGTTATTGAATATATTTTCATAATAAAATTATTTAGAGACATATTTTCTTCGTCCCAAAAAAGTGTCGTTCGAGAATTTTAGATCATTCGTCTTATTCATTTTTTTCATAAATATTATATATTTTGCTAAGACTTATTTTATCACTAGAGATACTTTACTAATAATTTATTTATTTTATAATTTACAAAAAAATGAATAAAATAAACGGTTAAATATGATGTCTAAAAGTAAAAAAAAACTCTTTTTGGGATAGAGGAAGTAAATGCTAATATCATTTACTATAAATCTAGTCAAACTAGACTCTAATCAAAATTATATAAAAAAATAGTAATATTCATGGTATAAAATAAGTATCCTTAAATTACTTATTGAATATATTTTTATAATAAAATTATTTAGAGATATAAATGTTAATATCATTTATTATAAACTTAGTCAAAATTAAACTAGCTTGACTGGTATGAATCTTATAATTCTTGGTAGATAGACTTCGATCTGCCGCAACCCATCTGCATATCGATAGATTGAATGTAAGTACAACCAAACAAATATCTAGAAGGGTCCAAACCCACGTAAAGTATGCACAAATCCCTCCATAGGCCATCAACCAATATGACCTTCCCAACGAGGCAACGCCCAAGCCGACGAGAGGCCAAAGAAGACCACGAAATGTCAATTCCATCAGTTGGGCGTTGCTTCGTTTGACTCCTCGCCTTCGCCTAGAACTACTCTAGGTTTGCATTTTTTTTCTTGTTCGATTTTAGGCTTCCCAAAAAAATTTACAAAATTTTTTAAATTTTCCGTCACATCAAATTTTTAGACACATGCATGGAGTATTAAATATAGACGAAAATAAAAAGTAATTGCACAGTTTGGTCGGAATTGACGAAACGAATCTTTTAAGCCTAGTTAGTCCATGATTGGACAATATTTGTCAAATACAAACGAAAGTGCTATAGTGGCGATTTCCTAAAATTTTTTGGAACTAAACAAGGCCTTACTCCATCCTAAGAGAAGTGCATATCTCATACTTTAAAGAGACAACAACTTCTAAATTTGACCATATATATATATATATTAATGTTTATGATCTCAAACAAACATAAATCACATCATATATTTTATAAGCCTATTTAAAGATATAAATATTAGTATTATCTTCTAAAAATCTAGTTAAACTTGAGAATGTCCGACTCCTCAAAGTGTGAGATATGCACTTATTTTGAGATGGAGAGAGATAGAGAGTACACAACTCAATCTTGATTAGTGATGGTTGTAGATACATATTGTTAACTTGGATAGTCATTTGTTTTTCCTCCTAATTTAGGTGTCGAGAATTTTATAATCTTTAGAATTCATTATCTCGGGGCTTATGGAAAAGATACGATTTTTCTAAGGTGAAACCTTGTCGCTGACATATGCATATGTTAGATCCATGCCATGTAGGATAGCATGTAGAGTAAACGCTCATTTGAACCGGAACAAGAGTTGTCACAACTTTAGGTAGCCAGAAACACATTTTGGAACTTTAGAGACCTAGATAACATCTCTAGACAAATTAAGGGCTATTGGTGAATTTTACTCTTACGAATAAATAAATGAATAGATACTGATATGGATGCTGCTTTTAAAGAAGGTTAAGGTCAGGTTTATATATTATTATTCAATATATGAAATTTTATGAATGTCTTTTATTTAATATGCAAATTTATGGATGCATGTTATTCAATATACAATTTCTGGAGTGCTTATATGCTTAAAGTAGCATCCATTCATTCATTTTTAAATTTTCTCTGTATGCAGTTTTTTTAATCATGCAGAATTGTTTGGTTAGCTATAGGGTGGTGTCTTCATCTGAAAGAGAAATAAAGGGTGGATGACGTGCCTTGCAAAGAGCACGAGGGATAGAAGACAAAGCTATATATGTCAAAAACAAATAAATCATGTTTATAGAGGTGGAGTGCTGTTTCAATGTATAATCTCTCCGGTGCTATTCTGTTAATTCACTAATTACTGGTGCTGTTTCTAGAACACCAGTCCAAATTAGAGCTGTTTTGTAAATTCCCCTTTCTCTTCACAATACAAGTAGGGCACGACCAAGAGAGATTGGTTATCAGTTTCAATCGCCTTACCAACCATAAAAACCATTAGCTGAATAACTCGATTGTCTTTTGATTTTAAAATATATATTGCCATAGTGAGCCAAAATGATGATAGAAAATATAGTTCTAGTTGGTGTGAGTGTGCTTGACAAAGCGTTTTAGTTCTATCGTTCTCGTTTGCACGTGATAGGATCTTCCACGCAATATCATTTTTCAGTACCTTCATTACTCATTGGTGTCTAAAATACTTAAAGCTTAGTTAACTTTCGAATCCAAACAAGTGGCCGAAAAAAACCATGTGTCTAGAGAAAAAAAGGTATACTAAAAAACAATTAAATGGCAAATTTGGATTTTTTTTTCTTTTTTGCTAAAAAGAAGACCAAAATAAAACAAAACCGTTAAAAATCTATAAACAGAAAATAAAAGATAATCCAACCAGTGGCCGAAAAACAATACCGTGTGTGTCTGGAGAGAAAAGGGATATTAAAGAAAAATTAAAATGCTAGGAAGTTGTGATTTGGAATTTGAAATTGAAAACTTAAACGAAGAGTACAATAAAACCCAAAAAGAAAATAAAAACAAAAAATGTGCCCCCATGCAGGATCGAACTACAGACCTTCAGTTTACAAGACTGACGCTCTACCACTGAGCTATAGGGGCCTTTGATGCTATAGTATTTCGATAAATTTATTTAACGTAGTTAACCTCCGTTTCTTACTGGTCTAGCCTATACTGCCCGCCGCCCGCGTCTCTCTCGTTACTCCTCCCTCCGC